>ENA-OROD01000498-OROD01000498.1-human-gut-metagenome-genome-assembly--contig:-NODE-498-length-38254-cov-3.003403_pt1 | contig 38254 bp, 30 predicted proteins | sample MGYA00242123_ERZ509038 | MGnify/ENA primary metagenome ERZ509038 (study PRJEB26280, sample SAMEA2338719) | human gut metagenome | biome: human gut; feature: human-associated habitat; material: faeces... | reverse complement strand
GACCTCTCACGCAGCGGTTGTTGCGCGTGGTATGGGTACCTGCTGTGTATCCGGCTGCGAAGAAATCAAGATGAACGAAGAAGCAAAGACCTTTACACTGGGCGGCAGAACCTTCAAGGAAGGGGACTATATCTCTCTGGATGGCTCCACAGGCAACATCTACGGCGAAGATATTCCTACCGTAAAGGCAGAAATTACAGGCAACTTCCAGACCTTCATGGCTTGGGCTGACGCGAAGAGAGTGCTGAAGGTTAGAACAAATGCCGACACACCCAACGATGCACAGACAGCAATCGACTTCGGCGCAGAGGGTATCGGTCTGACCAGAACAGAGCACATGTTCTTTGCGGCTGACAGAATCATGAAATTCAGAAAGATGATTATGTCCGATACCGTAGAGGAAAGAGAAGCGGCACTGGAAGGCATTGAGCCTTTCCAGAAGGATGACTTCAAGGGCATCTACAAGGCAATGCAGGAAAGACCTGTTACCATTCGTCTGCTGGACCCCCCTCTGCATGAGTTCATGCCTAACACAGAGGAAGAATTTGCACAGCTGGCTGAAATGACAGGCAAAACAGTGGAAGAACTGAAAATCAAGGCACGCAGTCTGCATGAGCTGAACCCCATGATGGGTCACAGAGGCTGCCGTCTGGCTGTAAGCTATCCCGAAATCGCAAGAATGCAGGCAAAGGCTATCATGGAAGCTGCTATCGAGGTTTCCGAGGAGGATGGCATCAACATTAAGCCTGAAATCATGATTCCTTTGGTTGGCGAAATCAAGGAACTGAAATATGTAAAGAATATCGTAGTAGAAACAGTAGAAAAGGTATTTGAAGCAAAGGGCAAGAAGCTGGATTATCTGGTTGGTACCATGATTGAAATCCCCAGAGCTGCACTGACAGCTGACCAGATTGCAACAGAGGCTGAATTCTTCTCCTTCGGTACAAACGACCTGACACAGATGACTTATGGTCTGTCCCGTGATGACGCAGGTAAGATTTTGGCTGACTACATCGACAAGAATATCTACGAGGTTGACCCTACTGCAAGACTGGACAGAGCAGGCGTTGGTCTGCTGATGCAGTGGGCAGTAGAAAAGGCAAAACCCGTTCGTCCTGACATCCATCTGGGTATCTGTGGCGAACATGGCGGTGATCCTTACTCCGTTGAATTCTGCCACCAGATTGGTCTGGACTATGTATCCTGCTCTCCCTACCGCGTACCTATCGCAAGACTGGCTGCGGCACAGGCACAGATTAACTTCCCTCGCTAAGGATTACATAGGCAATCAGGAAGCATAGCAGTAAAATAAGACATAATAAAAAGGGATAAATCCAAAAAATGGGTTTATCCCTTTTTTGAGTGCCTGCGATTTTTCGTGGAAACGGCAGGAAAGCATTGAAAAACGGGGAAAGGTGATGTACAATAGGCAACAGTGCGATTTTTTTACAGAAGAAGGAGAGGAAGAAATGGCAAAGGAAAAGAAAAAGCTGCCCTTGGCGGCATATATTTTTGCAGGCCTGGTGCTGGGGATTCTGGCGGGGGCTGCATTGATGAAAACGCCTGAGATTGCGGTGGAATACATTAAGCCGTTCGGGACGTTATTTTTAAACTTAGTGAAATTCATTGTAGTGCCGATTGTACTGTTCTCGATTATGAGCGGTGTGATTTCCATGCAGGACATGCGGAAGGTTGGCAGTATCGGGGTGAAAACCGTTTGCTATTATATGTGTACAACGGCGATGGCGGTGCTGATTGGTCTGGTGATTGCGAATCTTTGCAAGGGATTTTTCCATCAGCTTGCGACATCGGGATTGGAATATGAGGCGGCGGAGGCACCGAGCTTTATCGAAACCATCGTGAATATTTTCCCGAATAACGCATTGGAGCCTATGGTAAACGCAAATATGCTGCAGGTTATCGTGATTGCGCTGTTCTTTGGGTTTGGCGCGATTGCGGTTGGCGAAAAAGGAAGGGCGTTTACGGAATTTGTAGAGAGCGCAAGTGCGATTTCCATGTATGTAATGGATGCAATCATCAAGCTGAGCCCGATTGGCGTTTTTTGCTTGATTACACCTGTGGTAGCGGAAAACGGCCCCTCTGTATTGGGGGATTTGGCAACGGTGCTTCTGGTGGCGTATGCGGCGTATATTCTGCACATGGTGGTTGTGTATTCGCTGACGGTGAAGGCGATGGGCGGACTGAGCCCGATTCAGTTCTTTAAGGGGATGCTGCCGGCAATCCTGTTTGCATTTTCCAGTGCATCTTCCGTAGGGACACTGCCGCTGAATCTGGAATGTGTGCAGAAGCTGGGGGCGAAGAAGGATGTTGCAAGCTTTGTGCTGCCCTTGGGCGCGACCATCAATATGGATGGTACGGCAATTTATCAGGGCGTGTGCGTCATTTTTATTGCGACCTGTTTTGGGGTTGATCTGACGATTGGACAGCAGCTGACAATCATTCTGACGGCAACACTGGCATCTATCGGGACAGCAGGCGTGCCTGGGGCAGGGATGATTATGCTGGCAATGGTGCTGCAGAGCGTTGGCCTGCCGCCGGAATGGAGCGTGCCTTCCTTCATTTCATTTCCGCAAAAAGGACATTTCATTTCAGATTCCTCCTTTTACTGCTCCGCAGGGTGAACCACTGCATCGTCTGTATTCTCGCCGATGATACGGAATTTGCTTTCCTTTGGCAGAACCTTGCCGGTCATAACCTCTGCCGCAGTTGCCTTGCCATCCGCATCCAGAGAAATCAGAAGATATTCCTTCTCCCCATCCACAGATGTGCCGAAGATACCCTGAGGAATTCCCAAATAATAGGTCAGGAAGGTATCTGCTTCCTCCTCAGGCTCGCCCAGAAGCTCCTTCACTTCGGCTTCTGTCATGCCGGGGAAAACAGTACGATCCAGCAGATTCTGTACGATTTTCTGACGGTCATTCCCTACGGCGGAAACCCATTTTTCTGTTGTAAAATGCGTATGATTATCGCGATATCTGCCGCCAAAGAATACTGCCAATGCTACAATAACCAGAACAACCACAATGATCTTATCTCTTGTTTTTAATTCCATCGTACCGTCCCTCCTATCAGGAAATCCACTTAAAGCCTTTATAGTAACGCAAAACAACCTTACCCAGAATTTCATCCTTTTCTACATATTGATTTCTCCAGAAACGGGAATCCTGCGAATGATTGCGGTTATCCCCCATCATGAAATAGCAGCCATTGGGTACAACATAGGGGCCGTAACTGCCCTGTGTCACCTCTGCGATGTAATCCTCCTGCAGGGCCTTGCCATTGACATAAACCGTGCCGTTCGACATCTCAACGGTATCACCGGGAGTGCCGATGATTCGCTTGACATAAAGCGTTTTGCCGGTTTCATCATCCGGATAACGGAACACCACGATATCCCCCGCCTCCGGCTCATCAAACCAATAGGAGGTTCTGAGTGCAAGGATGCGGTCGCCTGCCATGATGGTATTTTCCATGGAGCCTGTCGGTACCTCCGCATTTACAATGAGGAAGGAATTGACCAGCCCTGCCAGCACCGCCGCCAGAAGAATTGTTTTTACCCAACTGATGACCTCTTTTTTCACAGTAGTGCTCAAATTGCCCATCTCCTTTGGGTTATTTCAGGAAGCCGTTGATAATCTGCGCTTCCGCTTCTTTTTCTGTCAGCCCAAGGGTCATCAGCTTGACCAGCTGATCGCCTGCAATCTTGCCGATTGCCGCCTCATGCACCAGAGATGCATCCACATGGTTCGCAATGATTTCGGGCTCAGCCGCAACTACGCCGTTATCCATGATGATGGCATCACATTCGGAGTGACCGTAGCAGTCTGTGTTGCCGATGATTTTGGAGCGGAAGAGCTGTCTGGAGAAATCCCTTGCAACAGAACGAGAAATCAGCTTTGCACTGGAGCCTGCGCCGTCCAGACTGACATCAAAGGAGGTTTCCGCCGTCTGATGTCCGTGTGTCATGATTTTTTCCTTGATGACGATGGTTGCGCCGGGGCCGAGCTTTGCGCTGGAAACGCGCTTTGTGGAATCGACACCCTTCAGCTGAACGGTATCCATTTCAATATATGCGTTTTCCTCTGCTTCTACATGTGTCTGGGGGTTGATGATGCGCTTGCCGCTGCCGTCCCCCTCACCGATGTGCTTTTCGATATAAACAACCTTGGAATTTTTGCCAAGGAAGAAACGGTGAATCCCTTCATGGACGGAATCGTCACAGCCACAGTTATGGATGCCGCAGCCGGCGATAATTTCAATTTCCGCACCCTCACCGATGTGGAAATCATTATAAACCACCTCAGACACACCATCCTGTGTAATCAGCGCAGGGATGTGTACGTTTTCATTTTTGGTAAAGGGCTTTACATAAATATCCAGACCGGAGCCGCCCTCCTTGGGGACAATATCAATATTTTCTGTGGAATGTCTGCCCTCGCTCTTGCTGTTGTTGCGGATGTTAAATGCAGCATTTGCAGGGATTTCCGCAATGCCGGAAACCTCCTTCAGAAGGTTTTTTACGATATCATTGAGCATCATTCGTCACCTCCCTTGAAATATCTGCAGCCTGTTTCCATGCCGAACAGACCGGGCAGAACATCTTCCTTTGTACCAATCTGCTTTACCTCACCGGCGCTCAGCAGAACCACCTGATCGGCGATATTCAGAATTCTTTCCTGATGGGAAATGATGATGATAGAGCCCTGAATTTCTTCGTGCATTTTTTCAAATACATCAATCAGATTTTTAAAGCTCCAAAGGTCAATGCCTGCTTCGGGCTCATCGAACAGGGTCAGCTTTGTCTTTCTTGCCATAACGGTTGCGATTTCGATACGCTTCAGCTCACCGCCGGAAAGGCTTGCATTTACCTCACGGTCGATGTAATCCTTGGCGCACATGCCAACCTCGGACAGATACTGACAGGCATCTGCTGTGCTTAAATCCTGTCCGCTCGCCAGACAAATCAGATCCTTTACGGTAACACCCTTGAAACGAACGGGCTGCTGAAAGGCAAAGCTGATGCCCTTTCTTGCACGCTCTGTAATGCCGAGGGCTGTGATATCCTCGCCGTCAAGGAGAATCTGACCGCTGTCGGGGGTCAGAATCCCGCTGATGATTCTTGCCAGAGTGGATTTACCGCTGCCGTTGGGGCCTGTGATTACGATGAATTTCGCATCATCAATCCTGAGATTGATGTCCTTGAGAATCTGCTTTCCGTCTGCGGAAAAACAGATATTCTTCAATTCCAACATACTTATGATTCCTCCTGTTTATCAAATATTTCTCTCTGGAAATATTTTCTCTATTGCAGACTGTGCGTCTGTCATTGTTCTCTCCCTTCAAAGCTGCGTTACAGCCTTGAAAAATGCAGGCTTCTACAAAACCTGCCAATCTTATAGATTATAACAACGAAAGGGTGGGGATGTCAACGCTTTTGCCTTTTCCCGCCTAATTTCCGCCCGCCCCTTCGGGGTGAAATAAATTCCCTCTCTTGAAAGGATTTCATCATTATGGTACATTTATTACAATAAAATTTATTTTCTGAAAAGGAGAGACTGCTATGCTTGGGTTTCATGCGGACGGGATTCGCCTGTTCGGCGCATCCGATACACTGGTGGCGGCATTAAAAAAACATAAGCTGCCGCTTGTGAAAACCTCTACCACAAACACACTGGTTTTTGCCGTAAATACGGCAGAGCCTTTAACGAAAAAGCTTTATCTGCCCTCTTTTCTGGCACCACAGGCACCTTGGTTCAGCTGCTTTGTAGGAGATGCAGAACGTCCGGCGGAGTATTCTCTGCATTTTGCAGCAGAGGAGGATTTGGTGGATTTCATTTTGTCCATGTATTATTGCGCACAGGGCTTTCTGCATTTAGACTTTGACTTGGCAGAGCTGGTTACAAAGCTGAACCCTTCCCCCGAATATGTAATCCATTCCTTTGAGGAAAAGGATTTCCACAAAATCGGCGAAGAAGGAGCTTTTGCGGCGTGCTTCTGCTTTTTGGAGGGCGGCTTCATGGAAAGCGACCGCCTTTTCGGCAAGCTGACAAAGGAATACGGCGTGGGAGCGGATAAGATTATGCTGGCAGGCTCGTTTGATTCCAAATATCAATTCCTGCGCACCTTTATTCCGCAGAAATAACAATATATTTCGACAAACTTCTTTACAAACAGAGGAAAACATACTAAAATAAAACGGCAGGATTTTCTCCTGTGCAAATACACAGAGTAGGGCTTTGCGCGTTAAGTGTCCGGTGGACGGGGAGTTGTCATCGGAACGAAAAGCAGGATTTCTGCTTGTGGTGCAGGACTCGCATCCCGCTGTTTCATAATGAAGAAGAACAATCCTCTTTGTTATCCATATAGCCAAACCTGTTTCGGCAGGTGTATTTGCGTTGGTATTGTGATAATAGAGGGGTTTTTGTTTGCAAAAAAGAGCAAGAAAGCCCTCCTATTTCCCATTGAAAAAAGGAGGTATTTTTTTATGACCGAAAAACAGAAGAGCATGACACATCGCTTGGTGCTGATGGCAATGTTCGTAGCGGTGCAGATTATTCTGTCCCGTTTCCTTTCCATCAATCTCTGGAATCTGAAGATTGGCTTTTCCTTTATCCCCATCGTTCTTGCGGGCATCCTGCTGGGGCCTCTGAGCGCAGGCTTGGTGGGGCTGGTGGCGGATGTCCTTGGGGCAACCCTGTTTCCCATCGGCGCATTCTTCCCCGGCTTTTCGCTGACATCCTTCATCACCGCTTTTGGGTACGGGTTTTTCCTGCATAAAAACCAGAGCATGAAGAATATTGTTGCGGCGGTGCTGTTCTCCGAAATCGTAGGGACAATTTTCCTGAATACGCTTTGGATTTCCATTCTTTATGGTGCGCCCTTTGTTGCTGTGCTGATTCCCCGTCTTGCACAGGCAGCAGGCATGGGTGTTGTGGAGGTGCTTTGCATCTGCTTCATTTCTCTATGACTTCAAAATATTCCGAAAGCGTATTGAAACAGGAACGTTCCATTTTTTGTTTTTGTTCATCGGAAAGTGATATCATCTGCATTCTGTCGCGAATGCGGAATGCCTTGTAATACGCTTTCAGGATATCCGCCATTTCATCTTTTGAAAGGGAATTCTTATCCACTTTCTTCTGATATTCCTCTTTGAGCGCGATCTCTTTTCCGAGGATTGACATCCGGGCTTTTTTACCTGTATTGTTGCGCCGAAGAAACCAGAGCAGACGGTATCCCCGGCTGATCTCGGAGTAAAGTTTCTGCGCATCTTTCCGGGTGAGTTCGCCTTCTTCTTCGATCTGGTCCAGATACTTTTCGATATTTCTGCGGATTGAGTCGATCTGGCGTATTTCCGAACCGGTCAACTGTTCCTGCTTCAAAGAATAATTGATTGCCTGACCCAGATTTTCCAGATGATCACGGACATTTCGCGCAACTCTGGTCCCGCGTGCCATATCATTCAGTTCGCGCGCGGCTTTCGAGACATTTTTCCGGCTTCTTGTCCGCTCCTGCCACGAAGTCCTGTCGGCGGACGCTGTCGCAGACAATGCGGCGGCAAGTGAAAAAAACAAGATTTTAAATTGGAGTTTCATAAACGGTTTCCTGTTTTTCAATTGACTGCGTAACATATACTCGCGGCGGGCAAAAGTCAAAAAAAGCTTTGCCGCAAAACGTTATTTTCCTGATTTCCCGGTACAGGTTTCTTTTGAAACCGGTAAAAACTGAATTATATTTTATAATTTCAAATATGTTTCATGGAAAAAGTCGCTTTTCAGTATATATTACTAAAATTTATCGGAAACAGAATGATTTTCAAATATAAAGCAAGTGGCAAGTATGGAAAAATATTATTTGGGTATCGATGTCGGGTCAACAACATTCAAAGCGGTATTGATGACTTCGGATGGCAAAGTCACGCATACTGTCTACCGGAGAACCCGTCCCGTGGAATCCGGCAAGCTGACCTGCTCCGGCCGGTGCAGCAACTGCGGGCACTGCAATCTCGGTGCTTTGAAGAAGACCGTGGAAGAATTTCTTGCGGAAGCGGGGTTGACCATGAAGAATGTCGGCTGCACAGTTGTGACCGGCAGTCAGATCGTGGAAGATACCAGAAAATTCCTGAATTTCGACTTTCAGGTCAGTGAAGTTTCCGCGCATGTCGCCGGTGCGCTTCACTATTATCCGGACTGCCGTGCGATTCTGGATGTCGGCGGGCAGGACAGCAAGGCGATGATCTACAATGACGGAATGCAGATGTGGACCTCGAAGATGAGTGGCATCTGTGCCGCCGGAACCGGAGCGTTCCTTGACAGTGTCGCACTCAAACTGAATATTCCCATCGAAGAAATGGCGGACAAAGTCAATTACGATTCCGATCTTGAATTTTCCAGCGTCTGCGCCGTTCTGAGCGCGACCTCCATCAATAAGTTCAAGAACCGCTATCCGCTCGGTCAGATTGTCGCCGGAGCCTGTCGCGCACAGGCGAGAACCATTATTTCCGGCGTCGGAGAACTGCTGTTCCATTACGACGGCGATGTGGTTTTTCAGGGAGGAGTCGCCTCCAACCGGGCCGTTGCCTATTATCTGCGCGAGATTACCGGAAACAATATCATCATACCCGAATTTCACCGTGTCATGGGGGCGCTCGGCGCCGCATGTCTTGCAAGAAAATACGCATCGCTGAAAGACAGGCTGATCAAACGGAAGCTGGAGTATGCGCCGGTGCCGCTGAAATCGGTTCAGATGCGCGCGAATTCCACAAGAAGGGAATTTTTCTCCAAGTCCAATAAGATGCCGACGGTCTGGCGGAATCTCTTTTTCCCGACGGAAATCCTGAACGCGCTCGGCGTCCGTATGCTGACCCTTGAAACATACGCAGCTCTGTTTGCGCGCAACTCGAAGCGAACCAAAAAAGCGCTTGATGTGGCTGCCTATAAAGGGTTTGCCGCGGAAACCTGCTCTTTCCTGCGTGTTTTGGAGGGAAGCGATCTGCCGAGACCGGATTTCGGAGTTTCCACCTCACAGCCCTGTCAGCAGGGAGAGCGCATCTTTCAGGATCTTGCGCGTCAGTATGATTTTACCGACCGTTTCTACTCGCTTCATACGCCGGTCAGCATGAACGACGACAATGCCGTGGAGACGATTGCCGAGGGACTCGAAACCGCGGTTCGCAAAATGGAGAAGGCGCTCGGGCTCAAAATGGACCCCGGCAAGCTGTCCGAAGCCTGCGATCTTTCCAATCAGGCGGCGGCGATTTCCAAAAAATGCAATGACCTGCGCTGGTCCAGCCCGCCGCTGATCCGCGGCGCGGAAGGGGTTTACAATGCGATTCTCTTTTCCCAGCTCTGGGGCAAAAAGGACCTGATTGATATTCAGCAGCAGTTCTACAACGAGCTGCTGGAGCGCAAGGAGTGGGCGGAACAGCGTTATTCCATTGAGGATACGCACCGCATTCTCTGGCTCCATCTGCCGCCGTTCTACGATACGAAAATTCTGGATTATATCGAGGATACCTGCAATGCGCCGATCGTTTTCGAGGAAGTGAACTTTGTCGACTGGATTGACCTGGACCCCGATGAACCCTATCGTTCGCTTGCGAGAAAACTTCTGACCGTCGGCTATCTGGACCCGAAACTCCGGGTCAACTATATCAGCCAGAACGCCGCCGCGGCAAAGCTCAACGGCTGTATTCTCTACAATCACGGATTCGGGCGCTGTTCGCTTTCGGACAGCTGTTTTGCAAAACACCTGCGCGAGGAGCTCCGCAAGGTCAATCTGCCCCTGCTGACTCTTGACGGCGACTGCATGGACCCGACGATCGACCCCTGCAGCACTTTCACGAAGATCAGTGCCTTTATTGAGGCTCTGAACAGCAAGAAATACGGGAATATCTTCGGTCCCGTGGCAAAATAAGTCTTGCATGCGGCAAAAATTGTGTTAGAGTAACAGGGAAAGACGCATCACGTGTCTTTCCCTGAATTGCAATTGGGAGAAATATGCCATGTTCAAAAGTAAAAATGATTGTTCTCTTGAGGTCCGCAACTGTGTGCGCGGCGGAGCAGGCGACGCGAATTTCAATCACATCTGGAAGAAAGACGCGGAGTTGAACCGGAATATGCGCCTTTATGCCAGAATCGTATTGAAACCGGGCGATTCCATCGGTTATCACGTGCATGAGGGGGAGGATGAACTGTATTATATTCTCAGCGGGCGCGCCGAAACCAATGACAACGGCACCGTCAGGGAACTGGTTCCCGGCGACAGCACTCTGACCCGGAGCGGGGAGGGGCATTCCATCAAGGCGGTCGGGACGGAAAATCTGGAGCTTCTGGCGACGATCGTTGCACATTCTTGATTTTTTTGTCATTTCCGGGGTGTTTTTTTTGCGAAACGGACCTATATTACACGATACAGGTCTGTTTGTTATTGAAAGAAATGGAGAAGTACAAGTATGAAATTTTTTATGAGTGCAGTATGTGCGTTGAGTCTTGCCGCCGCGATCTGCGGTTGCGCAACCGGTGATGAAGATTTTATCATTCAGAAAGGCATCACCGATGAACGGGTCGATCTGAAGAGCAGTTCAGATTTCGGCATGAAGAATCTGGAAGTCCTTTCCAAGACGGATGATAACGGACTGCTTACCGTGGACGTTACGATTGAGATCAGCCGCACCTCTTTCTGGTACTGGGTCTTCAACGGCGATCCGCTGCTGACGCTTGCTTACCGTTTCGACTGGATTGATGAACAGGGACGCGCGGCATGTCTGCCGTGGCAGTTCTCCTCGGCGCTTCCCGGCAATATTCTCCGTTTCCACGGAATTGCCCCTGCTGAAAAATATACCGCTTTCAAACTTTTTGTCCAGTTCTATAAGAAAGGCGAGAAACTGCCTGTGCCGGATATGAATGCGTATGCGGTTCCGACCGTGAAAAAGGATACGCCCGCAAAGTTGAATGAAGTGGAGCAGAAGCTTGTCCCTGCGGAAAAATCGGTTGTGGCTCCGGTCGGAAAAACAGAGATGAAAGTTGCTGTCCCCGCAGAAAAAGCGGAGGTGAAGGCGCCTGTTAAAGATGCTGGACCGAAAAAAGCGGAAGCAAAGAAAGCGGCGGTTGACGTCAAAGGTGAGATGAAGACGGCGGAGGTTGATGTCAGGAAAGATGTCAAGGCTGCGGAAAAAGCCGTGAAGAAGGATGTCAAGTCCGTAGAGAAAACGGTCAAGGCGGATGCGGTCAAGGCGGAAGCCGACGTGAGGAAAGCTGAAAAAGACCTGAAAACCGATGTGAAGAAAGTCGATAACAAGGTCAAAGCCGATGTTAAGAAGGTCGAAAAGGAACTCAGGAAAGAAGAAGGCAAGCTGACCGAATCTTTCTATTGAGCCGGAATGAACCGAACACGAGATAATCAATAAGAAACATCAGGAGAATAATCCAATGCTGAATCTGGATTTCAAAAAGAGCGGGGGATTGATTCCCGCTATCGCGCAGGACTATAAGACGGGCGATGTGCTCATGCTTGCATACATCAATGAAGAATCCTGGAATGAAACCCTCAAGAGCGGTGTTGCCACCTACTGGTCCCGTTCCAGAAACAAACTCTGGAAAAAAGGCGAGGAGTCCGGCAATACACAGGTCATCAAAGAAATCCTTGTCGATTGCGATGAGGACACGGTGATCTTCAAGGTTGACCAGATCGGCGGCGCCGCATGTCATGAAGGGTACCGCTCCTGTTTCTTCCGCAGACTGGAAAAGAACGGCGAGCTTACCGTAACCGGCGAGCGCGTTTTTGATCCTGCCAAGGTCTATAAAAAGAAATAAGCCGGTGGAGTCTGTCCATGTCTCCATCTGAGCAGCCGGAGATCCCTGAAGAACTGTTAAAAGGCGTATTATCCGGCGGTTCCGCGGTTCATTTTGTTTCGTGGGACCGTTATACCACATTAGGGGCGGGTTCCGCCCCTTTTTTACTGATCGAGCCTGTCAATATGCGGGACGCTTTGAATGCCGTCCGGACAGCATATTCTTTAAAAAAAACTGTCTTTCCCCTGGGGAAGGGGACGAACATTGTCGGTTCGGATGTCCCTGTTCCCGATCTTGTTTTTCTGAAACTTCCTGTCGTATCGGAATTCGGCAGGCTGGAACTCCTGCCCGGCGGTCTGATTCGCGCCGGTGCCGCATGTTCCCTGCCTGATGTGATCCGTTTTGCCGCGGAACATGCTCTCGGCGGGGCTTCCGCGCTCTGCGGTATTCCGGGAGCGCTCGGCGGGGCTCTGGCAATGAATGCCGGGGCAATGGGAAGTTCCCTGTCTGATTTTCTGGTTTCCGCGAAAGGAATCACGCTGGAGAAGGAGCCTCAACTGCGGGAATTCTCTGTTGAGGAACTCAGGCTTTCTTACCGCAGTTCTCCGGTGATTCGCGGCAAAGTGCTTGTCACGGAACTTGTTTTGCGTTTTTCGCCTGTCGGGGCGGAGGAAGAAGAGGCGCGTATTGCGGCGGAACTTGCGCGCAGAAGCAAAGCGCCGAAAGGCAGAAGCGCGGGAAGTGTATTCCGCAATCCCTCGCCTGACTGTCCTGCGGGAAAGCTCCTGGAGGGCGCCGGATGCAAAGGGCTCCAATGCGGCGGCTACAGGGTGAGCGAGGCGCATGCGAACTGGATCGTGAAAGCCGGAAATGATGTCCCCGGCACTGAATCTGATTTTACCATGCTCGTTTCGGAGATGCTCCGGCGGGTTCAACTGAAATATAAGATGGCTTTACAGCCTGAAGTGAGGTTTGTGAATATGGTTTCCACGGAAAAAGAGAATGCACTTTCGAAGATACTTGTCCTGAAAGGCGGCGTCAGCAGTGAGCGCGAGGTTTCCCTGGAGTCGGGAAAAGCGGTCGCGGATGCGCTCCGCGAAGCCGGATACGAGGTGCGCGAGTACGATATCAGGGAGCTTGCCGTCACGCCGGAAATGAAAGATTGGGCGGATGTCGTCTGGCCGGTTCTGCATGGCGGATACGGCGAGGATGGGCGCATTCAGAAAATGCTGGAGGACGCCGGAATCAGTTTTGTCGGCTCCGGTTCTGCCGCCTGTTGCCTTATTATGGATAAGGTCGCCAGTAAAAAACTGATGGATCTGCATGGCATCCCGAATGCGAAATATGCGGTGCTGACGGAGCCCTCGGAGACGATTCCCGAAGGAATGAGCCTGCCTCTGATCGTCAAACCCTCCAATGAAGGTTCCACTTTCGGCATTACTCTTGTGGAAACGGAAGATGAATGGAAAAAGGCTATGGACCTTGTGTTCCGTTACGGGGATACGGCGTTGGTGGAAGAATTTTTCAAGGGCGTGGAGACGACTGTCGGAATCATTGACGGAAAGGTGCTGCCGGTCATTGAAATCCGTTATGCGGGCAAGATTTATGACTATGACGCCAAATACACTCATGCGCTGGGGGATACGGAGTATCTCTGTCCGCCGCGGACCATACCGGAAGAGCTTCAGAAAAAGATTCAGGCTGCGGCATTGAAGTTTTACGAGGTATCCGGCGCGGAGGAGATTCTGCGTGTGGATGTGATGGCGTCTCTTGAAGATGGTTCCATCTGCGTTCTGGAGGGGAACAGCATTCCCGGATGTACTGCGAACAGTCTTGTGCCGAAAGCCGGGCGTGCCGCGGGGATTTCCTTTCCGGAGCTTTGTTCCATGCTGGTGAAAGCCGCTTACCGGCGCGGTTCCCATTGATTCCATTGGGGGCATGCCGTGCCCCCATCGGCTTTGAGAAAAGCATAAATATTCTTCCTGAGTCAGGCATATTGCCCATGTCGCGGTTCACAGCATATCTGAGGTCAGTAACCTGGATTGGGCTTTCGTCATTGTTTTGAAGTCGCGATGCTCTGCATTGCAAATATCGGATGCGGACAAAATAACTCAAAAAGCGAAGAACCTTCTTATGAGTTTCTCTGAATCAATCTCAATAAAGATAAAAACGAATATTGCTGAAACGGTATTTCCCCGGATCACCGTTGCGAATGAGCAGACTGTAATTCTGCAAATTCGATGGACGGAAGACAGCAGTATACTGTTGTCTTTGTGCAGATTCCCTGAAACATATTGAATCGAGTGTGACAATACGCCCGCTTCCGTTGACAATGCGCAAACGCGCGGGATTACCGGCGCCGATACATTCAATTCCGATGGAGATGATGAGTTTTTTCTTGTCCTGAATGCTTCTTTCAATGATTTCATGCGGCAGAACCAGCCGGAAGTCGGACGCTGCCGAAAAGAAGCCTTCTGAGTCCGGTGTCAGTTTCTGCCCTTCTTTTCTTCCGCTGAAAACGACGGGAACATAGTCGTTTTTAATTTCTTTCCACGGCACTTTTCTTACCTTGAATTTTCCATGTGCGGGTGTTCCGGAGCGACCGAAATAATTGACCGGAGTCAACGTGAAACGGTAGTTTGCCGGTTCGAGATACCCCGCGCTGAAAGAGAGACATTCCATTTTCCCCGCCGCCTTGTTGCGCACAAATTCAATGATGCCGTGATGGTCATACTGACCATCGCTGTTGCATTTTTCCAGAACCAGCCGGTACCGGTTTAAAGACCGGCTGTTTTCGGGAGATGGAAAGTTCAGTGTGCCCCAGCGGTCCCAGCTGTGCCTGACCGGATGAAATGTCACAGCCGTTTCCTGATTGAACTCCGGAACCGGGAAATTCTTCATGCGGTTTTCACGATTGTAAGGCGCATTTTTCTTTTGAAACGGCAACGGTATTTCCCATGGTGAATCAGGATACATTTCCCTGCCGTCAGCGACATTGAAGCGACGGATGACGATCTTGTTTTTGTAAACTTCCCAGATTGAGGCATCGTAGGAATAACACCTTTCAGTGGCATTGGCTATTCCGGCATTGTCGGTGTATGCCAGTGTTCCGGCATTGACTGCGGTAAATTCTCCCTGCCAGATGGCGCGTTCATCCATCAGTCTTGTATGGGTGTGGCCGGAAATGACCACAGCCTGAGGATAATTGTTCAAGATTGCCCGGTAATTTTTGTCTCCGCCGGAAGCGGAAGATGTTCCCGGTGTAGTGTTCATTGGCGGATAATGTGTGATGACAAATATCGGCGTTCCTGCCGGAGAGCCAGTTGCCGCATTTGCAAGATTTTGTTTTAAAATATCCGTTTTTTCCTTCTGTGCGATGGAGACGAAGTGAAATCCCTTGATGCATTTTACCGGGTTTACTGTTCCGGAACCGGTCAACTTTACAAAATCACCGTAACCCTGTTCCCATGTTGTTCCGATTCGGTCATGTCCGGCAGGAATCATCAGAAAATCCGGGCGTGTTCCGGCGTCGCTGAATACTTCCGAATAAAGCCTGCGCCACAATTGAAACATGTCAGGCTGATAAGTATCTGCCACATCTCCGCAATCTACAAAGAAATCCACGTTATGTTTTTTGAATAGTTCAAAAGCCTGTTTTGTCCGCTGGAATGTTGCCGGACGGGTCCGGTCGAGATGATTATCGGAGATTGCTCCGAAGCGCAGCAATACTTCTCCTGCCGTTGCGACAACGGAGCAGAGAATGATCCCGGACAGCAGTATGATTTTTTTCATTTGATAACACCCTCCTTGTTTTCTGGATTGCTCTTTGTTTTATTGGCATCCTTATTGCGTGAAATATGACGGTAACGCTCTGACAACGCTTTTTCCGCATCGGTAAGTTCCGGATGCCATGGTGCTTTATTGATAATCTGACCGAGATATGAATCTCTGACAGTCAGATTATAATTTCTTCGTCCTTTGATAATATCTTCTTCGGTAATCCGGCAAATGAGAATCTCTTTGGCAGAACTGCGTAAATTATCATAAACGATGTAGATTTCATCATTTTTTCCCTGAACTGCATCCGGATAACTGCACCGCCGATTATCCAAAAGCAGGCGGTGTTTCCAAGTTTTACCATCGTCTTCAGACAACGCAGCGCTGAGACAGATTCTTTCCTTGCTATGCCAATTGTTGACCAGCAAAATCCGTCCTGAACGTAGCCGTTTAATGAAAAAACGACTGCCGGGATTGGGGATTGCGGTAAGCGCTGTATTCCAGGTTTTTCCACCATCTGTTGAGGTCGATTCTGCCAGCACACCGGCTGACTTCCGGCAACGTGCCAGCATGCGCAGCGTTCCATCTTTCTGTTCCAGCAACATGGTTTCATCAAAATCTGTCGGATGTTTTCGCCCCCCCTTTACGACGATACCAGGATTTTCCTTTGTCGTAACTTTCTGTATATCGGTAGTTTTTATCAATCCACTCATAAGCGCAGAGCACCCAGCGACCATCGTTAAGTACTGTCGGCTGACTGCGTAGAAATCCCGGTGTTATAAAACGTGGTTTACTCCATGACAGATTTTCAGCATCAGGATTACTGCAGATTATAGCCCAGACAGAAACATGATGTGGCGATGAGGGCGGATAATTGTAGTCCCGCTGTGTCCAGAAATACCAAAAATTTCCATCAGGGTCCAGCCAGAAATGGCAATCAAGGGACTGTATTCTTTTTTCCGGCAGGGAGTCTATGACTAAAAGCGGTTCCCGTGTCCAAGAGAATCCCCCGTCTTTGCTTCGTGAGAGAATACTGTAATTGAGCAAGCCCTCGCCGACGCCGCCGGAATCCCAGCCGGCATAGAGTGTCCCCCTCGGCGTACATAATATTGTCGGACATCCTTGCCACTGTCGTTTTGCAGTGAAATATTTTTCTCCCGGAGATAAATTCACTTTACAGGCTTCAAATGTTGTCTGCCTTACTTTTCCCGGCGCATGATAATCAATTTTTTCAGCAGTCAACACAATTGGCAGAAGCAGAAAAGAAACAATGTATTTCATAAGTTCCTCCAAAATCAATTTTCTGAAGCTTGTTTTTCATTTTCCAGGTGTTCTGCTATTTCGCGCCGGATTTCCAGCAATTTCCGGAAATCGCGCACAGGAGACCGGCGTTGCGGACAGATTCTTTTAGAAAAATCAAGTGCCAGCGCCGGATCTTTCCTGCTCAGCAGCACCAGATAATCATAATCTTCACTGCCGTCCCGCAGATTTGCCAGCCGTATTGACGGATATATTTCATTTTTCCCCGGATAGAGAAACTCGCCGTCTCCGGTGGCATTCATGGCGAATTTCTCCCGTAAATAGAAACGCTGGAAATTTACAGTATCATCAATATACATCCTCTTTTCCCGCTTCCAGTTGTTGACATGCCAAAACAAAAAGCCGTCAGCGCGGAGCGCGTAAACCTGCCATGCCATTTGCCTGGCATTCATAAAGGGATACTCCAGATTGGAAAAATTGACATAAGGATATTCCGGACCGCAGCAGGAATAAACCCATATCTGATGCCCCTTTTTCCGCAGACGTTCCGCCAGCGCGGGATTGTAGAAATTGGTTAGGGGGCAAAACCAGTCTGTTGCCATGTATGCCGGATTTTCAGGTTGGCGAACCAGTTCCTGAAACATTGTCGATGTGGACATCAGCGGGATGTTCCAGCGTTTTTTCACAAAATCCCTCGTTCTTTTCAACGCATCAAATGCATCTTTGCGCCGTTCATCAAAACCATAGAAATAAGCGAATTTTTTCAGATCATATTTTTCCAGTTCCGCGATATAATCGTCCAGCCGGAAAGCGAATTCGGCAAAAAGTTTTTCATTATATGCAGAAAGAGGCGCCCAGAGTGTCCATAACACCTTTTTCCGCGGGCGGGGTACCAGATGAAGAATATTGAAACTGTTCATGCCCCGCGAACGTGCATAGAGTAAATCTTCGATTGCCGGCATGTCCGTGCGGGTGATGTCATCGGGGTTGAGCCGATGGTCAAGCATGAGGTCCCATGCCTGTCTTCTGAATCGCTCTGTCTTTTCCGGGTAATAGCGTTCCATGAATCCGTCCATCAGTGAAAACGCACTGCGGAAGGTGAAAGTCTGAGGCAGGTCAAATCCGAAAACCCGTATCCTGACATTGATATGCCCCAGTTCCTTTTTCCGTCCTGTCACCGTTATTTTCCCGTTATAGATACCGCGCGGCGTTCCCCGCGGAGCGTAAACCGTCATCCAGATACCGGAGCTTCCCTGTCCCGGAATCGTAAGATCCCGCATCGGCAGAAGCGGGTCGGGGAGCCAGTATTCATGTTCCGGCAATTGTTCCGGATGGGTGCCGTAAGGTATGGTTCGCGGCAGGTATGCAATACGCCGGAATTCAATTTTCCCCGGAAATTTCCTGCCTTCCGCATCAATAAAATCATTGACATGGCAGTTTATGCCATATAATTTATCCGGGGTACTGTTGGAGATCACGATCTGCATACTTTCCCGTTCATTGCCGGCAAGTTCCAGCAGCGCCTGCCGTTTGGAGTCTTTGTCCGGAAAAGTCAGCGGTGAAATTTTTTCCATTGCATTGGCGCACCAGACAGTAACTTTATGTTTATCCGTCAGGAACCGGTGTTCCGGCAATGTTGCAAGCGTCCTTGCCGTACGGCTGCTTTTCCCATCGGAGTTCAAGTGCAGATCAATCTTATACGGATGCCGTGGAAGTTTGAATTCCTGCCGGAACACTTTGCCTTTTCCGCTGAAATCCCCGATCTTCTTTCCTTCTTTATCAAGAAAAGCGCCTGTGAATAATGTCCTGTCATTGAAAAATCCCAGATCCAGACGGTAATGATCAGGACGGAACGGCGCCAGGGCAAGCAGGGAACAGTAGTTCATCAGCGGTCCCGGCGGCTTCCGGCTGAGTGTTATATTGCGGAATAAAGCTTTGCCGGTGCTGTTCCGCAGCAGCACATAAACTATAACTTTACTGACTGGTTTATCCGGTTCATGGCAGATGGCAGTCTCCTCCCACGGATGAGTCCCCGGCCGCCATTTCGCCTTTATGCTGTAACGCACTGTTCCGTCCGTATGGTAAACATCGGCATAAATGCAGTAATCGCCTCCGTATCCGGCGTTGACGGAGCAGCTTTCCCCTCTCAGCACCAGGGGGCTTCTATCCGGTTCGGGGAAAGAAATCTCCTGGAAAATCGCAAAATCCGGTGCTTTGCGGTTTTCCAGCGTTCCGCCGCCGACATGTCCGTTCTCCACAAAGTAACGGCATTGTTTATCCAGCATATTCCAGTGCCGGATTTTTCCGCCGTCATCTGTTTTCAGTTCCCCGTTCTGCAGCAGCTCCATTCCGTTGCACGGCAACGGGGCATGGCAGAGCAAAGGCAGAAAAGCAAGTAGGAAGATATGCAGTCTCATTCTGTCGGCTCCCAGGCTTTTGAATCGTTTTCTGTGAGTCGCAGGTAACTGCATGATTCCACATGCCCGTCCACAAATATGGTATTGCAGATTCCCCGGTTTGATGCGGAATATAATATGCCTGATATTTCTGATGTAACTTTGCCGGCTTCTGAAACAGGCATGTTGGTGGAGTGCCTCAAGGCAGGTCTGTATTGTTTCGGATTATTTCTTTTCCTGCCTTCCACGTACCATGCGTCGGAGTAGTATTTTTCTGCGGCCTGGATCTTGCCGGACGGAGTTTTCACCTGGGAATCTTTTACAGCTTTATCAAGCGTATAGTTTCCGCCGTAACCGATGCTTGTATCATAGATTCTCCGGCTTTCCGCCATGACGTTTTTGATCGCAGAGGGACAGTAAAAGACTGAACCGGCTTTCCGCCCGTCAATTCCTCCGCTTGAGTGCCAGGTCACACTGCGTCCGGTCAGATAAGGAAAGACTCTCCATGAAAAGCCCAGCTTATTTCCTGCCGTATCCGTATAGCGTTCGGTCGGAACCAGATAATCCTGATTATCCATTCCGTATGCCGCGAATGCAATGGAAAACTGTTTGCAGTTCCCCAGGCAGCTGATCCGCCTGGCTCGTTCTCTGGCACTTTGCAGAGCAGGCATCAGCATCGCCGCAAGAATCGCGATGATCGCTATCACGATGAGGAGCTCGATCAGGGTGAAAACCTTTGTTTTCCCCCTGCGAAGTAAGAATATCGAACAGGGAACACGGAAGGAAGAAGTAGAAAAACATTTGAACAATTGAACATTAAAACAATTCAACAGTTGAAGGATGAAAGAAGAAGCGGGATCAGGGGACTGGCAACGTCCTGCCCTGCCTTGCTGCCGCCGGAATGAACCCCCGCTTTTGCAACTTTTCCTTATGAGAAGTTCTATCAGTGTGAATCGACTGCGGAAAACCTCCACTGTTTTCCTTTGCTGCATGCGAACTGTAATGTTTGACATTTCATCTTTCTCCGTTTTTTTTAGGTATTTTGTGTTTAATAAGCCGCAGCGATATTGTTGCTGAAGAAATGCAAGGGAGAACGGCAGCTTTTCCGGATAATCAACTCACCTGCCAGAAACTCCGGCTCTCCGGCGATGCATCTTCTGCTTTTCTGCAGCCGGATCAATTCCGCTGCCCTCCAGCCGATTCTTGAACGGGGTTCACACAGTGATCCGATGCTGTCGTCATTCAGGTATTCCTGGTTTTCTCCTAATGTTATCAGGGAAAGTTCTTCCGGAATCCTGCATTTCCGCTGTTGCAGTCTGCCCCAGATTTCTTTGATCAGCGGAACGCAGCAGAACAATGCCGTTACGTCCGGATGTTCCGAAAAAACCTGATTAATGCCGCCGGTGTTTTTGTCTTTGAATGTCATGGTGTAGACGAAACGTTTCGTGTCCGTGATACCTGTTTTCCGCAGTTCTTCCTCGAACACTTTCCGGCGATCCATGAAAATGGGAGCGGGATTCGGCAGGTCTATGAATACAATCTGCCGGTGCCCGATGCTGTGGAGAAAATGCAGAACATCCTGAATCCCTGTTTTGTAGTCGAAAAAGAGAGAGGGAACATTGCCGATTGTGCGGCTGATTGTCACCTGCGGGACATTATGGCAATGCAGTTTTTCAATGACGCTGTTATATTTCTGCGCCGGGCGCTCCCAGATGATTCCGTCGAATTTCAAGTTGCGGTACTGATCCAGCAGTCTGCCCGCGCTGTCTCCGTCGGGGCGCAACTCCAGTTTACCCCGATTCAGAAATGCATAGTCGGAAATTCCGGAAAGCAGGCGCCGGTCATAGGAAGCCAGCTCTGCGGCATTTCCATTGTAGTCCGGAAGAAAAACCAGAATTTTGTTCAGCAAAACCCGTTCCGGCGAACGGGTTTCCGGCGGAATGATGAAAGTGCCGCGCCCATGGCGTTTATACAGCAACCCTTCGTCCGTCAAAGTCTGCAAGGCTTTGCGTACAGTGTTCCGGCTGAGGCCGTATGTTTTCCCCAATTCCATTTCAGTGGAGATCGGATTGATGCAATCCAGTTCATTGTTCAGGATCATTTTCCGCAGATCCTGTTCCAGACGGTCACGTTTGTGACAGTCTTTCATCCGGCGGTTGGCAACACTGGAAGTCATAAGCTGTATCGACTCATTCTTTATGTTGTTCATAGTTGTTCATTTTTATTATATATCAAATCGGGACTTTGTCAAGAGGAAAAGCGAAAATAAATCCTGATTTCTTGCGGGAGGCATATCGGCTGAGGCTTCAGATGGAATTCCTGATAAGACAAACGGGGGAGGGAGGCCGTTACGGCAGACGGCAGACGGTGTCGCGATAGGCGCGCGGCGTCATCCGGCAGTGGCGGCGGAACTGCCGGGCGAGAAAACCGGCGCTCCGGAACCCGCACTGCTCCGCGATCTCCTTGATGGACAGCCGCGGCAGGGCAAGCATGTTCCTGACCTGCTCCAGCCGCAGCCGCAGAATATATTGCGCCGGCTGTGTGTCGAGCTCTGAATGAAACAGACGGCTCAGAGTCCGCACGCTTACACCGCAATGGACTGCGATCCGTTCACGGGAAAGCCCCGGATCGTAGAGATTGCGTGCAATGAATTCGAGTGCGCGGTTCAGCGAATCCGGAAGCTGATTCTTTTTCTGCTGGGCGCGAAGTTCATGCAGAAGCTGAAAGAACAGACCGGCAAGGGCGGTTTCGTCCACCGACCCGGTTTCACCCAGATGCTCATGGATCGAATCCATGAGTTTTTCCACTTTTTCCGGATTGCGCAGGGGCAGGGTGGTGTGGGCGTCGGGGAAAAGACGCGATGAGATCATGTCGTGGAATGCATTCCGGTAGAGCATGCAGGATTTTCTGACGAGGGGAAACTGTCCTGCTGTTACGGCTTTCGTATAAGGATGCGGAATCCGGTTGATCGTGAAATGGGCTTCAGGAACCGTATATTTCCGCTCCTTGTAATACAGATGGTATTTGCCTTGCAGCACCAGCGAATAAACTGCGTGTGTCCCTCCCGCGCTTTTTCCGGTGAAACCCGGCTTCCATGTGGAGAGAAACGAGCAGTAAAACTGAATCCGGTCATCGGATGCGTCGAAAGGGATCGGGTTGATCCGGTAGTTTTCGCTGTAAAGCTGTTCAGGCATATTGATGCGTTGTCCTTATTTTATCACTGCATGACCTTTTTATATCATTTATTGTCCCGATAATCCTATTTTAATTTATTGCGGAATTCCGGAAAATCAATATAATATCAGGAAACGGAAGATAAAAAGTCAGGAGGACAGGAGAATGAAGAAATTCAAATTGGGGGTTGTCGGGCTCGGTCATCGCGGACGCGGGATGTTCAAAGGCGTGGCGAAAGGCATCGGAGATTTTGAAGCTGGCGCCGCATGTGATCTGAATCCGGCGCTGTGGTTCGAGCCGACGAATTCTTATTACGGCGGCACACAGCCTGCTCTGGCGGAATGTATGCCGGATGTGGCGTTTTTCGAAAGTTATGATGACATGATTGAAAAAGCGGGACTGGATGTGGTGCTGGTGGAGACTCCGGCGGACTGTCATGCGGAATTCTGCGGAAAGGCATTGAAGAAAGGGCTTCACGTTTTTTCGGATATTCCGACCGTCCGGACGCTGGAGGAGGCGGCGATGCTCTGGGATGTGCAGAAAGATGCCGCCGGTATGCTGATGACCGGAGCCACGACCCGCGGGTGGGGGTTCGTTCTTGCTTTGCAGGACCTTTACCGGCAGGGACTTCTCGGCAGGCCGTATTTTCTCGAAGCGGAGTATATTCATGACTGCCGCGGTCTCTGGGAGGAGACGCCGTGGCGGAAGCCGACGAAAAAATGGGGGTCCATGCCGATTCGTTACTGCACACACTCACTGGGGCCGCTGCTTTCCGTCATGGAAGAAGATCTGCGCACTGTATCCTGCGTTTCGACGGGAAGCCATGTGACGGAACTTGAGTATGCGAATGACCACATGGCCGCGCAGTTTCAGACGGAGTCGGGGGTCACGGTCCGCTTTGCCGCCTCTTTCATCAACAACGCCTCCTGCGGCAATCACAGCTACCGTGTGTTCGGGACGGAGGGATATTTCGAGCATCTTTCCCATCGCGGAAAACAACATCCGGAGAGAACGATGTTCAATTCAAACTGTTTATACGGCGCTTCCGGATTGACGGAACTGCCCGTCGGATTTTCCCCGTATGAATCCGCCGCCGGAAGAAAATACAACTTGAAGGAACCTTTCGGTCACGGCGGGGCGGATTCCTATCTCTGGCAGTTGTTTGCCGAGGCGCTTCGGACGGGCGCGAAAGAGGCGCCCATCCCGCTTCGGGAAGGGTTGCGCATGACCCTGCCGGGCATTTACGCGGCAGAGTCCGCGATCCGCGGCGGGGAGAGGCTCACGATCCATTATCCCTGGGAGCGGGATTTTTCCGGGGATATCCGTGCTTTCCGGCAGGAATGACTTTCCCGTGCGGAGTTCATATCCCTGCGGAGGGCAGCGCGGGCTTATCTGAAATAGCGGACAAATGCGCGGGCGACGGTGCGTCCGAAAGAACGCCAGTCATCGGCGGAGAATGTGAACTCCCGCGCGTTGGCGTAGGGAATCTCGATGGATGTGGAGAGTTCCACGAAGTCCAGATCCCCCGCCCAGCGCGCAAGGGTTTTCCCCTGCGTGTAGTTGGCGCCTGTGTTCCAGGAGGTGCCGTAAAGGACAATGTCTTCCGCCGCGAACGGCACTTTGCGTTCGGGATCGTTTTCGATCAGTCCGGACAGCCGCAGAGTGCCTTCTTCCATGCGTTTGAGTTCGGGTCCGACAAAGTAGATGGATTCATTGCAGCCCTGATAGATCCATGGACAGTGGAGATCGAAGACCACATTCATTTTTTCCTGCCGGATCAGTTTCATGATGTTTGCAGTTTCACTGTAAATCGGATTGTCCCCGTAATCGCGGGCGTGATCGTGCGGACGCCGGTTCTTGCCCTGATCGCCGTCCACGACTCCATCCCTGTCCGCAAAAGGGACGGCAAAGACTTCGAACACTTCGCGGAATTCTCTGTTTTCAAGCGCTTCTCTGAGAATGCCTTCCAGAACATAGGTCGCGGTCATTTCGCAGCAGTGATGGCGGCTTGAGAGAAAAAGCTTTTTCTCCGGTTTCCGTGCGGTCCCGGCGATATGAATCAGTTCCACATCGCGCCCCTTGTTGCTTTTGCAGAGAATGGACGTTTCCAGATACGGCGACTTCGCATATTCTTTGAGAAATGCGTTGAGATTCTTCTCCTGATACTGCATACTGAGGCAGAAGACCACCTGATTTTCCCTTCCGCCGTCATAGCGATAACGGAATGTATTCTTTCCGACATCGTAAGTGCCTGCCTCCGCCCAGCGCCATGTCATGCCGTTGTCCATGCTGACCGCGGGGCCTCTGGAGCCGACCGCCGGACTGTCCGCCGGTTCGAAGCGGAATTCATATTCCCCCGCTTTGTCGAACGCCGCCCGGAAACACCAGTAGAACCAGTCCGTGGAGGTGTCCCGCAGGTCCTTTTTCAAAACAGCCCCATTTTCATTGGAACTCAATACGATGATATTTCCGCCCGGAATATCGCAATCGATTTTCACACCCATTCTTTCACCTTTGATTTGGTTGAGAGTCTTCAATGCCTTACCATATCTCCGGATGCCGGAGAAAAACTTCATTTTTCTCTGAAAAAGACTCGAAAAATCTCATATTTCATGCAGCGGGGGTTACTCCTGTTTTTTCCAGTCCGGCGCATTGTGGACTTTTGCCGGATTGAAGCGGGTGCGCGGTGTGACTTCCGCCGCAGGAACGCCGACGGCGATTCCCCCGAACGGGATGAGGTGCTCCGGGAAGTGGAAAAGCTTCCGCAGGGCTGTGATCCGTTCTTCTCTCGGATGAATTCCAAGCCAGCAGGCTCCGAGTCCGAGGGCGGATGCCGCAAGCAGAAGATTTTCCGTCGCCGCCGCACAGTCCTGAAGCAGATAGGAAAGGCTTTCCGAATGGGCTTGCCTGATGTCGCCGCAGACGATGATCCCGAGAGGCGCCTTTGCCAGGAAATGGCCGTTCGGCAGGCATTCCGAAACGGCTTTCAGCATCTCCTTTTCCCGCAGGACGATGAACTCCCACGGGTCTTTGCAGCAGGCGGACGGCGCCGCCATTGCCGCTTCCAGCAGAGATTGAACCTGTTCTTCCGTAACCGGGGCGCCGGTGAATTCTCTGACACTGCGCCGCCGCCAGATGAAATCCAATGTTTTTTCCATTCCGTTCTCCTTATGAAAGATTTCCCGTTTGAACACTGCGATAGAATAATACGCCAATGCGGCAATTGCAAGCCCTGCCGCGGATATGCCGGTCAAGAAATCAGAATCGGGATGTTTTCCGCTCCGGTAAGTTCCGTATCGACGATTTCCATGAGCGGTTCAGGCGGCGGAGCGCCGGAGGCGAAAGAGATCAGGTGGCGGGCGGCAAGCTCTCCCTGACGCTCCGGATTCTGATTAATGCTTGCGACCGGCAGGCGGGTGACATCGCCGAAACCGGTCAGTGCGATTTTTCCGGGACACTCGATTCCCTGCTCCCATGCGGCTCTGTGAATCAGTTCCGCACTGCCGTCGGAGTCTGTGCAGATGATGGTGGACGCCGGATAACGTTTCAGGTAAAGCTGCAGGAAGCGTTTTGCGTCCGCAAGCGAATTCGGCGCGCCGTAGAAAGTCCGTTCCTCGAAATCGGGGATGCCGTTTTGCTTCATGATCTCATGGAAACCGCGGATGCGCGGCGTGACGGAGGCGTTCGGACTGGCTGCAAACCGTTCGGAGCTGAAAATCAGGATTTCACGGTGTCCCCGGCGCATGATCTCTTTCATCATCTGCTGCCCGCCCTGAAAATTGTCGCTGTTGATGAAATGGACCCGCTCCTGCCGGATGGAGGGCAGGATGGCGCAGTCCACGCAGAACAGATGCATACCCTGCGGCGGTTCCGGTATTCCATAGCCGATGCTGACGATTCCCGTCACTCCCTGATTTTTGAGCAGTTGGAGACGGTATTGGAGTTCTTCGATGCGCGGGCTTTCTATGATTGTCATGAAATCATTGCGCGTGGTTTCCGCCGTCATTCCGCTGAGAATCCGTGTGGAGTAGGGCTTGAGCTGTCCGAGAAAAGCAAGAGCGCCCTTGAATCGTGTTCTGTTTTCCGCCACGCGGGTTCCGGCTCCCCGGTTTCCCCGGATCAGATACCCTTGTTCCGCGAGCATCGAGACGATTTTGTTCATTGTCATTTTGTTGACGGAAAACTCGTCCGCCAGCGTGCTTTCCGATGGAAAACGGGTTCCTGCGGGATAGTTGCCGTTCTCCAGCCGTTTTTTCAAATCCTGGTAAATGTGATCCGTGATTCCCATTGCCGCTCCCTGTTTTTATCTGTGATATCTTGACTTTGGATACTATAGCATAAAAAGTGTATCAGTCAAGATTTATTCATTTTTTATTTTTATCCTATTGAAAATATAGAGAATTTATTTATAATTAAAATAGAAAGATAAGATTTGTATGATATAAGATAATAAAGGTGAAACGGCGGTCTGTTTCTGGAAAAGGAGGAGTTCTGGTGGAAAGTTCTGTTTACAGTAAAAGATTACATCTCCGCGGAGTCAGGTTTCGCGGAGACAAACGTTGCGGACTCAAGGGGGGGCGCGAATTGACCGTGTTCCGTCCTGTATTTTCTTTCTTCCTTCGGTTGTTCCATTGTTCTAATGTTCGGTTGTTCCATTGTTTTTCCGTTCCTTCTTACTTCAGAGTTCCCTGTTCCTCTGTTCTTACTTCCAGGGTGAAAACAAAAATTTTCACCTTGATTGAGTTCCTAATAAGGGAAAGTTGTAAAAGTGGTATTTCATTCCGGCAGCAAGGCAGGGCAGGACGTTGCCAGTCCCCTGATCTTACTTTTCCTTTCTTCCTTCCATTGTTGAATTGTTCGCTTGTTCAAATGTTTAAATGTTTCCCCGTTCCTTCTTACTTCAGAGTTCCCTGTTCCTCTGTTCTTACTTCCAGGGTGAAAACAAAAATTTTCACCTTGATTGAGTTCCTAATAAGGGAAAGTTGTAAAAGTGGTATTTCATTCCGGCAGCAAGGCAGGGCAGGACGTTGCCAGTCCCCTGATCTTACTTTTCCTTTCTTCCTTCCATTGTTGAATTGTTCGCTTGTTCAAATGTTTAAATGTTTCCCCGTTCCTTCTTACTTCAGAGTTCCCTGTTCCTCTGTTCTTACTTCCAGGGTGAAAACAAAAGTTTTCACTCTGATAGAGCTCCTCATCGTGATTGCGATCATCGCGATTCTTGCGGCGATGCTGCTTCCGGCATTGGGCAAGGCAAGGGCAAAAGCATTTCAGAGTTCCTGTTCCGGAAAGATGAAGAACACAGGCATTGCTTTTCAGATGTATGCGGACGATTACAACGGTTATCCGCCTTACAGCATCTTTCAGGCGGACGGCAGAAATTATTCATGGATACCCATGCTCAGCACCTATCTGAAACTCTATAATTCGTATGAGGATTGTCAGGCGAGAGCGCACATCAGCAACATCAATAACGGTACTCTTGATCCGGGAAAGTTTTCGATTTATTCCTGCAACGCCAACCCGGTGCGCTTTTTCGCGCAGAATGAGCCGGTAAAAACGAATCAGCCGTTCATGCTCACCAACTATACCGTAAACAATATGATTCTGGGAAACGGACTCAATGCGGCGGCTTATCCCTCACGGCGGCTGACTTCGCTCAGGAGACCCTCCGGAAACGGATTGATGTGGGACGGCAGGGAGAACGGCAGTTCCTGTTTCATCGCGTCATGGACTACCAATATCGACTGGCGGGAGGCGACCAATACGGCGGCGCGTTTTCATAACGGCATGACCAATCTGCTTTACGCTGATGCGCGGGTCGTTTCCGTGAAAATGACCCCTTATCTGCCGGTTCTCCGAACTTCGAGCAATGAAATATGGGAGGGAGCGAAAAGCTCCGATACCCGCTACGATTTATATCAATGAGAAAAGGAGTCAGGAATGAGAAAATTTGCGGCAAGTGTTGTTTTTCTGCTGGCATTGTTCATGCTGAATGCGGGGGAACGTTTTGAGAAACAGTATGGCAAAGAGCTCAAAGTCGAGACTTTTTATCCGCTTGGAGTTCATGGCTTTTTTCAACCGGGAGAAGATATCCGGTGTGTGCTTGTGCTGGCAAATGCGGCGGATCGCGCGCTTACGGCGGATGTTCAGTTCGCCGTGAAGGATTATCAGGGAAAAACGACGGTCCGCAGGACATTGCGCAGAAGCCTTGCTGCCGGCGGCAGGGAACGGATTGAAGTTGAATTTCCGCCGCCTGCGGCAAAGGGGTATTTCACTGTGGATGCGCAGGTCGATGCAGACGGCAGGAAAATATGGAAGACACAGACGGGATTTATCGTAATCGCTCCCGCGGGCCGCCGCGATCCTTTTTTCGCCATTGACAAGAACCTGATTACGCCGAAACTCCTGAAAGGATACGAATTGCTCGGCGCCGGCACTCTTGGAATCGGAATCAACTGGTATCAGCCGGCATGGTGCAGCGATCTGAGTTATGTCGACCGGGCTCTCAATGGTTTTTTTGCCCCGATTCTGAACTCTGATTTTAAGATTATGGCATGTGTCAGCCCGCAGGTTCCGCATGACAAGGCGGCAAAAGAACGCCTGAAAAAGGAACTTCCCGTTCTGACGGATGCGGATATCGGACATGTGAAAAAATTTACGGAGCGGTTTGCATCGCTGACAAAGGGGCGGGTCCGGCTCTGGGTGATCCAGCAGGAGTTCGACGCCGATTTCCGTAATAAAAAGATGTCTGGCGGAGGCGCGGCGACACTGGCAAACTATGTTACAATGACCCGTGCCATTTACCGGACACTCAAGCGGGTGAACCCGGATGCCAATATTGCGGTTCTCGGCATCAACGGTTCCGATTATTTTTACGGAAATCCGCCGTTTGTTCTGAGCCGGATCGTGCTGGACGACCTCGGCGAGTGTTTCGATCTGCTGGCGATTGATGCTTATTCCGGAAACTGGAATGCCCTGCGGGGACCGGTTGATCCGCCGGAGAAAGGGTTGAAACGGTTCCTGACGGATGCCGCGGAACTCTCCCGTTCTTATCAGCGGCCGGGGATGGCGCTCAATGTGGAGCGCTGCTACGCGCTTGACTATTTCAGCGCGTTCGATTCGGATACCGCCCGGAGGATTGCCGATTACACCATACGCAGCGTCATTATCAACCGCGCTTCGCCGTCGCCGCTCTACTCGCTCCATGTCGGTGCATTCTATTCCCTGCCGCATCAGATAAAAAAAGGTGTTTATGACGGAACGAAACCCGTCATGGATCTCGGGGCTGCATGGAAAGTTGTTTTTGATGAAAAGGGGGAGGAGACTTTTATTCCGCGTCCTGCGGCAGTGGCGTTTGCCACAGCCGCGCGGGAACTTGCATTTGTTTCTGATCCGCAGGAAGTGCTGATCGGGAACGAGGTTTACAGCTATCTGTTTACAAGGGAAAACGGAGAACAGGTGATCGCGGTCTGGTGTACGGAAAAGCCCGTCGGCCTCAGGATCGTGCTCCCGTGCCGGGCTGTTTTAACGGACATGATGGGCAACCGCCGGAACCTTGAGCAGGGAAAAGCGAACCTGAAACTGACCGGATCGCCGCAGTTCCTTTCTCTGAACTGCCGGAGAAGCGATGCCGCTGGAATGCTGGCGCGGGCGGAAATCCCTGAACTCGAATTGATCCGCGGATATGGACGGAGGATTTCGCCTGATACGGCACAGATTCAGATTCTCAGCCTGGCGCCTGAAGTTCTGCGCGGACGTTTGAAGACGGCGGACGGAAAAGCCGTGGAAGTGACGCTTGCGCCCCGTAAGGTTACGGAAGTCAATATGCCCGTCGGGACAGAGGAACGGGATTCGTCTGCGGAACTGACCGTATCCGGCGGCGGGAAATTCAGAATTCCGCTTGATTTGAATTTCCTGGCTGCCGCGAAATTGAATGGCACGCCTGTCTTTGACGGAAGCGGTGGATGGTTCTCCACATTGAAACCCGTCTGCCTGAAATCTCCGGATGACATCTACCCGAAATCGGCGCTTGTCCCCGAATTGAACCTGCTTCAATTTGACGGCAGGGATATCTCCGCCGCTCTTTATTTCGCATGGACTCCGCAGTATCTCTGCATCGCGGCAAAAGTGAATGACCGGAAACATATCCAGCGTCGCCGCGCCGCTGAAATCTGGATGGAGGACGCATTTCAGTTTGTAATTTCGCCGCGGCACAACGCACGTCCGAAATCCCTGCGGAGTTCCTCGGAAAAGGCGGCATTCTCCGCATCGGAGTATAATTTCGGGCTTGCCCTGACGGATCGCGGACCGGAACTTTACCGCTGGAGCGGCGGCGGAAAACCTGCCGCATCCTGCTCCTGGCCCGTGAATGTGACGCGCAAGGGGACGGTGACGCTTTACGAGGCGGCGATTCCCTGGAAAGAGGTCGGCATTGTTCCCGGGGAAGGGCTCGGCATCCGTTTCGGCGCGATTCTGATGGATAACAACCGCCCGGAGGACCGTCAGGCGAAGTACTGGCTGGCTTTGAATGAAGGCGTCGCAGGAACTCAAGACGCATCACAACTTAAAACTCTCATATTGAAGGAGGCAAAATGAAACACCTGATTCCCGCATTCCTGGCATTCCTGACTCTTCAGGCAGGCGCGCAAAATGTTAAACTCAATTCCGGCGGAGACTGGAAAGTTCCCGTGAAAGACGGCGTTCTTGAGCTCAAGGGGCGTATGAGGAAAATCACCTCGGAACAATTGCAGAAAGTCGATCCCGCCGCCCGGTATACTCTGACGTGGGAGGCAAGGGGAAACGTTCCGGAGGAAGCCGGGAAATACATGATCGGGTTCTCTGTCTATGATAAGGACGGACAGGAAATCCAGCCCTATCATGTCTACTATACCCCCGGATCGGAAACCGTATTGACGGAGGATGCGCCGAAAGGCGGCAGAACCTTGAAGATCAGGGACGGTTCAAAATGGAAAAGCGGTGCGATGTACTGTCCGGCATTTCATGTGAAAGCGGACGGCGGAGACATTCCGAACCGTGACGTGCTGACCGGCGGAATCGAGAAAGTTACTGCGGGAAACGGATATACGGAGCTGACTTTGAAACGTCCGCTTGCGAAAGATTATCCTGCCGGGACAGCGGTCCGCCAGCACCTTTACCAGAGTTCCCTGTATCTGAAAGTGGCGGATATTCCGGCGGGATGGAAAAAAGAGAGCGCCGCTTTGAGCGGTATTTCGAAAGGTGCTGTCCGGTATGGACAATGGTGGCCGGGGACGGAATACTTCCGGGTCATGATCACCGGGAATATCGGGAGCAGGAATGCGGATGCGGAAATGAACGTGAAAAATATTGAACTGGATGTCAAAGGCGCCGGCTCCATATTCTGAGAAAACGGCGCCGGTTGAGAACGGAAAGTAAAAATGCAATATCTGAACATGCTTCCGTATCAGATACGGAAAGCGATTGAGAGAAATGATCCGGCGGCGCTGCCGCTGGGTGTCGTCGAATACCATGCGGAACACCTGCCGCTCGGTGTGGACTGTTTTACCTGCATCAATGCCCTGGAACGTATTGAAAAGAGGCGCCCGGAACTGGTGGTGCTGCCGCCGTTCTATTACGGCAGCGCGTCACTTGCTGTCGCCGCTCCCGAAGGAAACGGAACAGTGCATGTGGACTCGCTGCGCCTGATCCCCGTTGCGGAGGACATCTTCCGCGGGCTCCTGCGGGTCGGGTTCCGCAACATCCATGCATTCATTGCGCATCAGACGGAGGAATTCGAACAGGGAATGCCCACAGACCTTGCGTTCCGCACAGCGGCGAAGCGGGTCATTTTCGAGTGGCTGGAAAAGGAGAGCGGCGAAGGCTGGTGGGGAACGGAGCAGTACAGCTCTTACTATTCCGGCGACAACAATCCGTTCGCATGGATTCAGGTTCATCCGATCCGCACTGCGCCTGAGACAAAGGCGCGCTTCAAAGGGGATCATGCGGGACTGCTGGAGACCAGTGAAGCCCTGGCTGTCATGCCGGAATGTGTCGAATTTGACCGGATCGACGGTTCGCTCTGGTATGCGCGCCCCGGCAGAGAGGCAACGGCGGAATACGGAGAGGCGGCGCTTGAAGCGGCGGCGCATGATATGGAGCAACTGCTTTTCAAGGAATGAAAATGGATTGTAATCTGAATGAAATTTACAGGCTCGTCAACGATGCGATGAACCGTGATGAGATCAAAGCGTTTGCCGCGGAATTCCGGCAGTTTCCCCTCCGGCTCAGCTACTCCTCCTATGCGGACGGTATCCGGTGGCTTGCCGGGCAATACCGGAGTTTCGGGCTCGAAACGGAAGTCGTGTCTTTTCCCGCCGATGGAAAAACGGTTTATGCGGACCGTCATTTCCCGCTGGCATGGGATATCTCCGACGCGTGGGCGGAAGTCGGCGGAAAAAGGATTGCCGATTACAGGGAATGCACTTATTGCGCCGTGCCGTTTTCCGCGGACAGCGGCGGCGTATGCACAGGAAGCATTGTGCCCGTGGAGCGACTGCCGGAACAGGGATCGCTGGAACCGTTCGTCGCTCTGATTGCGCATTATCCGTCGGGTGCGGAAATCAAAGCCCTGATGCGGCGATCCTGCAAAGCGTTCATGACTGCGGTCGATCTGCATCCTGTTCATCCGTCGCTTGAGGATTCCCGGCGGTGGTTCAATGATCTGTTCGGCGCGGGGCAGATTGATTGCAGGGATAAGACATGCGTCGGATTTTCGCTGACTCCGCGCATTGCCCGCGAGCTGATGGAACGCTATGAAAAATCGGGCCCGGTTCCGGTGCGTTATCGGATGGATACCCGCACTTATGAGGGAGAAGCGCCCGCCGTCACCGCGCTTCTGAGGGGAGAGGACGACCGTTGTTTCTTTCTGACCTCCCATGCCTATGAACCTCATGCAACGAATAACGTGTCCGGCGTCGCCACAGCCCTCTCCGTGGCAAAAACGCTGGCGTCTCTGATCGGAAAGGGGAAGTTGCCGCGCCCGAAACATTCCATCCGTTTTTTTCACGGACTGGAAAATTTCAGCCTGTATGCGTGGGGAATGGCACATCCTGAACTTATGAAAAACGCCGTCGGAGGGGTATCCGTCGATTCGTTCGGACGTCTGGAAACCGAAGGGCGGAAAGAGCATTTTGTGCTGCGGCGTTCTCTGAATGTGCATCCTTCGACGCAGCATGCGCTGGCACGGGAAATTCTGAAAACCGTATCGGAGGAATACAAGATCGGCTTCGAGGTGCGCGAGGGTTCGAAGAATAACGAGGATATGATGCAGGACCCGATGTTCGGGCCTCCGTGGAATCTCTTTTACGGTTCGCTCTGGGAGGAGCCGCTGGAGACCTATCCCCGTTGTTATTTCTATCATACGAGCGTGGATACTCCGGACCGGCTTTCCCCGGCTGCACTTGGCGCCGGTGCGGCGTTTTCCGGCACTCTGGCATATTTCACCGCGAATGCGGGGGCGGAGGAGTCGGCGTTCCTTTCGGAGCTCGCATTTGAGGACTGGAAGAGGATCGTGGACGACAAATGCCGCGAGGCCCTGCGGCTTGCCGATACGGAGGAGGCGTCCCGCCTGATTCGCGCCCGGCGTTTGGCGGCATGGCGGGATCTTTCCATTCCGTCCGGCATGACGGCTGTCGGGAACGCCGCGCTTGCGGATGAGTTCAAGGCTTATGCCGTGAGTCAGGTCGGAGCGGCTTTGCGTGTGCTGAACGGAGGAGAGGCGCCTCCGCTTTGTTCCGGTGAACATCGCGAAGTCCTTGTGCGCAGGGTTCCCGGACCGGTCGGGCTCGGTACGCTGAACGGCGAATTGCGCGGACTTGCCGCGGAAGCGCAGGGATATGCGTCGAACGAATACTGGTGCCTGGATGATTCCGGCACGAACTTCTTTCATTTCGACGGCAGGAAGACCGTATTCGAGGTTGCGCTTGCGGCATGGGCGACGCGCCCGTATCCGCTGCAGGAGGACCCCGGCGGTTTTGCAAGGGAGCTGGAGCATTACTCAAAACTTGCGGAGGTTCTTTTGAGGAGCGGGCTGGCTGAACTCAAAACATGTTCTCCGGTTTTGAAACACGAGATTGCGGAGGGGCTGCACAGGCTCGGCATTGCCGCCGGAGATGTCCTGATGGTTCATTTGAGCCTGAAGTCGTTCGGAAGGGTTGACGGCGGTGCGGATACCGTCATCGACGCCCTGCTGGAATCGGTGACGGAGGAGGGGATTCTGGCAATGCCGGCTTTTACGGACTGCGAGTCCGGCAGTCCCAATCCGCCCTATGCCCCGGCGGTGTCTCCCGTGGAGAAATGGGTCGGGATTGTCCCGGAGACGTTCCGCAGGCGGAACGGCGTGAAAAGGAGTATTCACCCGACGCATTCCGTTTGCGCCTGCGGAAAACGTGCGGAGGAATTTCTGCATTCGGAAACGCCTTACGACACTTTTGCGGAAGACAGCCCGTGGGGCAAACTCCTCCGGTATGACGGAAAGATTCTGTTCCTGGGGGAATCCATCGGAGGAAATACGTTTCTCCACGCCGCGGAGGCATGGTTCGCGGGATATCTCGACAAGACGTTTGCGGAAGTCGCGCTTCCCGGAGGCGGCAGGAAACAGGTGCTTGTCACGAATTATCCCGGAGGATGCCGCGGAGGCTGGTACAAGCTCGGCAGAAACGCTGCGTATTTCCGGAAGCTGAAACAGCTCGGCATTGTCCGCGAAACCGTTGTCGGGCAGGCGGTTCTTACCATGTTCCATGCCCGCGAACTTGCGGATGCCATGCGCGGGCTGCTGGCGGAAGATCCCGCTCTCCTTCTTCACAAAAGCGGCTGCCGGGACTGCGCAAAACACAGGGCTGTGATACGATGAAAGAGAAGAATTATGAGTTCCTCCGCCGTCACTGGCAGGTGCATCGGCCGGATCGCCGCGATTTTGGGCGCAAAGCGGCAGAGCATGAGGTCATGCTGACGGAGGATTGGTCGCTGGGATGTCCTGCGGACGCCGCGCCGCTGTTCCATAAGGCGCTCCGGGATTTTCAGGATTATCTTTTTGAAAGCATGGGGCTTTCCCTGAAACTGGTTCATGCGGATGCCCCGTATGTTCTGTGGCTTGCCGGGGATTCGTCCATAGAGACCGGTTTTGTTCTGGAGGCAGACCCACGGCACATCCGGCTTGCCGTTTCCGCGCGGGATTCGGCTTTCCGCGGGACGGTGCATCTGGAGGATATGATGAATCTGGAAGGAGCGCCCGTCGTGCCTCTCGGAAAAACAGTCCGCAGACCGTTGTACCGGTACCGGAGCGTTCATTCCGGAAGTGGTATCGACGAATATCCTGACGCGGAGCTCAATGCAGTCGTTCATGCCGGATACGATATGATTGTCCTGTTCGTCAAGGAGTTCGGGCGGACCGCCGCCGGACCCTGCAACATCAATGACGTGATCCGCCGTGCGGAATCATACGGGCTGAAAGTGATGCTGTATAATTATATGAGCAGTTTCCGGCACCCGGATGATCCCGGCGCGGAGGAGTATTTCGATTCGATTTACGGCGAACTGTTCCGCCGGTATCCGGGCGCGGCGGGCATTTGCCTTACGGGGGAATCGCTGGAATTCCCCAGCCGGGACCCCGCCACGACCGGCAGGAGTTATCAGGACAGCGTTGTTGACGGTATTCCCGATACGCGTCCGAGTCCCGGCTGGTATCCCTGCTGCGATTATCCCGCCTATCTCGCCTGTATTGAACGTGCTGTCCACCGGGTGAAGCCGTCCGCCGTCATTGTATTCAGCACTTACAACTGGGGGTATGCGCCGCTTGAGCTCCGCCGGCGTTTCCTGGAAAAACTGCCGGGGGGAATCTCGTTAAGCGTCTGCTATGAGATTTTTTCCGGACGGAGGCTTGAGGGGCTGCATACCCCGGTGATGGATTATACGGTATCCGCAACGGAACCGGGATATTATTTTACGAGTGAATCGGAAACGGCGCATGAGTTCGGCATCCCTGTTCAGGGTAATGTGAATACTGCGGGGATTGCGTGGGATTTCGGCTGTGTGCCTTATGTCCCGGCGCCGCAGCGCTGGTTGAAACGGGCGCGGAATCTTCGCGCCGCAAAGGAGAAATGGGGTGTGGATTCTCATTATGCGACGCACCACTACGGATGGTGGGAGTGTATCGCGGCGGAGATCGGCAGATGGAGCGCATGGGAGAATTATGAGCCGGATTACGAACTGCTGTTTGAAAAGATCGCAGTCCGCGACTATGGAAGGGACGCCGCGGAGCATGTGCTCGCCGCATGGCGTTTCTGGAGCGAGGCGATGGGCTGCTATACGGCATCGAACGAGGACCAGTACGGACCGTGGCGTGTGGGCGCAGCCTATCCTTTCATCTTCCATCCTGATATTTCCCGCACGATGCAGAGCAGAGAGATCCGTTTCCCGACGGCTCCGCAGGCGCATTTCGGGTGGCGGATCATCAAGACGTTTTACCACCCTTACGAAAATGCGGAACAGTCGCCCGGTTTTCTGCGCTATCCCGCTGAATTGAGAGCATTGGAAAAGATGCTCCGTCTGTGGAAAAAAGGAGAGGCGGAGATGGCGGAGGCGGTCCATCGCTCCTCGGCGTCGAAACTTCCGGAGACTCTGCGGCTGGAAGCGCTCGGCCGCTTTATCCGCAGTTCGATCGTGACGGTGATCCATATCAAGCAGTGGTGGCTTTGCAATATGGCTTTGCAGACTTCCGCCGATGCGCAAAGCGCATTGTCCGTTCTTGAGAAGATAGAGAAAATCGCATACGATGAGATCGAAAATGCAAGAGGCGCGATTCCAGCCGTTGAGACGGATTCCCGTCTGGGGTGGGAGCCGAGCATGGAATACGTGTGCGATAGATGGCATCTGGAATGGAAGATCCGGCAGGTGGAAAGCGCTTTGCGTGAAATAGCCGTCTTCCGGAAAATGATCCGTCTGCATCTGCCGTAGCGCCTGACTTTTTCCTGAAGCATAATCCGGGAAGAAAAGGGCAGGGATGAAGCTGAAATTTTTTATCCCTGCCTTCCGGTTGCCTGCATGTTGTAATTTAACATGAATTTGTTGTGAAATATTCCAGTCGCCTTGCTTTGTCCGGGTGTCCGCTTATATTATCCGGAAACAGCATAAGGAGAGGGGTTTCATCATGGCATTCGGGGTTGTTTCACCGACATTCGAGGAACGTCGTTCCTGTGAAAAGAAAGCAACGCTGTCCGCATGTTTCGGCGCAATGGGCGACGTGACGCTGACCGACAGCGCCATCATCATTCTGTTCGCCCAGATGCTGGGGGCAGGGGACATGTTTTCCATGCTGACGACTTCGCTCCTGCCGCTTTTCAACGGAATCTGCATCATTCCCATGGCGTGGCTTGCCGGCAGGATCGGCTATCAGAAACTGATCGTTCGCATCTGCATGGTGTCCGCATTCGCTTATTACATGGTGGTGGCTTCGCCGTTTCTGGGCGGCGGCAGGATTTCCGTCGGGATCATGATCGGCATGATCGTGCTGTATGCCTACTGCAATACCGGTTATGTCGCGGGCTGGTTCCCGATGCTGGATACATTTCTGCTCAAGGAACGGCGCAGCATTTTTCTGAGTTCCATGCGTTTTTCATGGCAACTGTCTTCGGCGCTGTTCCTGCTTGCCGCGGGATTCTTTGTCGGCAGAAATCCGTCTCTGCGCCAGCTTCAGCTTGTCCTGCTGGTGGGGGCGACGATTTACCTCGGGCGCATCTTTTTCATTTCGCGGATTCCCGTGTATAAAGTGGATAAAAAAGGGAGTTACGGCTTCAAAGAGGG
>ENA-OROD01000493-OROD01000493.1-human-gut-metagenome-genome-assembly--contig:-NODE-493-length-38394-cov-3.646235_pt1 | contig 38394 bp, 29 predicted proteins | sample MGYA00242123_ERZ509038 | MGnify/ENA primary metagenome ERZ509038 (study PRJEB26280, sample SAMEA2338719) | human gut metagenome | biome: human gut; feature: human-associated habitat; material: faeces... | reverse complement strand
CAGAACGGAAGGACGCCAATATTTGGGATGATTTTTGTCAGTATCCAATTTCAAAAGCAGTTTACGAACAGTGTGATAGAATAAGGATTGAGTAATATCTCCCCATTCCTGATGAGGAGTAGTGAGAGAAAGATAGACAAAAATCACAACAAGACAAACCACGCTAATTAATGCTTTGCTAAAAGTGATTAACCCAATGAATAGGTACACCCAACTAAGATAGAACATGATAAATAAACACAGAAGACCACCAAGAAGAGAAATCTGCCAAGTACAAGCTTTGAAACGCGGTCTGAAATTAGGAGCTCCTGTGATTCGAAGAACAAATGCAGATAAATTGACAAGAGAGTAGGAAAGACAGAAGAAGTTAGCAGAAGAACAGGCTAAAGCTGAAAAAGAACGTCAAAGAAGAGAAAAAGAAGAGCAAGAGAAAGCAGCTAAAGAAAAAGAACAAAAAGAAAAAGAAATTCAAGAGAAAGAAAAAATAGATTTAATAAAGAAGCAACAAGAGTTAGAGCAAACTTCTAAAGTTGATACAGCTAATACTGGGGAGAAGATTTCTTCTGAGGATGTATTAGAGACTGTAAAAGTTACTCCTAAAGAAGAAGTTGTTACTGATAATAATAATGCTAATACTAGTGATGGTAAACTTGATGTTAGTAAAGAAAAGACTCATACTACTGTAGTTACAGAGAAAAAACAAGTAGAAATAGATGCTAAAGATATTGGAGCTCCAGAAGTTTCACAAGTAGTTAATACAGTTGCTGCTACACCAGTAGTGGTTGAGGAAGAACCTGAAGTTTTAGATATGAATGTAACAGTCATTTCTCCAGAACAAGTATTATCAGCTGTTAAAGTGGGAGTAAAAAAAGAAGAACCAAAAGTAGATAATAAAAGTAAGAGAAAAAAAGGTAAAAGATAGAAAGATTAGGTGATATCTTGGTTAATGTAAAATTAGTTCAAAATTATATTAGTGGATTAGATACTACACCTTATGATGTTTCTGAGTTAGAGAATAGTCCAGAATTTATGAAATATGTCATGATGCTTTCAAAAGATAAAAGAATGTATGAATTCTGTTCTGATGAAGTTAAACATGATTATGGATTTGTATGGGGAGTTATTAATGACTTTTCAGATGATTTTGAATTTGTAAAAATGGTTGCTGGTAATTATTTGAATTCAATAAAACTTAATGAAAGAGAATCAGAAGAAAATGATATCGAGAGAATTGATAGAATTAGAAGTATGGAGATTAACTTCTTAGTTAGTACTATGGAAAAAGAAGCTAATAGATTTACTATAGGAGCAGCTTTAGCTTATTCTAAAGAGATGGAAAAAGTGGATTTATTAGTTGAATATAATAGGGCTAAGTTTAAAGATAAATTAGGTTTAGGATTTTTACTTATATTAGAACAGTATGGTTCTAGTAAAGTAATTACAGATTTCTTTGCTAAGAGAATGGTTAATAGAGAGTTTTATTGTAGTGATATAGATGGTGAGAATTTAGAGAGATTTATTCATCGCAGATGTCGTTCTTTTAATGATATTAAAAATAATGGTATTAATAGTTTTATTATTAATACCATTGCTGGAATGGATACTTTTTTAGCTGATTATATTACGGCTAATCCTAGTTTAGTCGCTGATTTAAAAAAAGATATTATGGGTGTTGGAGTACGCTGGGATAGTTATATGAAGAGACTTAATGATTATAGAGTTAGAGTTTTAACGAATGAAGTGGTTGATTATTTAAGTTCTAGTGATGATTTTATTTCAATAGATTCAGATTTGGTTATAAAATATACAGCAATTAGGTTAGGATGTGAAGATGAGTTTAAGAAGAGAATGGAAACTTATCCTGAAGATATTGATGTATCAGTACTTGGAAAAACAAATAATTTATCTTTACATAGAGCATTAGATTTTGCTTATAAAGTTGGCAATGAATTATTTTCTGTTGATGTTATAGAAGAAAAACGTGATGATTATGATATAAAGCAAGATAGTGGTGGACAGGAAAGCAAAGCAGAAATTATAAAATTTCCTAGTATTAGGTAAAACTTTGACATATAATATAGAAATCTAGGAACTAAAGTTCCTTTTTTCATTGGAGATGAGGAGAATTTTATGAAATTTATGGCTATTAAAAAAGTTAGTATTTGGGGGATGATTGGAAATGTCTTTTTACTTATAATTAAAGCTATAGTAGGATTTATTACGGGAAGTCAAGCCATGATTGCAGATGCATTTAATAGTGCTTCAGATATATTTTCATCTATTATGACTTTTATTGGTAATAAAATTGCTTCTAAGCCTAGAGATGATGATCATAATTTAGGACATGGTAAAGCAGAATATATTTATTCAATGTTTATTAGTATTGCGATGGGATTAATGAGTATAAAAGTTATTATTTCAGCTATTAAGACAATTCTTTTAGGTGAAAAGTTTAGTTTTTCTATTTGGTTAGTTGTTGTATGTATTATAACTATTATAGTTAAATTTATACTTTATATTTATGCCAATGGAGTATATAAAAAACATAAGAGTTTGCTATTAGAAGCTAATGCTAAAGATCATAGAAATGATTGTATTATTACTAGTTTGAACTTAGTAGCGTGTTTGTTAAGCTTAGAGGGAATATACTTTGTAGATAGTGTTGTTGGTATAGGTATTTCTATTTGGATATTTATTGTAGCTTTAAAGATATTTCTAGAGAGTTATGATGTATTAATGGATAAAGCAATGGATACTATTACTAGGGATAAAGTATATGATATTATATCTAAACATAAAGAAATTAGAGAAGTTAATCATTTTAATGCTACACCTGTTGGATATAAGTATCAGATATCTTTTACAATCTTTGTAGATGGTAATTTATCTACTTTTGATAGTCATAGTATTGCGAATGGATTAGAAAAAGAGATAGACAAGAATATTCCAGAAGTGTATTTAACTGTTATACATGTTAATCCTATAGATGTAAAAAAATAATTTTTATGTTATAATTTAGTAGTTAGGAGATGTTACTATGAATGAAGAATTTGATATTAAAGCAAAAAGAATTAGTATTCTAGATACGTATGGAGAAAACTTTTTAAATAAAAATTATATTACTAATCCGGCAATTGGAAGAGATAGTCAAATAAAAGATTTGATACTTACTTTACTTACTCCAGATAAGTCAGCTGTATTAGTAGGTAAACCTGGTGTTGGTAAAACTGCTATAGTAGAGGGACTTGCTTATAGAATACAAAAAGGTTTAGTACCAGATGCTTTAAGTAATTATCAAGTTATTAAAGTTAATACATCGGCTTTACTTGGAGTAGATCCAACTACAGGAGAAGCTAAAGTACAGACTTTAATAGATGAGTTAAAGTCTAGAACTAATTTAATACTTTTTATAGATGAGATACATACTTTAGTTGGTAAGGGTGAATCTTTAGACTTTGCTAATATGTTTAAACCGGCTCTTGATCGTGGAGATATTAAAGTAATTGGTGCTACTACTACTGATGAGTATGAAAGATATATTTTAAGAGATAAGGCTTTTGTTAGACGTTTTCAAAAGATAGATGTAGCAGAACCTACTAGAGATGAGAATGTAGAAATACTTATTGGTACTTTACCAAAGATAGAGAAGAGAACTGGAGCTAAGTTAATGTATTCTTCTTATGTACAAAGAAAAATAATGGAATTTATTACAGATATTACTAGTGAATATAAAAGAATATATGAGATTGGGTCTAGATATCCAGATGTATCTTTAACTATAGTACAAAATGCTTTTTCTAATGCTTTGTTTGATAATAGAAGAGAAGTTAATATTATGGATATAAAGACTGCTATTGATACTAGTAAGAATATTTATGAAGATGTTAAGAAAAAAGCAGAACCAGTATTTAATACAATGTTTTCTGATCAGATAACTGAGTATAATACTAGTCATGATATATATGAGAAGTTAGGGGAAGATTAAAAGTCTTCCTTTTATTATGATTTTATATTTGATTTGCCATTTCTTTTTAAATATCATATAATGTTATTAGAATGAAATTAGAAAGGTTGTATTGTTTCATTTGAGCGCCGGGTCCTACAAGGATGACGAGGTTAGTAGTTTATCGAAATATTCGGCGGATTCTACTACGGATTTAAGTTATTCGTTAGATATATTTTAAAAAGTAAAATCAAGATTACAACAACGAAATATATCAGAACTATTTTTATATTAAGGAGATTTTACGTATGTGTGGAATAGTAGGTTATATAGGTTTTAGAGAACCTAAAGATGTACTTATAGAGGGACTTAAAACTTTAGAATATCGTGGATACGATTCTGCGGGTATTGCTTTAAAAAATGATACCTCGGTTCAAATTATAAAAGAAGTAGGAAGAATAGCTTCTTTGGAGGAGAAGGTTAATAAGGGGAAATTAATAAATTCTCATATAGGTATTGCTCATACTAGATGGGCTACTCATGGTGGTGTTACTGAGGTTAATGCACATCCTCATACTATTGGAAGAGTTACATTGGTTCATAATGGTATAATTGAGAATGCTATGGAATTGAAGGAAAAATTAAGTAGTGAGGGAGTTACTTTTAATACTGAAACTGATACAGAAGTTTTAACTGCTTTAATTGATTATTATTATGATAATGATCCAGTTGTTGCTATTGAGAAAGCTATAAAAGATGTTAGAGGGTCATATGCTCTAGCGATTGTTTTTAAGGATCAAGATAAGTTATTTGCGGTTAGAAAAGATTTACCTTTAATAGTTGGATATGGAAAAGATGAATATTTTGTAGCAAGTGATATTTCAGCAATTATTAATTATACTAATAGATATTCTTTATTAGATGAGAATGAGATTGTTGTTTTAGATTTTGATGGTATTAAGATTGTTAAAGATGGGAAGGAAATAAAAAAAGAAATATTAGTTACGGAGTTAACTGCTGAATCTAAAGAAAAGTGTGGTTATGAACATTATATGTTAAAAGAGATAATGGAAGAGCCTATTGTACTTGAAAAGACTTTAAAACCTTTCATAGAAAACTTTGATAGTGTATTTGATATTAGTGATTATGAAGAAATTCATATTGTAGCATGTGGATCGGCTATGTATGCTGGTATGATTGGAAAAAGTTTAATAGAGGAAAATGCTAATATTAGAGTTTTATGTGAAGTTGCTAGTGAATATCGTTATAAAAAAGTTCTTTATGATAGAAAAACTTTAGTAATAGTTATTTCACAGTCTGGAGAAACTGCTGATACTATTGCCGCTATGAGAAAAGCTAAGGAAAATGGAGCTTTAACTTTAGCAATTGTTAATGTAAAAGGATCAACTATTGCTAGAGAAAGTGATAGACAAATATTTATTGAGGCTGGTCCTGAAATAGCCGTTGCTACTACGAAGGCTTATATTTTACAAGTTGCTATTATGGCACTACTAGCCTGTAGAGTTGCTGGTAAAAAAGATATAGTGAATGAGTTAAAGAAATTACCACGTTTATTAAAAGAGGTTATTGATAGAAGAGATATTTATTTGGAAATAGCTAAAAAAATTAGTAATAGAGAAGATATATTCTTTATAGGAAGAAAGATTGACTATGCTATTTCTTTAGAAGGAAGTTTAAAATTAAAAGAAGTATCTTATATACATAGTGAGGCTTATCAGGCAGGAGAATTAAAACATGGAACTATTTCTTTAATAGATAAAGGTACACCTGTTTTTGCAATTGTTACTGAGGATGATATTAGAGAAAAGACAATTTCTAATATTTGTGAAGTTAAGGCTAGAGGTGCTATGATAATAGTTGTTAGTAATGAAGATGGGTTCGAGTGTGACTATTTAATTAAAGTACCAAGAGTTAGTGAGTTTTTACAACCAATATTAGTAGTACCTTGTTTACAATTAATAGCATATGAAGTTGCTAAAATAAGAGGTTGTGATATTGATAAACCAAAAAATTTAGCGAAAAGTGTAACAGTTGAGTAAAATACGTTGGGATTACTTTTAAAGTAGTCTTTTTTTATTGATAAAAAGCTTGAAACTTTGTATAATTGATATGATAGGGAGATTTGATTTAATATATGGATAAGAATAATTTTAATATTAAGAAGTATATTGAAAAAATAAAAAAGTCAATTAAGAAAGTGACTTATCTTTTGCGTGGGAACAAGTTTAAAATTTCATTTTTGGGTATTTTTACTATATGTGTTTTAATTTTATTTATTTCTAATTCTTTTGCAGTAGAAGTACCAGTAGAGACTACTTCGTTTACATCTAGTGATATTAATTATGATAGTGGAGAGAGTGGTGCTTGGAAGATTACTAGAACAGCTAGTTGGATTTCTAAAAATAAAGCTAAGGTTGTTTATGATTTAAAAACTAATCCTAGTGAAACTTCTCTACCTGTTGATTATATATTAGTTGTTGATGGTTCGTTAAACGAGCATGATGCATCATTTTCAGCTCCGCTTAAAACATTGCTTAATAATATGCATCACTATAATAATATAAATAATAGGGTTGCTGTAATCGGATTTAATGATAAGGCGGAAATTTTAACTGATTTTACAAATGATGAGACTGGCACTAATACAGTACTTGATAATTTTCTTTCTACTTCTGCTCATGCTAACAAAGAGATAAGTTATTATGCAGCTTTTAAAGCTCTTTCTGAATTTATGGAAAATTATACTTCAGATGGAGCAAATATTATCAAAGTTATTTTTGTAACTGATGGAAAACCAGTTATTGATTTTCCTAAAGAGATTAGTCTTTATCAAGATTTAAAAGAAAAATATCCAGAACTTTCTGTTTTAGGAATACAATACAGCATGGGAAATGAAGTTGTTGATGCTGTTAAGAATGTTAGTGATGCACAAGTAGTTGCTGATAAAGATAATGCTTGGGATGTTATTCCTAATATTTATCTTGGATATGAAAATGATAATTATGATAGTTTTGTATTTGATGATTATTTTAAGGCTCCATTTACTGTTGATGAAGTTTCTGTGACAAGGGGTGTAGCTTCAATAAATAATGAATATTCTGTTGAGTGGAATTTGAATGATAGTTCACAATTTGTTGCTGGGGCAAGTGCTAGAATGACTGTTTATTTTAATGTTTCTAATGAGTATACAGTTGGTGATATTGTTCCTATTTCTGGTACAACTACTGTTAATTATTCGTTTGCAGGTGGTGATAAACAAGATATTGATATTAATTCTCCAACTCTAGCAACAGGATTTAAAGTTAATTATGATAGTAATGCACCGTCTGGATGTGTGGTTAGTAATATGCCTAGTTCTGATGTTGTTGGTATATATAATATAGTTAGGCCAACAACTGTTGTTCCTAAATGTAGTGGATATATATTTAAAGGGTGGAAACTTACTACTTCTAATGTAATTATTAATAATGATGGTTCATTTACTATGCCATATAAAGAGGTTACATATAAAGCTACTTGGGCTAAGGCTAGTTTAAATAAATCTGCAGAAGGTACAATTGCTGAAAAAGCTACTTTGTATGGAGTTTTAAGAGATGAAGTTTCTAATGGTGGTGTTGCTAAAGAGTATACTGGTAAACATCAAGACAGTGTAGATGGTTCTGGTAGTAGTAAAATTTATTATTATACAGCTAGTAATGATACTGATGGTACAACGGTACTTAGTAAAAATAATGTTGTGTTTGCTGGTATGTGTTGGCAGATGATTAGAACTACTGATACTGGTGATGTTAGAATGATTTATAATGGTGATGTTGATTCTAATGATGGTTGTGGAACTGATAGAAAAAATCATCCTAATTATTCTGGTATTGAAGAAATTACTTTAAATGTTAAACATAAGTATTCTACAGATTATAGTTATAATAAGACGTTAAAGAAATTTAAAGTTGCTGGCGATTTAGTCACAGTTGATACTTCTAATCCTTCTTCACTTATTGGTACATATACATGTCTAAATTCACATAAAGCAGTGTCTTGTAGTACTTTGTATCAGGTTTTATATGTTAAAGATTCAAAGGTTTATGCTGCTGCTATTAAGAGTTCTGATAATTATAATTCGATTGGTTCATCTGTGTTTAATAATGTATATGGATATAATTCAGAAATGGGCTATATGTATAATGATAATTATCCTGGTAATACATACGAAATTTCAAATATTGAAATAAAAAAAGAGCAGATAGATCCTAATAGTCTTTTTTGTACAGCAGTTACTTATGATGCTTCTACTAAGGCTTATAGTTGTTCTGGTACTTCTTTTCCTTTTTTGGAAATTGGTGGAGATGAGCCTGCAAAATTACTTATACATAATTATGTATTATTAAGTGATGATTCTTCTGTTGCTAGATATATGATTGGAGTGAATATTGATGATGTTGCTAATCCTTACTACTATTATATAGAGTTAACTGATGGCCAAATTATGGATGATTTTTATGTTTATGGTGATGGTTATACGATTAATGATGATGGCACTTATAAGATTACTAATCCAACACTTATAACAAAAAGAGATTTTTATTATAGTTATTCAGATTATAAAGGAAAGTATTTTGGAGAGGATTTACAGATAAGAGAAGGTAACTATAACAGTACTAGTTATGATGGTTATAAGAATGGGGGATTAATTAATACTAATAGGGTTAGTTCATTATTTTATAATTTAAGTTCTGGTGGTAGTAGTTTAACTGCTAGTAATTATCAAAGTTACTTAGCTTTTTCACCTATTTCTAAAATTCCTAAATTTTCTAGTTCTGTTACTTATAGTAATGGTAAATACAAACTTAGTGGTACTGTTACTAATATTGGTTTATATGATACTTCTAATATTTCAAAAATAAATAATACTCATTATACTTGCTTTACTGCTGGTGATGAATGTAGTTCTGTTTATTATGTATATTATGCAAATGGAAATTATGTCTATTCTATAAAACTTAATAATGGAGAGAATATTTCTGGTGCATTAGTTAATATGTTTAATTCTAGTGCTACTAATAGTAAGGATTCTATTATTAAACAACTTGTTGAGTCATGGTATGCACATAGTCTTAGTAATTATACAAGTTATTTATCTGATACTGTTTATTGTAATGATCGAAGTATTAAGAGTTTAGGTGGTTTTAATCCTAGTGGTGGTAGTTTGTATTCTCCTTTAACGTTCAATGGTACTTCTAATACAAGTTTGCTTTGTTCAAATGAAGCTGATAGATTTAGTGTTAGTAATAGTGTGGCACCTTTAAAGTATCCAATTGGCTTATTATCGGGAGCAGAGGCTAATTTATTTGGGAATAACAAAGTTAGGGCTTCTGGTAGTAAATACTGGCTTATGAGTCCAAGCAGTTTAACTGGTACTTCGATTGGACAATTTGTTGTAGAGGCAACTGGAACTTTGAATAGTACTGTTTCTATAAATTCTAGTAATTATATTAGACCTGTTATTACGTTGAAGGGAAGTCTAACTTTAGTATCTGGAGATGGAAGTGTGACTAGTCCATATGTGGTTTCTACTAATTAGTTTATAAGACAAAGAAGTTGTTCTTTGTCTTTTTCATTTACTTATTGATAATTTTATCTTATAATTCTTATGAGGTGATTTCCTTGCAAATATTAGATGGAAAAGAAGTAAAACGTATTAAGTTAGAAGAGTTAAAGAATGAAGTTTTAAAATTGGATAGACCTTTGGGTTTAACGGTTATTCAAGTTGGAGATGATTCTGCTAGTAATATTTATGTTAAACAAAAGTCTAAGATGGCTAATAATTTAGAATTTAACTTTAATCATATAAAATTAGAAGAGAATGTAACGGAAGAAGAAGTTCTTAAGATTATTAATAGTCTTAATAGGGATAATTGTGTTGATGGTATTTTAGTACAAATGCCGCTTCCGGAACATTTAAATTCTAGAATTATACAAAACACTATTAGTCCCTTAAAAGATGTCGATGGTTTAACCGATATTAATATGGGAATGCTTGTTCATAAAAAGAATTGTTTAGTACCTTGTACACCACTTGGGGTAATGGAGTTATTAAAGTATTATAATATTGATGTAGCAGGTAAAAATGTAGTTATTGTTGGTAGAAGTGATTTAGTTGGTAGACCAATGGCTGAGGTCATGATAAATAATGATGCGACTGTTACTTTGTGTCATTCTAAGACTAAGAATTTAAAAGATATTACTAAAAATGCAGATGTTTTAGTTGTTGCTGTTGGAAAGGCTAAATTAATTACTAGTGATATGGTTAAGGATGGGGTTGTTGTTGTTGATGTTGGAATTAATAGATTAGAAGATGGTAGTTTATGTGGAGATGTAGATTTTGATGGGGTTTCTTCAAAGTGTTCATATATTACTCCTGTACCTGGTGGTGTTGGACAGATGACTGTTTTAGAACTTGGTTATAATACTTATAAAGCTTATTTGTTAAGACAAGATAAAAGAGTACTTTAGATAGTACTCCTTTTTTAGTGACAACAATTGTTTTTAGAGTTACCATTACCTGTGTTCCAGAATAGAACAAAGAAAATAATTAGAATAATAATTATAATCCAAAACCAGTTTGTGCCATTGGATTCGTTATAATTGTATGCTGGATATCCGTACATCATAAATATATCTCCTTTCAATATAGTATATTTATGGATGTTAATATTGATAATAATGGATACCTAAATAAAAAAGATGTTTTTGCATCTTTAATTAATATCATCAAATAATTGTCTAATATCTATTTCTAGAGCATCGGCAAATTTACCAATGGTTTCTAGTAATGGTGTTTTATCTATTGATAAACATTCTAAATCTCTAACATAGCCGTGTGTAAGTCCAGTTAAATCAGCAAGTTCTTGAAGTGTGTACTTTCGCATTAGACGATATTTCTTTATATTTTTTCTAACTATTAATGATAATTGTTCTTTAGAATATCTACTAGTCAAAGTACATCGCTTCCTTTCTAGTAAAATTATTTCATAAAAAAATCAAAAAATATGTCGTCTGTGTGAAGTTTTTGTGATACAATAATGATAGAAAGGAGTAAAGTTTTATATGAAGACAAAAAAATGTAAACATTGCCAAGAGGAAATTGCTAAAAGTGCAAAAAGATGTCCAAAGTGTGGAGGTAAATTAGGAATGCCAGGTTGGGCTAAGGCTTTAATCATTGTAGTAATTATATTTGTTTGTATTGCTGGATGTGTTAATGGATGTGCTAATTCTGTTAATGATGCTGTTGAAGATACTAAAAATTCTTATAAAGATATAAATGGAAAAACTTCATTTAAACTAAATGAAACATTCCAAAACAAATATGAAAAAATTACAATGATTGAAGTAAATACTAACTTTACTGATTATAGTAAATATTCAAAGCCAAAAGATGGTAGTAAAGTTGTTATGGTGAAATATGAAGTTGAAAATATCAGTGATGAAAATGACGAGTTGTATGTTAGCAGGCTAGACTTTAATGCTTATGCTGATGGTGTTGCTGTTGATTCTTTCTATACTGGAAATGGTAATTATAATAACTTAACTGCTACTGTTGGAAAGGGCAAAAAGACTATTGGTTACGTGTCTTATGAAGTTCCTGTAAATGCACAAAAAATAACTGTTGAATATAATGCGAACTTTTGGGTTGATGGTAATACTATTGAGTTTGTTGTTCAATAAAAGTAAAAAACTGGCTAATTTATAGTCAGTTTTATATTGTAATTATTTATGTAAAATTATAATATTTTTTAGTTGTTTTTTTAATAAAAACTTTATTTAATGATTTTAATTATTTTTTTAGTGGACCGTTTTATATAACAAAAAAACTAATCGTTTTGATTAGCTTTTATTTTAAAATATGGGGCGTCGTAAGGGAATCGAACCCTTGCGTACTAGTGCCACAAACTAGCGTGTTAACCACTTCACCAACGGCGCCATGTCACATTTGACTTCTTTATTTTATTATAGATATAGAAAAAAAGCAAGGCTTTTTTATTAATTATTCCTTTTTTCATAATTTGGGTATTTATCTATACATTAATACCTAGTTAATCATAAATTAAAGAGAAAGGAGATATTATGTATAACTATGATTATTTAAATGATACTATGTATCAAAAGATGAGAATGAATTCTATGCGTAATTTTAATAGAAATAGTTCTTTATTTTCACCTAGTGATGGTTACAATAATGGTAATATGTTTACTAATCTATATAGTCAGTATAAAAATTATAGACCGGTTCAATTATCTGGAAATACTGAGAAAGAGAAGATGTTATTAGAAATTGGTAGAATTTCTTTTGCGGCACATGATCTTAATTTATATTTAGATTTATATCCAAATGATGAGTCTATGTTAACTTTATTTAATGATTATAGAAAGTCAGCAAAAGAATTAATTTCACAATATGAAGTTAAGTTTGGCCCATTAAATATTGTTAGTAATAGTTTAGAGAATGGTCCATTTAAATGGATTAATGGTCCTTGGCCATGGGAGGATATTAATAATGTTTAGTTATAATAAGAGATTACAATATCCAGTTGATATTAAGAAAAAAGATTTAAGAATGGCCAAGTATTTGGTTACACAATATGGTGGTGCGAATGGTGAATTAGCAGCTGCTCTTCGTTATTTGAATCAGAGATTTACGATGCCAGATGAGAGAGGAAAAGCTTTGCTTACTGATATAGGAACAGAAGAGTTAGCTCATGTAGAGATGATTTCTACGATGATTTATCAATTAATGAAGGATGCTACTCTTGCGGAGATAAAAGAAGCAGGACTTGATACCCATTATGCAGAACATGCTCATTCATTATATCCAACAGATGCAAATGGTGTTCCGTTTACAGTAGGATACTTTGCATCTACTGGAGATTCACTTGCTGATTTATCAGAAGATATGGCTGCTGAACAAAAGGCAAGGGCGGTTTATGAAAATTTGATAGATTTAACAAATGATCCAGATGTTATAGGACCATTGTTATGGCTAAGACAAAGAGAAATTGTTCATTATGCAAGATTTAAAGAGTTATTTGATTACTATGAAAAGAGCATGAATAATAATAGTACTAATACAGCTAACATAATGAATGGTAATATGAGTAGTAATCAGTACTTAAATCAGTATGGGCAGTTAATGTAAAATGTAGATATTTCTACATTTTTTTATTGGAAAAGTATTGATTGTCTTGTTATACTTTAAGTATAGAGGTGAGTGGATGGATAAAGATGATTTAGAAAAAACTAAAGAAATTAATACTATTACTGATATATCAGATGAAAAACTTGAAAGTGTTAATGAAGATATAGTTGATGATAGTACTCTAGTTGGTGATGATAAAGTATTAGAGGAAGAAGCTATAATTAATGATCAAGAGGTGGATGCTGATAAAAATAATAAAAATAAACGTAAGAAGAAAATAATTATTATTTTAAGTTGTTTAATAGCTTTACTTCTTTTGTTTTGGTTATGTTTAGATATTAAAAAGAATAAGGATAAAGAAAAAATTAAAGATGATGTTTATAATCAGAATGAGTTAAGTGATAAAGAAAAGAAAAAGAAAATTGAAAATTATGGGGAAAAAGTTGAAAAGGTTATTTCTGATTATTATAAAAAAAATAATACTTTGTTGAGTTATGACGAGGCTTTAAAATTGATAAAAGTAGATGACGATATTAGTTGCTCTATACATGAGATTTATGATGATGGAAAAGTCTATTTAAGTGATTGTTCTTTGGATGGCAAGAGGACTAAATATTCTTATGGAAAAAAGAGAGAAGTTAAGACACCTACTGAAGTAGTTGATGATGAGACTAAAATTAATGTTTATATAAATAAAAATACAGGTAAAGTTAGTCTTACTAAACCAACTAATATTAAGGATTATGATGTATATGTAGTTGATTGTGAAGAAGTTTATCAAAATGCTGTTTTGTTTGAAAATACACAATATGTTTTATATCAAACTGAGAACTATTATATGCAATTAAAAAATTATGTTACTAATAAGAAAATATTAGAAAATGTTTCATATAAGGCAGTTTTACCTTTTAAAAATAAAGATAATTATGATACTAGGTATTTGGCTGTACTTATAGATAATAAGTGGGGAATATATAATTTGAATACAGGTAAAGTAGTAGTAGCAGCTAGTTATGATGGCTTTTCTAATGGTAGTAATAATGGTACTGCTGGACCAATGGAAGTAGTTATTCCAGTTAGAAATAATTTAATTATTGTTTATAAGGGTCAAAGATATGGGGTGATTGATTATACTAGTGGAAAAGAAGTTATACCATTTAATTATTCAAATATTAGTAAAGTAGGAGATTATTTATATGCTAGTGTTGAGTATGGATTAAATGGAGTTATATATGATTTAGATGGAAAGATAGTAGTTGATAAAAAATATAATAATGTATATGGAGTTACTAATGGTAATTATGTATTAGTTAATAAAGATAATAGAATTGTATTAGTAAATATGAGTGGTAAAGTTATATTTGATTTTGGTGATGATACTGGTTTAGGTAAACTTAATTTTATGATAGAAAATAATGGAGAATTGTTTTTTCAATTTCATCTAGCTGAAGATACAGAAAACTGTAAGGAATACATTTATAATCTTAGTACTGGTAATGGTAGTACTGATGAGGTTAGTTGTGGTGGAATTGGATAATTATCTTGAAAAAATTTTTGTTTTTTCTAGCTCTATGTTATACTTTAGAAGGTGGTAGTATATGACAAAAGTAAAAAAAGAAGAGTATAAGATAACGATAAGTAAGTATTTTGGACATTTGCATGTAGTTAATAGGCATAGATTTAAAGTATTTTGTTTGTGTGTTAGAGCAGGTATTCCTTGGAGAGGATTGGTACATGATCTATCTAAGTATTCTTTTACTGAGTTTTTAGAAGGAGCTAGGTATTTTTCGAAGGACTTCAGTCCAATTCTTACTTGTAAAAAAGTTAATGGTTATTCTGATGCTTGGTTACATCATAAAGGTAGAAATAAACATCATTATGAATATTGGTATGATTATGCTACTACTGATGCAACTCCAGTTATGCCATATAAGTATTTTGCTGAGATGGTTTGTGATTCTTTAGCAGCAGGAATGACTTATAAAGGAAGACATTGGACTAAGGAATATCAACTCAATTATTGGATGAGAAAAAGAGAAAAAGCAAAAATTAATCCGAAATTAGATTTTTTATTAACTAAGGTTTATACAGATGTTAGTAACTATGGTGTTAATAAAGTTATTAATAGTAAAAATTTGAAAGATTTATATAAAAAATATATTGGGTGATTGAGATGAGAGTATTATTAGTTAATGGTAGTCCTAATAAAAATGGTACTACGAATAGAGCATTAGAAGAAGTTGATAAGGCTCTTAGAGAAAACGGAATTGAAACAGAAATGTTTTGGATAGGGATTAGTCCTATAGCTGGATGTATTGGTTGTAGTAAGTGTTTTAAAAGTAAAAGGTGTATTTATAATGATGTAGTTAATGAATTTTTAGAAAAAGTTGATAATGCTGATGGCTTTGTCTTTGGAGCGCCAGTTCATTTTGCGGGAGTAAATGGTAGTATGAATTCTTTTATGGATAGAGTTTTTTATGGTAAAGGTAATCTATTTAAAGGAAAGGTAGCAGCAGGAGTTGCTTGTTGTAGAAGAGCCGGTACTATTGGTGCTTTTGATAGACTAAATAAATATTTTACTTATTCTTGTATGCCTATTGTTTCAAGCAATTATTGGAATGGAGTATTTGGTTTTAATGCTTTGGATGCCGAAAAAGATTTAGAGGGATTACAAACTATGAGGGTTCTTGGTAATAATATGGCCTGGTTATTAAAGTGTATTGAGTTAGGTAAGAAGAATGGTATAGAGTTTCCAAAGATGGAGAAGAAAACATTAACTAATTATATAGATTAGAAAGGGTAACCTTTCTTTTTTTGACTATGTTATGGTTTAATGGTATAATATGCAACTAGTAAAGGGGGATTATTATGAATAGTATTGTTAGTGATACAATTAATAAAGGAATTCCTATTGATGCTCAAATAACTATGTTTGCAACTGATTTTTTAGAACTTTGTGATGATAAAGATAGAGCAATAAAAGCATTGAAAAAAGTAATTGATGAAATTGATTTGTATTTTAAGAGTGAAATAGAAGATTGTCCGGAGTTTGGAATTGTACAAGCATTAAGTGTTGTGCAAGGAAGAGATTGTTTAACTAAGAAGATTTGTTATTCAGTAGAGGCTTTAGCGGCTACTATTGTTACAGAACTTAATTTACAAGGCATAGAAATAGTAGATTTATTTGATTTATTTAATAAAGATAATATATTTGAAAATACTATAAAGAAATTAAGACATATTTCATCTGAGAAAAAATTAGAAAGAGAGTTTCCTAATTTGTATAATAAATATAAGGAATTAGTTAATTGTAAAAAGTTAGCACAACATTATAATCATGTTATTAATGGTTATACTTCTACTTGGAGGGAAAAATATGAGGCAAGAAAGAAGCTAGAAGAATGTTTTGAAAATACTGATCAGATTGATGAGTTTTTAAAGAAAGCAAATTCTGAAGTTAATCCTAGGAAGTTTGCTAATAAATGTGCCGATTTGTTTGAATTCATTTCTATGCATATAGATGAAGTAGTTACATTTATGCATGAGCATCCAATAGACTTAACATTATTTAGTGATAAAGAGCAAAAGAGATTTGAATTATATGTTGCTAATAGATATTTAAGATATGTTACTTTGGTACCAGAAAAAGATAAACAAAAGTACTTATATTATGTTTCTAATTACTTTTTGGAACTTGGTAATAATATTGGTAGTGATGTTTCTATAGATGTTGTTGATAGTGAAAATAAAAAAGTAACTACAGTTACTCCAAAAATATTATTAGAAAAGTATAAGAAAGTATTAATTAGTAATCCAAGTTTAAAGATAGTAAGACTTAAGTCAGTTGATTTTTCAACTATGAGTCCAAAAGAAGTAAAAGAGTTTATGGATGACTATTTAAAAGAATTATCGGCTAATTGGGAAATAATACCTAAGGGAAGTTTTGAAAGTACTTTTGCAGGTGTTGCTTCTAAGGTAACTTCTAATTTGAGTGAAGAAGAGAAAAAGGCTCAACAAGAGAAGTTGGCTAATCTTTATTTAGAAAAAAAGAGTTTATATGAGTCTTCTGATCCATATTCAATACTGCGTGGAATAAAAACATTTGATGGATACTATGCTTATGTTTATCCTAATGGGAAAGTTATTTTAGATAAGTATTTTGAAAATGTTTCTACTGGTAGACTTGCTAAAGACAATGCTATTTATGTTATGAATTTTGATAATTTTTATGAGTTATCACATTTAACTAAGATGGAACTTATTAGTCATCCTTCTTGTTATAGAATTATTCATGCTGGTAATTGGCAACAAAAGGTAAAAAATATTATTGGTAGTGATGGCGATATAGATGTTTCTAAGTGTAGAGAAAAATTAATTGATACTGGTGATGTTAGTAAAGGCTAGTTTTTGGAGGTGTATAGATTTATACATTTTCTTTTTATAAATAATTAGCACTCTATATTGACAAGTGCTAAAGTGTGGCGTATAATATATACTGGAAGAGGTGATAGAGTATGTATAATAATTATCAAGAAGAACAAGAAGAAAATGTATTAGAAAAATATGGTCGTGATATAACTGAAGCTGCCAAACGAGGCAAGATTGATCCAGTTATTGGTCGTGATGAAGAAATACGTAGTATCACTCGTGTATTATCAAGAAAAACAAAAAACAATCCGGTTTTAATAGGTGAACCTGGTGTTGGTAAAACAGCAATAGTGGAAGGTCTTGCTTTAAGAATTATAAAGGGTGATGTTCCTGCTAGTTTAAAGAATAAAACCATTTGGGAGTTGGATATGGCTGCTTTGGTGGCTGGTGCTAAATATCGTGGTGAATTTGAGGAACGTTTAAAGAAAGTTTTAAACGAAGTTAAGAAGAGTGAAGGCGATATAATCATGTTTATCGATGAGATACATATGATTGTTGGTACTGGTAGAACTGAAGGTGCTATGGACACATCTAATATATTAAAACCAATGCTTGCCCGTGGAGAAATACATGTAATTGGTGCTACTACTTTGAATGAGTATCGTCAATATATAGAAAAGGATGGAGCACTAGAAAGACGTTTTCAAAAAATTAAAGTATCTGAACCAACTGTAGAAGATACTATTACCATATTACGTGGATTAAAAGAAAGATTTGAAATACATCATGGTGTTACTATTCAAGATAAGGCTTTAATATCAGCAGCAACTTTATCTAATCGTTATATTACGGATCGTTATTTACCAGACAAAGCAATTGATTTGGTAGATGAGGCTTGTGCTACAATTAGGGTACAGATGGATTCGGTTCCAGAAAATTTGGATAATTTAACTCATAAAATTATGAGATTACAAATAGAGAGAGAAGCCATTAAGAAAGAAAAAGATGAGATTTCTAAGAAACGTAGAGAAGAGATTGATGCAGAAGTAGAAAAGTTACAAGCTAAGGAAAAGGAATTAACTGAGGCTTGGAATAAAGAGAAGAATTTAAATGTCGACATCAAGAAGAAAAAGGCTGAAATTGAAGAGGCTAAGTTTGAACTAGAAAAAGCTGAAAACAAATATGATTTGGAAAGAGCGGCAATACTTAGACATGGTGAGATTCCAAGACTTGAAAAAGAGTTGGAAGAGTTAAATAATACTGAGAAAAATAAGATACTTAGTGATACTGTTACGAGTGATGATATTGCAGAAGTTATTTCTAGATGGACTAATATTCCTATTTCGAAGTTAGTAAGTAGTGAGAAAGAAAAACTTTTATCTTTGGAAGATAACATGAAAAAACGTGTTATGGGGCAAGATAGAGCTATAAAATTAGTAAGTGATGCCATCTTGAAGTCTCGTGCTGGTATAAAGGATCCTAATAGACCAATCGCGTCATTTATGTTTTTGGGACCTACTGGTGTTGGTAAGACTGAGATTGCTAGAACGCTTGCTTATGAGTTATTTGATGATGAGACTCATATGATTAGAATTGATATGAGTGAATATATGGAGAAGTTTAGTGTGTCTAGATTAATTGGTTCGCCTCCAGGATATGTTGGATATGAAGAAGGGGGACAATTAACTGAAGCTGTTAGACGTAATCCTTATAGTATAGTTTTATTTGATGAGATAGAAAAAGCTCATCCAGAGGTTTTAAATTTACTTTTACAAGTGTTAGATGATGGTAGAATTACGGATTCTAATGGTCGTACAGTTGACTTTAAGAATACAATTATCATTATGACATCTAATTTAGGTAGTGAACATATTCTAAATGGAGATGCATCTAAAGTAATGGATGATGTTAGAAATTATTTTAGACCAGAGTTTATTAACCGAATTGATGAAATTATTGTATTTGATCCATTATCAAAAGAAGCTATTAATTCGATACTTGATAAAATTTTAACAGAAATAGAAGGCCGTTTATGTGATGCTCATATTAAGATTGCTATAAGTGATAAGGCAAGACATCAATTAATAGAAGATGGTTATGATGTTAATTATGGTGCTAGACCATTAAAGAGATTAGTAAGTCGTACTATTGAGACTTTACTTGCTAGAATGATAATTGAAGGTAAAGTTAAACCAAAAGATACAGTTTTTGTTGATTATAAGAATGATCAATATGTTCTTCAAACTGAGGATAAATAATATTTATCCTCTTTTTTTATTATGATTTTTTTGATATAATTCTTTTTAGAATAGTGAGTGTGATATGATGAAAAGGTTCTTTTTAACTTTAATGGTATCAGCTTTTTTACTTTTGCCATTTAGTGTAAGGGCAGTTGACCTTGAAAAGAGTTTTGAGACGAGTTTTGAATTTGATGGTTATGGACTAATGGTTGTAAATAGTTATGATGATAATGGAATTGTAGATGGATATATCGTTTATTCTGAAGATAGAAAAATCTATAGAAAATATGATTTGAATAATAAAAACATATGGGATAAATCTAATATTACAGTTAAAGATTTGGATGTTACTATAAATAGTAATGATAATCTTTTAATAAAAAAAATAAATCCTGATACTAATGAAGTCCTTTGGCAAAAAAAAGTTAATGGATATATTTATAGATATTTTTATAGTTATAATGATTCTGGTACTGTTGATGGTTATTTAATGCATTTTGCTGCCAATTCTAAATATTCTTTTTTGATACCTGGAAATTATATAATCAAGTATGATTTGAATGGTAATGTTCTTTGGTCTAAAAATTATGACAATGGGTTTTATAGATTTTTAAATGTTGCAAATCAGTCTGTTGAATTTTATGCTAAATATGGTAATCATGGCTCTTGCTATGTTTGTGCCAATGATATTTTGTCAGGAACCGAAATTAATTGTGAAAGTATTGGTGACAGAAATTCAACTAATATGTTAGTGCATGACAATGAACTTATTGTTGTGGTCGTTGGTGGATTATTTTATACTTCAGATGTGAAATCAAAAATGTTAAAATTTGATATTGCTGGTATAAAAACATTCGAAAGAAATCTTGACTTTGATTTCTTTCCAAGTGCTGTTATTAATAATAAGTTATCTGATGGTACGCCTGTTGGTATTTTAATGGGGCTTTATTTTGATGATTTTGGTTATGCTTTTACAAGTTACGACTATGATGGAAACTTGATATGGAAAAAGGAACTTTCGTATGAGCCTTCTTTTATAGCTGAAAGTTATGATGAAACTGGTGAGTTTAATGGATATATTGTTACTGGGTATGATAGAGTTAATAAAAAGGGATATATTACTAAATTTACTTATCCTAAAAAAGTTATTGAAAGTAAAAACAATGATGTTGAAGTTTTAGACTACACTTATCCTGGAAAAGTAGTTACTTTGAAGCCTAAAGAAAAAGCCGGATATTTTGTAAAGAGAGTTATTGTTAGAGATAGTTCTGGTAAGGAAATAGAAGTAAGTAATAATAATACTTTTGTAATGCCAGATGATGATGTTAGTATTGAAGTTATTTATGAAAAAAGAGAGACTGAGCCTGTAATAAATCCAGATACAGCTTCTACTATTAGTGTTGTTTTAATATTAGTAGCAAGTATTGTAGTTGGAAGTGTTGCTGTTAAAAGTCGTAATTATTTAGAAAGATAGGTTGATAGTATGAAAAGAAATATTTTAATTTTACTTGTTTCAATATTTTTAGTTTTACCATTTGGTGTAAGAGCAATTGATTTAGAAAAAGGAACCCAAGTGTCTCTTGAATCAACTGATAGTAGTTTTAATATGATTTATGACTATGATGATAATGGTAATGTTTGTGGTTATTTAATATATAACACTAGTTATTCTAGGGATGGTTCCTTTACTACTTATATTAAAGTTGATCTTGATAGTAAGATGATTTGGAATAAAAATGGTGATAAGGTTACTGATTTTGATGTTTCTGTTGTTAATAATGATTTACTTATTAAGCGTATTAATTCTAATACTGGTGATGTTTTATGGGAGAAAACTTTTGGAGGAAAATTAGGAGAGTATTTAAATAAAGTTTTTAATAGTTATGATGATAATGGTAAGTTAGATGGCGTTATAATTTATTTTACAACAGAATCTTTTGAATTATATGAGCCTGGTACTTATGAGATGAAATATGATTTGAGTGGTAATCTTCTTTGGATGAAGAAGATGAGTTCAAACTCTTTAAAAAATAGTAATAATGAATGGATTAGAGTTTCTACTAATGGACCAATACATGGAATGTATGAAGTAGCATTATTTAATCTTAATACAAATACATCAATGATTCCAATTAGTATAGTTAGTAGTGGAGCTCCTTATTATCTATTTGTCAATGCTTCTAATGAGGTTGTCGTTGCTTATAAAACTTATAATAATCCGATTGTAAAAATTAGTAGAATGAGTTCTGATAATAAAGTTTTACTTACTAAAGAGATAAATAATACATTTATTCCTTATTCTATTGTTAATAGTAAGAACTATGATGGAAGTGTTGATGGGTTAATTATTGCTAGTAATGAAGGTGTTGTTAAGGTTGATAATGACTTTAACGAGGTATCTAGTTTTGATTTATCTTATACAGTTAATAGGATTATTGAAAGTAGAGATTCTAATGGTAATTTTAATGGTTATATTGTTGTAGGGTATGATAGAGTTAATAAAAAGGGATATATTACTAAATTTACTTATCCTAAAAAAGTTATTGAAAGTAAAAACAATGATGTTGAAGTTTTAGACTACACTTATCCTGGAAAAGTAGTTACTTTGAAGCCTAAAGAAAAAGCCGGATATTTTGTAAAGAGAGTTATTGTTAGAGATAGTTCTGGTAAGGAAATAGAAGTAAGTAATAATAATACTTTTGTAATGCCAGATGATGATGTTAGTATTGAAGTTATTTATGAAAAAAGAGAGACTGAGCCTGCAATAAATCCAGATACAGCTTCTACTATTAGTGTTATACTTGTTTTAGTATCAATAGTTGTCTTTGGTACAGTTTTGATTAGAGTTACAGTTTTAAATAAGTCAATGTAGGAGAAGATTATGAAAACATTAAGGAAAATATTTATTGTTTTATTAGAAGTTGTTCTAGTTTGTTTGATGGTAGTATTTATATTATCTTTTTCAGTACGTGATGCAGTTGTTAAACAAATGAAGAATGTTACTGTTGAAAATGTAAGGGAAGAGATAATTTCTGATGTTGATTCTAATATTAATGATGAAAGTTTTAATGAGTTAGTTAATAATACTGAAGCTGATGCTTTAATTCAAAAATATATTGATTTACTTATTTCTGGTATGGCTGGGAATAATATTGATAGTGATATTAATATAGATAAAGATGTAATTACTTTTATTGATAATAATAAAGAATTGTTAAAAGAAAAATTAGGGGTAAGTGATGAACAATTAGAGGAATTTAAGAAGAGTGAAAACTTAAAAAAAGCTAATGATTATTTTAAGGAAAAAGTACAAGAGGGTAATGAAAGTAATAAGAGTGTAGTAACAACGTTTAGAATATATAATAATTTAATATCTGATAGTTTAAGAATTATACTAGCTATTTCTATTATTGTTTTAATAGTTATTATTGGAATATTAAAGAACTCTTTATTAAGTTTAATTAAAGTGGTTGGTATTGATTTAGTAATTACTGCTATTTTATCTATACTTATTGTGACTATATTAAATTTTATAATTATATCTGTTGCTGATTTAGCAATTACAGTTAACTATAGTTATGGTTTGATTTATGGAATTGTTGCTTTAGTTATTGGAATTATAATGATTGTTAGTAGTAATATTTATAAGAAAATGATGTCTTAGGACATTTTTTTTGTAAAGTTTCTGTAAAGTTTCTCATATGATTAATTGTGTCCTTAAAAATAATTAGATTTTGTGGTATAATCTATATTCTGTTTGGAGGGGATACTTTGAATTTTTATAAATATGTATGTGAAGTTATTTCAAATGTTACTACTATAGATAAAGAATATATTTATGTTATTGTTTCTACTATTTCGGTATTAGTAATATTTTATTTATTAAAAAAAATAGGAAGAAAGGTAATACAGAAACTTACAACTGGTAGAAGAGAATTTGTTTCTAATCAGGCTTATCAAGTTACTTTAAATGTATTAGAAGTTTTAATTCTAGTTATTATTTGGGATGATTATATAAAGGGATTAATGACTCTTATTAGTGTTATATCAGCAGCTATGACTATTGCTTTAAGAGATTTTATACTTAACTTTTTTTGTGGAGTTTATATTAAGTTTAAGAAACCTTTTAAAGTAGAAGAACGTATACAGATTGGAGATATAAAGGGAGATGTTATGAGTATTTCAGCATTTAGTTTTGAAATACTAGAAGTTTCTACTAAAGAAGATAATGGACAGTCTACCGGTGTTGTTATACATTATCCTAATTCAACTATTATATCGGGACCTGTAAAAAATATTAATAAGGGATTTAAATATATTTGGGAAGAAATGACTATAAAAGTTAAGTTAGATTGTGACTTAGCTAATAATAAAAAAGAGATATATAAAATAGTTAATAGTTTGGAGACAGTTAAAAATATTCCAAGAAAGATGAAGAATCAAATAGCTGATGTTAATACTACTAATAGAATTTATTTTAATAAGTTTGATCCAATTATTTATACTAAGATAGTAGATGATCATGTGGAACTTGTACTTAGATTTTTAATGCATCCTAAGAAGGCTAGATATATAGAAAGTGTTATTTGGAATAAGATTTATTTAGCTTATAGAGAAGGAAAAATTAATCTTTATGTTAAAGATTAATTTTTTTCTTTGGTTATGAATAGTTCTTTGTTTTTTAGAAGTCGTTCATTATGAGGTGATATTTCTAAAGCTAGATTTATAAAGTAGATAGCGTAGTTATATTTTCTTTGGTAGAAGTTGCTTATTGATAATAAGTCATAAATAGTTTCATCCCAACAGAATGGTTCATTAATGTATGTTTTCTCATGATGTTTTATTTTTAGGGCTTCTAAACAGTATGTTTCAACGTCTAAATAATTTTCTTCAGAGTAGGCAAGAAGAGCTCTTTCGACATATGGTTCTCTTAAGTATGGAGTTTCTTTTATGGCTTTTTTTAGCCAGAATTTGGCTTCTTCATATTTACCTATGTTTTTATAACATCTACTAATATAACGCATAGAAGCTGATCTTTCATCTTTCCAAGTAGCTTTCTTTAATTCTAAGTGTTTTTTTAGAGTTTTAATACTTTTTTTCCAGTAACCATAATACATATATTCTCGTCCTAAATAGTGCATATTACGATCATTTTCTGGATCTTCTTTTATAGATAGTTCTAGGAGTGGTAGATAGGAACTACGGCTTTTAGTAGGATCAGGGTAGTGGTTTAGAGTTAGGGTGTCTATAGTTATAAAATTTTCTTTTATAGAAGTGTTTAATACTTCATGGACAGGATTAATCCAAGTATAGTTTTTTAGAGTATGAATTTTATCTGAGTAGAAAGAAACTATTGGTTTATTATTTTTATCTAGTTTCCAGTTGTATGTATATCTTGCTCTCGTTGTATTTTCTTGCCAAGACTTTTCTAATTTTTTTCGCCAACCAGGTTCAAAAACTTCGTCTAAGTCTGTACAAACACAAATGTCGGTATCTTCTGGTAAAAGCTTTAAAGATTCATTTCTAGCTACATCAAAGCGCCAAGGAGTTATTATTTTTTGTTTTACTTTGATGCCTTTTTCTTTTAATAGTTTTACTGTATTGTCAGTAGAACCTGTGTCTAGTACATAGATTTCGTCTGCTTCTTTCATGGAGTTTATCCATCTACTGACAAATTTCTCTTCATTTTTAGAAATAGTGTATACACAAATTTTCATATTTTTTCCTTTCTTTTAGATAATTTGGTGTAAAATTATTTATTTTTTTTCAATTTATGGTATCATTATATTAGATGATAGGAGGTTGACTTTTATGAAATGTGTAAAAATAAAAGGTGTTAAAAAATTTGAAATTGGTGACATACCTGAACCTGTTTCACAAAATGGTAGTGTTCTAATAGATGTAAAAAAGTGTGGTATTTGTGGTTCTGATATTCATTATTGGGATGCTGGTGAGCCTGTTGGTTTAGTAATGGGACATGAGTATTGTGGTGTTGTTACTAATCCTGGAGCTAGGGATGATTTAAGAGTTGGTGATAGAGTAACAGCATTGCCTATTTCACCATGTGGTCATTGTAGTGCTTGTCTTACAGGAAATCCCCAATATTGTCCTGAAACTTGGACTCATGCTACGGGTCTTTCTTTAACAAATCCAGGTGCTTTAGCACCAAGGATGGCAATTAGACCGGATATGGTTTTAAAAGTTCCTGATAGTGTTAGTGATGAAGAAGTTGCGATGGTTGAACCATCTGCAGTTGGACTACATGCAGTTCATTTAGCTAATATTAAAGTAGGAGAAAAAGTTTTAGTTATTGGTGGAGGAATTATTGGTTTAGTTTCTGCTATGTTTGCTAAAATGGAAGGAGCAAGTTATGTTGCTTTATCTGAAACTAATGATGCTCGTGGTAAGAAGAGTATTCGATTAGGTGTTGTTGATGAATGGTATGATGCTAAGGATACTAAGATGTTAGAACGTGTTTTAGCAAAGACTAATGGAGGTTTTGATGTAGTAATTGATTGTTGTGGTAATTCTCCAGCTGTTAGTTCAGCTTTAATGGCAGTTAGACCTGGTGGAAGAGTAGTTTTAGTCGGAGTATCACTAGGTACAGTTACAATTCCTACAGTGGTTGCTGTTATGAGAGAGTTAACAGTTATGGGCTCAATTGCTTATACAAAAGAAGAATTCCAAACATGTATTGATTTAATGGCTGGTAAAAAAATAGATACATTAAAATTTGTTGATGATATAGTTAGTTTAGATGAAGTTCAAAAGGCATATGAAAGATTAACATCTGGAACTGATGATGCAGTTAAAATATTAGTTGATCCTAATAAATAGATAGATGGTGATATAAATGAAATTTGATGAAATGATTTCTAATAAAAATGCTACTAAAAAGGTAAATACTTTAAAAATTGTGATTATTGTTGTTGTTGCTATTACGATATTTTTAGTTTTATATTTTATTTTAAAAGGTGTATTTGGTGGAAATAATACCAAGGTAAAAGAAGAAAAACTTGATACTAATAGTCGTTTAGTACAGAGCTTATATACTAGTGTACATGATTTTAAGTCAACTTCTCCTTATTGGATGTATGGAGGAGAAAGAAGTAGTATTATTGCTGATATGACAGAAACTAATAAAATGGTACTTGCTTATTTAAATCTTAAAGCGTCTGATTTTTTAGAAGCAGATGATTGTACTACTTTAACACAAGAAAATAGTTATGGAAAACTTGTATGTAGTGATAAAACAATTATAAAAAGAGAAGATGTAGAACGTTCATATAAAGAAGTATTTGGAGATCAGTATACAATGAGTACCGGTAATATTAAAGTTAATCCAGAAAATGATACTTATGTTTATGATGATACTATAGATTCTTATGTTTTATATTCAAAGAATAGTAGTAAAGAGAACTTTTCAAAAGATTTCAAGTATAATTATGATATTTATCAAGCAGAAAGAGAAGGAGATACTATTAGGATATATGAATCATTAGAAGTTATTAATAAAGCTGGTGAAACAGTTGATGAAGCCAAGTATCTTTATACATTTAAATTAGCTAGTGATAATTTATATAGTTATTATAGTATTGAACAAGTTAAGTAATAGAAAAGAACAGTTTTTATAAACTGTTTTTTTGTGTGACTTTTCAAAAAGCTAATTGTCTAATAAATGTTTTTCTGATATACTTTATATATAGTAGTAGACTCGGAGGTATGGTTTATGAAGAATACTAAGAATAATTCAAATAATTTTGGATATGCTGAGGTAGTAGGAACTTGTATTATGATTCTATCTAGTGCATTTTTTATAGCTGCTATTTTGATGTCAGTATTTAGTTAGACTTAAAAAATACTTAGTAGACGACAAGTTAACTAATAATTTACAATAAGACTGGTAATAGTCTTTTTCTTTTGATAAAATTAATTTGTAGTATATAGAAAGGTTGTTATGGATAATAGTATTTTAGTTATACAAAAGTATTTAAAAAAGAAAAAAGAACGTGTTTTGTTAGATTTATATATTAGAGATTATAATAAGTCTAATTTTTATATTGCATTGGTATTTAATAAGAGAATAGAGAAATTTAAGGTTTTATTTGTTCCTTTAGATGTATGTGAGAATAAATATATAGATGATTATGTTTGCTATCAATTTATTGATATTTCTTCTGTTAATTATATTTTGAATACAATTAATGATAATGATAAATTAATTAGAAATGATATTTTTAGAAATAAAATTAACAAGTATATTAATAGTTATTATATTGAGATTAATACTCATATTAATAAACGTGATTATAAATTTGTTACGACTAGATATATTCCAAGTGAATGGCTTTTTATGTTTGATGTTATTGTTACTTTATTTGAGAGAATTCCATCTTTTATGAATGAATTATGTAGAGAAATATTAGCTGTTTTTAGTAATTCTAATGAGGCTATTGATTATAAATATTCAATTGATTTTGATTTAGTTAATGATGATTTTAGTACTTTATTATTTGATACTAGTGAAGTACATGAAGTTTTATTTTTAGAGTTTATTGGAGGAAAGTATTTTGCAATAGTAAATAATGTTTTGGTAGTTGTTGAATACAATCCTAGAAAGATACTTAATTTATATTGTTCTAGTGATGATGATAGTTATATTTATAGTGTATTAGTTGCAATTAGAAATAAAAGTTATAAGAAATTTTATAAGTTAATGGTAGTTGATGATAAGCATGATTTTGAAGTAGGGGTTGCTGAATACTATTTATGTTATGGATTAGAAAAGGATAAGTTCTTAATTGTTTCTGGCGATAAGTTAGAGACTTTGGATAAGCGTTTGTATGATGATGGTTTGATAAAGATATTGGATAGTGATTTAGAATTAGATGAGAAATTAGGAAAGATATAACTTTTTTATATTTTTTCTTTTTTTGTTTAAACTGGCACTCATTGTTGACAACTGCTAAAAATAGTGTTATAAATAAATTGTGAACAAAATTAAGGAGATGATTTGTTTGGAGAAACATGAATTTAAGTCTGAATCAAAGAGACTTTTAGATTTAATGATTAATTCAATTTATACTAATAAAGATATATTTTTAAGGGAGTTAATTTCTAATGCGTCTGATGCACTAGATAAGTTATATTATCGTTCTTTAACTGATAAAAATATTAAAGTTAAAAGAGAAGATTTAGGTATTTTACTAGAGAAAGATGATGAAAAACGTACTTTAACTATTTCTGATAATGGTTGTGGTATGACTAAAGAAGAGTTAGAAAATAACTTAGGTACAATAGCAAAGTCTGGAACACTTGCTTTTAAAGAAAATATGAGTAAGGAAGAGAAAACTAATATTATTGGACAATTTGGTGTTGGTTTTTACTCAGCTTTTATGGTTAGTGATAAGATTACTGTTACTTCTAAGTCAATTGATAGTGATGAAGCTTATACTTGGGAAAGTGAAGGCGCAGATGGTTATACTATTAAGAAAGCAAAGAAAACTGATAATGGTACTAAGATAATTTTGCATATTAAGGAAGATACAGAGGAAAATGATTATTGTAAGTACTTAGATGAATATCAAATTAAGGGATTAGTTAAGAAATATTCTGATTATATTAGTTTCCCTATTAAGATGGAAGTTACACATCATGAATTAAAAGATGAGAAAAAACATGAATATGAAGATAAAAAAGAAATAGAAGTATTAAATAGTATGGTTCCTATATGGAAGAAGAATAAGAGCGAAGTAAGTGATGCTGATTATGAGAACTTCTATATGGATAAGTTTAATGATTTTGATAAGCCATTAAAAGTAATTTCTTCTTCAGTAGAGGGAATGTGTTCTTATAAATCGTTATTATTTATACCTAGTCATGCACCATATGATTACTATACACAAGATTATGAAAAAGGACTTAGTTTATATGCTAATGGAGTATTGATAATGGATAAATGTGTTGATTTATTACCAGATTACTTTAGTTTTGTTAAAGGCGTTGTAGATAGTGAAGACTTATCATTAAATATTTCAAGAGAGGTATTACAAGAGAGTCATAATTTAAAATTGATTGCTAAAAATATTGAGAGTAAGATTCGTAAAGAATTAGAAGATATGTTAAAGAATGATCGAGAAAATTATATTTCATTCTTTAAGACTTTTGGTGTTCAATTAAAGTATGGAGTTTATAATAACTTTGGTGCTGATAAAGATAAGTTAAAAGACTTAGTTATGTTTTATTCAGCTAAAGAAGAAAAACTTGTTACTTTAGGAGAATATGTTGATAATATGAAAGATGGACAAGAAAAAATTTATTATGCTGCTGGTTCATCTATTAAGAAAATTGATGCTATGCCTAATGTTGAACAAGTAAAAGATCATGACTTTGATATTTTATACTTAACTGATTATGTAGATGAGTTTGCTATTACGGCTATTCAAGAATATGAAGGTAAGAAATTTGCTAATGTTGAAAATGAGGATTTGGGACTTGAAAGTGATGAAGAAAAAGAAGAGTTAAAGAAAGTAAATGAAGATAATGTTGATTTATTAAAACATATGAAAGAGCTTATTGGAGATGTTAGTGAAGTTAAGTTTAGTAATAAATTAAAGAAACATCCAGTATGTTTAACTACTAAGGGAGATGTTTCAATAGAAATGCAAAAAGTATTTGATGCTATGTCTAATGATATGGGTATTAAAGCACAACAAGTACTTGAAGTAAATGAAAAACATCCAATAGCTGATAAATTAAAAGACTTATATTCAAGTAATAAAGAAGAGTTTGATAAATATACAAAGATTTTATATGCAGAGGCTAAAATGATAGCAGGACTTCCAATAGATAATCCAACAGAGATTAGTTCATTAATTTGTGAAGTAATTGCTAAATAGATGTAAAGGAGCAAATGGTGTTTTGATCATTTGCTTTTTTTCTTGAATAAAAATATTTTATCGATTATACTTGTATTAAAATAAGGAGAGAGTTATGAAAAGAAGTTTTAAGATTTTAAAAGTGCTATTTGTAGCGATAATAGCATTTACGTTGACAGGATGCGTAAAATTCAATGCTACAATGGAAATTAGTAAGAATGGGAAAATCAATTATAATATTTTGTATGCAGTTAATAAGAGTTTATTAAATGGAGAAAGTTTACTTACAGATGAAGATAAGAAGAATCTAGAAGAACAAGGTTTTAAAGTAGAAGATTATGCAGATGATAGTATGGAGGGAGTTAATCTTACTCTTAGTAATTTAGATATTAATAAAGTTAGTAGTACAGATAAAAATGTTTTATATGATTTATCAGGACTTACAGATGAAGATAAAGATGCTAAAATATTTTATGTAGAAAAAGGATTATTTAAAAATAAATATACTGCTAAAATAAAGTTTGATACAAATGATTCAGATATAGGTGATACTGATGATGATTCAACTGATGGTGATTATAGTTATAGAGAAGATGATTATACTGATGTAGATAGCGATTATGATGATTCAGATGATGATGGAAGTTTTTCTTCAGATGATTTTTCACAATATATGTCTAATATGGAAATGAAGTTTGTAGTTAAATTGCCATATAAAGCAATTAGTAATAATGCAACTAGTGTAGATAATGATGGTAAGAATTTAACTTGGGATTTAACTAAGACAAGTGATTTAGAAAACTTAGAGTTTGAATTTGCATTATATAATACAACTAATATTATTATATTTGTAGTTTTAGGAGTTGTAGTTATTGGAGGAGTTATTTTCTCAGTAATAAATAAGAAAAATAAAGGTAAAAAAGAGACTAGTCCAGTAAATCAAGAGAATGTTAATGATACAGTTAATAATACAAATCAAAATATTAATACTTTCCCAGTAGAAAATAATAATGTAGTAGCAGCTGCTAGTAGTGTTGATGATAATAAAGAAGTAGTTAATAATGATGTTTCATTAAAAAATATTCCAGAACCTAAGATTGATATAAATAATAATAGTACTATTGGTAGTAATGAAGATAAAGCTATTATTTAGACTTTGACGATAAGATAAAGATGAAAAATATCTTTATCTTTTTTTGTGTTTGGGCTATAATATATTAAGAATAGGAGGGTGTTTATGCCGGTGTTATCTAGAAAAGAATTAAATTTAATGAATAAGTATTTTAGGGCATTAAATTATTTGTCTGTTGCTCAATTATATTTGTTAGATAATCCTTTAGTTAGACGAGGACTTGTTATAACTGATATTAAACCTAATGTAGTTGGGCATTGGGGTACTGCTCCTGGACAAAATTTTATTTATATGCATTTGAATAGAATTATAAAAAAATATGATTTAAAAATGATATATTTATCAGGTCCTGGACATGGTGGTCAGGCTATGATTGCTAATAATTATTTAGAGGGAGTATATACTAAGTTTTATCCAGAAATAACTGAGGATGAGGCAGGTCTTAAAAAGCTATGTAAACAATTTAGTTTCCCAGGGGGAGTATCATCACATGTTGCTCCTGAAACTCCAGGATCTATTCATGAAGGTGGAGAATTAGGATATAGTTTATCACATGCAGCTGGTGCTGTTTTAGATAATCCAGATTTAATAGCAGCTTGTGTTGTAGGAGATGGGGAAGCTGAGACTGGTCCTTTAGCGACTTCTTGGAATATAAATAAATTTTTAAATCCTAAGACTGATGGTGTAGTATTACCAATTTTACATCGTAATGGGTTTAAGATTGCTAATCCTACTATCTTTGGTAGAATGAGTGAAGAAGAGATGGAAGACTTTTTCTATGGACTTAGTTGGAAACCATATTTTGTTTCCGGATCTGATCCAATGAAGATGCATGAGAAGATGGCTGAGACATTAGAAAAGGTTGTTAAAGATATAAAGAAAATTAAGAAAACTGGAACTGGTAATTATCCAATGATAGTTTTAACTACTCCAAAGGGCTGGACTGGTCCTAAAGAAGTAGGCGCTAAGAGAATGGAAGGAAGTTTTAGAGCTCATCAAGTTCCAATTCCAATAACAAGAGATAATCCTGAGAATATTAAAGTAATAGAAAAGTGGTTACTAAGTTATCATCCAGAAGAGTTATTTGATGCGAATGGTAGACTTATAAAAGAACTTAGAGAGTTGTGTCCTACACCAAGTAAATGTATGGGAGCTAGTAATTATGCTAATGGAGGATTGTTATTAAAAGAGATAAATACACCTAATTGGCAAGATTATGCAGTTGATGTTAAGACTCCAGGGTGTATAGTTGGACAAGATACGATGGAACTTGGTAAATATATAAGAGATGTATTTGTATTAAATAAAGAAAATAAGAACTTTAGAATATTTGGACCAGATGAGGCATTGTCTAATAGATTTAATCATGTATTTGAAGTTGAAAATAGAACTTGGAATTTTAAAACTATTAGACCGGAGGATGAATATTTATCTAATACTGGTAGAGTAATGGATTCATATTTGTCTGAACATTTATGTCAAGGTATGTTAGAGGGATATTTACTTACTGGTAGATATGGTTTTATTCATAGTTATGAAGCGTTTGTTAGAATAGTTGATTCTATGGCTAGTCAACATGCTAAATGGTTAAAAGTATGTAATCAGATTCCTTGGAGAGCACCAATAGCGTCTTTGAATTATTTACTTGTATCACATGTTTTTCAACAGGATCATAATGGATATACACATCAAGATCCAGGATTCTTGAATCATTTAGTTACTAAAAAAGCAGATGTTGTTAGGATGTATTTACCTCCAGATACAAACTGTTTACTTTCTTGTTTTGAACATTGTATTAGGACAAAGAACTATGTAAATGTAATAGTTGCTTCTAAGCATCCTAGACCTCAATGGTTAACAAAAGAACAAGCAAAAGAACATTGTACTAAGGGACTTGGAGTATGGGATTTTGCTAGTAATGATGGAGGAAATCCTGATGTTATAATGGCTTGTTGTGGAGAAACTCCAACACTTGAGACATTAGCAGCAGTTGATATATTAAGAAAGACTGTTAAAGGTATTAAGATTAGAGTGGTTAATGTAGTAGATTTAATGAAATTACAATCTCCAGAGACACATCCACATGGTATGAGTGATCAAGAATATAATGCTATATTTACAAAGAATAAACCAATTATATTTAACTTCCATGGCTATCCATCATTAATTCATCAATTAACATATAAAAGAGAAAATAGAAATATACATGTACATGGATATAAAGAAGAAGGTACGATTACAACTACTTTTGATATAAGAGTGCAAAATGAAATAGATAGATTCCATTTAGTAATAGCAGTATTAAAAGAAATACCAAGATATAAAGATGTTTCTAAGGCTTTAGTTGATTGGTGTTTAGATATGTTAGAAAAGCATAAAAACTATATTAGAGAATATGGAGAAGATATGCCATATATTAAAAATTGGAAATGGGATATTAAAGATTAAAGAATGCAAATTTGTTATTCTTTTTTCTTTTATTAGGTTGTCTTTTCATTCTATTTATTGTAAAATTATTTTTAGATAATAGAAGATGGGAAGTTAGGATATTTTGGTGTTTTAACTACATAAAAGGGAGTGTGCTTTGTGTTATTTAGTTCTGCGATAAGTTTAGTCGGATTATGTTATTCAATTGTTATAATGTGCCTATATTTATGGAAAAGAAGAGTAAAAAGTGAAAGAAAAGTAGCTAATTTATTTTTTACTATTTTAGTAATATTCTTAGTATTTTTAGGATTTCTTGATATAGGTTGTGTTGTTGCTATAGCGGGGATGGATAAGCATCCAGTCTTTACAGAAGTGTTATGTCGGATGCATATTTTAGCTGATATAATATTTACTTCGGTATCGTTAGTTTATATTTATTCGGTTACAATAAATGAGGCACTTATTACGAATTATACTAAAGTTAGAAGAGTACTTGGTGCTTCTTTAATAGTTATTGATATGTTAATTTATTTACTTACTTTTATGTTACCAATTGCATATCACACTAATATTAATCCTAATTATTTATTAATTGGTGGACCGGGAATGTATCCTATATATATTTTATCTTTAATGGGAGCAATTGCTTCAGTTATTATGATTTGGAAGTATAAGAAAACTAATCCTAAAGAGTTAACTGTTCCGGTAGCTTACTTTAGTGTTGTGTTTTTGTTCTTTTCAATAATTGTATTTGTAGTATTTGAGTATCGTTTTAATATGATTTATATAATGTATGTATTCTTAATTAATGCTTTGTTCTTTACGGTTGAAAGTCAGGATACTAAGTTATTAGCTCAAGCTGAGGAAAGTCGTCGTGAAGCTGAGATTGCTAATAAGGCAAAGAGTGATTTCTTATCAAGTATTTCTCATGAGATTAGAACTCCTATGAATACTATTTTAGGATTTAGTCAAGCTTTACTTGAAGAGAAGAAATTAACACAAGATTTGGTTAAACATGATGTTAAGGATATTAAACAGGCTTCTGGTGATTTACTTGAGCTTATTAATAATATTCTTGATATTTCTAGAATTGAATCTGGTAAAGAAACTTTAGAGAGTAAAGAGTATAGAATTGAAGATTTATTAATGGAAATTAATAGTGTTACATCAGCTAAAGTAAGTCGTGATGTGTTAGATTTTAAGATAAATGTTGATGGAAATATTCCTACTAAGTTTAAGGGAGACTCTGATAAAATATATAAGATACTTGTTAATACTTTAGCTAACGCTATTAGTCATACTAAGTTCGGTAGTGTATCTTTAGATGTTGGTGGAGCTTATGTTGGTGAGAATTATAAGTTGAGTTTAATTGTTGCTAATACAGGTCATGAAATGACTGAAGCTGAATTTAATAGGAGTTTTGAAGATTTTTCTGAAGAGGGTGCTTCTATTGGTACTGATAGTGTTAAGTTGGGATTAATAGTTGCTAAAAGACTTGTAGATATTATGGGTGGTACAATTGACTTTAGAAATGAAAAAGGAAAGGGTACAAGATATCTTATTAGTCTTGATCAAGCAGTTGTTGATGATATGAAAGTTGGTGCTATTTCATTTGATAATTCTGGTGTCGTTGAAAGAAAACCTCTTGATTTATCTGGTAAAAAAGTATTAGTAGTTGATGATAATATTGTTAATATTAAATTAGCTACACGTTTATTAGAACAATTTAATTTAGAAGTTAATAGTTGTTTAAATGGTAGAGATTGTATTGATTTAATTAAGAAGAATCATTATGATGTTTTATTCTTAGATCATATGATGCCTGATTTAGATGGTATTGCTACTGTTCATATTTTAAGAGATGATGGTTGTACAATTCCAATTATTGCTTTAACAGCTAATTCTTATTCGGGTTCTAGAGATAGATATATTAGTGAAGGATTTACTGATTATCTAGCTAAGCCATTTAAATATAAGGATTTGCATAAGATTTTGCAAAAGTACTTAGGAGGTGATGGTGAATGATTTTAATGACTAGTATATTTAATTTAGGAGATAATATTTCAGCTAGTTTATTCTTTGTTCTAACTTGTTTAGCATTCACCGGTTTCCTTGCTACTATATATTATTCTAAAGTTAGACCACCAGTTATGAGAAGTAGACTATATGCTGCTATGTTAACTACTGTACTTTTTATGTTAATTTCAGAATTATTTTATATTGTTTCTATAGGATATTTTAATTCTCCAATTGTTTCTAATATTATAGCGATTGTTCATCGGTTAGGATTTATCTTATGGATAGGAATATTTTGTATATATAGTTTTGTTTATTTATGTGATTTAAAGTCTAAAACTCTAAAAGAGTTATGTAAGGAATGTCCTGTAGTATTAGTTATTATTATTTCAATTATATTAAATTTCATAACTTATTTAGTTTTACCTAAGGCAGATTTTAATACTATTAATTCAGGATTTATTTCTGGAATTGCTGAGTATATGATTCTTGCATGTTTAACAGTAATGTGTACTTGTGTGTTCATTTCTATGTATACTACTTGTAGAGAAATATCTGATGCTAAAAAGAGAATTGTTATTAGTTTAATAATGCTTGTTATGTTAATTTTACTTGTTGCACAAATATTAGTCAATCAAGTTTGCGTTTATGTAATTAGTTGTTCACTACAAGTATTCTTCTTATATTTTGTTCTTGAAAATCCAGATATTCATTTAGCTGATGAGATAGATGATTTGAAATCTGATATTGATAAGTCTAATAGCTCTAAGACGGATTTCTTATCTAATATGTCTCATGAAATTAGAACTCCAATGAATGCTATTATAGGTTTTAGTGATTCACTACTTAATACAAGTGAGTTTAATGAAGAAAATGCTAGAGTTGATATTCAAAGTATTGCTACGGCTGGTACTAACTTAGTAGATATTATTAATAATATTTTGGATATTTCGAAGATTGAATCTGGTAATGATACTTTAGCTAATAGAGAGTGTAGTGTTGCTAAGATTGTTAATGATTTATCTAGTGTTATTGAATCTAGATTGGGTAATAGTCCGGTTAAGTTATATGTGGATATGGATGAGCAGATTCCTTCTAAGGTTTATGCTGATGCTACTAAGCTTTATCAGGTATTATTAAATATTACAAATAATGCTGTTAAGTATACAGAAGTTGGTAAGATTAGAGTATCAATGGTATCAGAAAAGACTGGTGTTGATTCTATACTTTTACATATTAAAATTTCTGATACTGGTTATGGTATTAAAAAAGAAGATTTTGGGAAGCTTTTTGAGAAGTTTTCGAGACTTGATAATGCTGTTTCTAATGAGATTGAAGGTACAGGATTAGGTCTTGTAATTACTAAGAAGTTTGTTGATTTAATGGGTGGCAAAATTTGGTTTGAGAGTGAGTATGAAGTTGGTACAACGTTTTATGTTGATGTTCCTTTAAAGGTTATTGATCCAACACCAATTGGTAGTGTTACTCAGTCTAATGCAATAACTAGAGTTAAAGACTTCTTAGATTGTACTGATTTTACAGCTTTAGTAGTTGATGATAGTCCATTGAATTTAAAGGTATCTGAAAGATTACTTAAGAAGTATAACTTCAAGGTTGATACTGCTGAGTCTGGTAAAGATTGTATTTATAAATTTAAGTATGGTAACCATTATGATATTATTTTCCTAGATCATATGATGCCTGGTATGGATGGTATTGAAACTATTAGGATACTTCGTCGTTTAGATGATTATGAAATTCCACCTATAGTTGCTTTAACAGCTAATGTTATGAATGGTATGGGAGAAAAATATTTAGCTGAAGGATTTGATGCTTATTTACCAATGCCTATCGATACGTTAGAACTTGATAGAATTATTCATAAGTTCTTTGATGGTAAAACTCTTGGAGTAGTAGGTGAAAGAAAGACTTACGTTAGAGAAGAAGAGTCTATTGTTGATAAGAAGCCTGTTGAAGAAAAAGCTGAGGTTCCTGTGACTAAGGTAGAAGAACCTGCTGCTGAAACACCAGTCGAAGAAAAGACTGAAGTACCTGAAACTAAGGTAGAAGAACCTGTTACAGAGAAACCTGTCGAAGAAAAGGTTGATGTTCCTGAGACTAAGGCAGAAGAACCTGTTACAGAGAAACCTGTCGAAGAAAAGGTTGATGTTCCTGAGACT
>ENA-OROD01000490-OROD01000490.1-human-gut-metagenome-genome-assembly--contig:-NODE-490-length-38694-cov-5.128471_pt1 | contig 38694 bp, 39 predicted proteins | sample MGYA00242123_ERZ509038 | MGnify/ENA primary metagenome ERZ509038 (study PRJEB26280, sample SAMEA2338719) | human gut metagenome | biome: human gut; feature: human-associated habitat; material: faeces... | reverse complement strand
CTCCACGACTTTGGGAGTGGAGCGAGGTTTTCGGGATGCCCGAAAGATAACCTCGCTCCCTACCACAAACAGAAGTCCTACGCATCAGCGTATTCAAGAATGTCTGACAGCAGTCATGCAGAGTGCAGATACATTTTTCATCTGACGCACGTTATAATTTACGCCACTGCTCGAAGTCTTCCGAATAGATTTCAAGATGTTGCCGGGCGATGTTTTCAAGCAGTCCCGACACGCTCATTTTGCGGTTTCCGAGCTTGCGCACGAACTCGTCCAGCCTGTCGCGCACTTCGCAACTGACAAATACAGGTTTGCGGTCTTCGATTTTCGGCACTTGCAGAAAGGTGCTGCGATACTCGTCCAACGACAACCTACGTTGTCGGTTGCTTACCCTGCGTTGTGGAACAGGAGGCGTTTCATGTTGTCCTGTTCTTTCGGGTTGCCCATCAGCCTCAAGCGAATTTTCGATTTCAAGGCTGTCACCCTCGGGAAGAATCTGCGACATTGCCGTACCCGTCATAGTCTCCCATCTTTCCTTTCCAAAATTTTTCGTTGTTCCCATAAATTGTGGATTTTAATTGGTTAATACAGTGGTCTCAGTATGCACATTGACCTGTTATCGTCTGCAAAGGAAGTGTGTATAGTTCACTGAATCAAGCAAATGGAGACAGCGTGGCAATTATGGTTGATTATGCGTTTTGCTCATTGAAGTGGCAGTGCTGACTGCAATATTTTGCTTATGTCATTTCGTTGAGAACGGTTCATATTCTGGAATAAGCATTCGTAGTCAGTTCATATTGTCCACTGATTATGCAACATGATGACAAGTGATGTAACAGACCGTCAGCCGTCTGTAAATCCTTTGCGATGTGACGATTACTATATTACTTTGCACCGGAAACAGTAAAACAAGGCGGTGTCCTAAGCCAATTATGCCACAGGCATCCATTTGTTTGAAACGCATGAGGTAAGAAGCGAAGCCACCTTACTTTTGCAGAACCGACGAAAAATAGTATGAACAATATAAACAGTGACAATTATGGAAATAATCAGTTTTGAAAAACAAGCCTTTGAGGAGGTTGCTGCCAAGTTGGATTACTTCGTGCAGCGGATAGACAGCTTTTGCAGGCTGCATGGAGAAAAGGAAAAGAACGGCTGGATGGATAATCATGCCGTCTGCCGGAAATTGCGCATCAGTCCGAGAACCCTGCAGACCCTCCGCGACAATGGAACGCTTGCCTTTACCAAAATCGGCAACCGGACTTACTATCGCCCCGATGATGTGGAGCGTGTCATTTCTGCCGTGGAAGACAGACGCAAAGGGGCGCAATGGAAAGGCAGCGGCATTTGACAAATAAATGTTTAACCAATAATAGAACCGTATGAGCAATGAAATCAGAGAAAAGGATCACGAGTGGGTAAAGAACGTACACTCGAATTTCGACAGGCTTTTGGCCTCGCTCGAAAAGTTGCTAAGCAAGCAACAGCCATCGGTATTCAACGATGAACTGCTGACAGACAAGGAAGTGGCGCACTTGTTGAAAGTAAGCCGCCGAACCCTCCAAGACTACCGCAACAACGGCATCCTGCCATACACGCAGGTTGGCGGAAAGATTCTCTACCGCACATCCGACATAGAGCGTACCTTGATGAAGGGGTATAAAGAAGCGTATCGGCTGAAATAGACGGGCTTCCCCAATATTAGAAGTTGCTTTTAGCTGAATAACCTATATCTGTAGTATAGATTTACGCATTAAAAGCAACTTTATCAGATATAGCCTCATTGATACATATCTTATGATTATAGCCTAAATCATCTATAATTGCATTTTATAGCCTTTATAGGCTATTATTCTTTGCGGTAACAGATAAAATGATTACTTTTGCATTTGAATAAAAAAGAAAGAACTATGTATGCAACTATTTCCGCTGACATAGTGGCTTCCACTTCATTATCAGCACCTGAGACAATAGAATTGAAGCAGAGAATCGAAAAGTTGTTTGTCTTGCTTCAAGACCGATACCCTGATTTTTGGGGTCGTCAGATTAAAGGTGACTATATCGAGTGTGTTATGCAAAATGTCAGCAACGCCTTTCGTGTAGCCCTTATAATCAAATCGTATGTAAAATCTTTCGCAGTAGCAGACAAGAACCGCACAAAAGAATTTCAGGCATACGGTCTCCGCATGGCCGTGGGTCTTGGAGAAATGCGTATTGTAAACATTGAGGAAGGCATATTGGATGGAGAAGCCATTTACCTGTCGGGGCGTGCCATTGAAGAAATGGGAACTGTAAACAAAGGTACGATGATTATCAAAAGCACCCTACAACACTTGGCCTCACCACTACACGCCATCGCATTGTTGACCGATGCCCTAATGAACAACATGACACAGCGACAAAGTGAAATAATTTATTATAAGCTGTTTGGATTGAAGGAAAAGGATATTGCGGAAAAGGTCGGTATCAAACAATCCAGTGTAAACAAAGCCGCCACTACAGCGAAATGGTATTGCATTGAGGAAGCCCTGAAGTATTTTGAACAGATAAATTTCGAAGAATATGAATAGCTGGTTGTTTTTAAGTCTGTTATTGGCCCACGTCATTGCCGATTTCTATTTGCAAAGTGATGAATATTGCAGGCAGAAGGAGGATAAAAAGCTCAAAAGTTGGTTTCTATATGTACATTCACTAATAGTAGGTGCATTGTCGTGGATATTAGTACCGACTTGTAGTTTCGGATTTTTTGCGCTTGGCATTGCGATTTCGCATTTAGTTATTGATATTGCCAAAATATTTAGCCACAAAGGACTATGGAGTTTTCTTCTTGACCAGGCTGCGCATTTGGCAGTGTTGGTTACTGTGGCTTTTTGTTTTAACGCCCCTGAATTACCTATTCAATTAGTGGATTGCAGTGAGACCTTTTCTATACCCTTGTTCTTGTTAGCCATATTGTTGAGTATCAAGCCTGCCAACATTCTGATAAAATTGGTTTTGGAGAAATATCAAATAGGTGAAACACAATCCTGTGAGAACATCAAAAATGCAGGGGCTTTGATTGGAGGTCTGGAGCGTATTCTGACAATCATTTTCGTAATCATAGGACAATATGAGGCTATCGGCTTTATCATTGCGGCAAAATCCATCTTGCGATTCAAAGATACGGACACAGCCAAGACTGAGTATGTCCTTGCCGGAACATTCCTAAGTTTCGGAATTGCACTGCTTTGCGGACTAATGGTCTTAAAATGACATGGATAACTTTCAAGAAAAATATGATATTCTTGTCAAGAAATATAATACGTTGCTGAATGAAAACGAAAAGTTGAAATCCATTCTTCAGCAGCATGGCATTGCGTACCCCACCGAAAAGGTTAATAACACCGAAACGGCTTTTTCATCCATTACATTTCCTCCTGTTAATCTTTCTCTTGATGATAAGATTACGTTGTTTCGCAGTTTTTTCAAAGGCCGTGAAGATATATTTGCACGGCGATGGTTTAGTAAAACTACCGAAAAGGGAGGCTACCAGCCAGTCTGTATCAACGAATGGCGCAGTGGTGTATGTGATAAAAAACGGTACAAATGTGCAGAATGCCCGAACAGACATTTCGCACCTCTGACCGACCAAGATGTTTATCGTCATTTAGAAGGAAAAGATGAAAACGGATGTGACGTAATAGGTCTATATGTCATTGCTCTGGATGATAAAAGTTACTTCTTGTGTGCTGATTTTGATGACAAAAACTGTACTCACGGATACAAGAATGACGTATTGGCTTTCATTTCTGTCTGCAAGGATTGGGGAGTCTCATACAGTATAGAACGCTCGCGTTCCGGTAATGGTGCGCATATATGGATTTTCTTTGAAGAACCAATTTACGCCAGTAAAATAAGGAAATTCGGAAACTCCATTCTGACAGAAGCAATGAAACGAAATGGACGAATCACGTTTGACTCCTACGACCGTTTCTTCCCGAACCAAGACAGGCTGCCTGAAGGTGGATTTGGTAATCTTATAGCCTTACCCCTACAAGGAAAAGCAAGAAAAGCTGGTAACAGTGTTTTTGTCGATGAAGAGTTTCTCCAGTTCAAGGATCAGTGGGCTTATTTGCACAGTGTCAAGAAGGTAAGTGAAAATGTAATAGATGCCTTGTTGGCCAAATACCATCAGGAAGATTTTGGTGCATTGGCCACGTCATCAGAAACAAAACCTTGGGAAACTCCAACACCACAAAATATAACTGAAAAAGATTTTCTCGCAAAAGTAACCATCAATAAATCGGATAAGATATATATTCCACTGAATTCCATTTCCAATACAGTGGTAAATCATCTCAAACGAATTGCAGCATTCAAGAATCCGGAGTTTTACAGTAAACAGGCAATGCGCATTTCCACCCGTAATATTCCCCGAATCATTTGCCGTGCCGATTTTACCGATGAATACATCGCTATGCCTCGTGGTTGTGAAGATGCTATCACGACCATGTTATCATCTCGCAGAGTTGATTATGAAATAATCGACAACACAAATCACGGAAGTCCTATTTCCGTAACATTCAGAGGCAAGGAACGTAACGAGCAATTAGATGCCATCAATGCGCTGATGCCTTATTCCAATGGTGTGCTGTCAGCAACCACGGCGTTCGGAAAAACCGTAACTGCCGCAGCACTGATTTCTCGCCGGAAAGTGAACACGCTTATCTTAGTCCATTCCAAAGCATTGCTTTTGCAATGGCACGAACGTCTTTCTGAATTTCTTGATATTGATTTTTCAGAACCTGACACTCCAAAGAAACGAGGCAGAAGAAAGGCATTTTCCCCAATTGGTTGCTTGGATTCCACTTCAAACTCATTGCATGGAGTGATTGATATAGCCCTTATGCAATCGTGCTTTGAAAATGGCGATGTCAAGTCATTTGTCAAAAGATATGGGATGGTTATCGTGGACGAATGCCACCATGTATCTTCCGTAACATTCGAGAGTGTGCTTAAAGTAGTTACGGCACATTATGTCTACGGACTCACTGCCACACCGATTCGCAAAGATGGTTTGCAACCTATCATATTCATGCAGTGCGGACCGATACGTTTCTCATCAGATGCCAAAGCACAAATAGAAAAACAATCATTCCAACGTTACCTGCTGCCGAGGTTTACTTCATACCATCCAATTTCTGATGAAAAACAATCATTTACGTCATTATCTCAATCGTTAGCAGAATCCGATGTGCGGAATACACTTATCGTAGATGATATACTTCATGCCGTTGCTGCTGGTCGCACACCGATTGTACTGACAAGCAGGACATCTCATGTCAAAACACTTGCCCAAAAATTGGAGCCACATATTGCAAATGTTGTTCAATTAACGGGTGAAGGAACTGCTAAAAATAAGCAAGAAACTTTACAAAAGCTTCAGGATATTCCACATGATGCTTCTCTTGCAATAGTGGCTACAGGAAAATATGTCGGAGAAGGATTTGATTATCCAAGGCTTGACACTCTTTTTCTCGCCCTTCCTATTTCATGGAAAGGCTTAGTGGCACAGTATGCAGGCCGTTTGCATCGGGAGAACGAAGGTAAAACAGATGTACGCATTTATGATTACATTGATATTCACGAATCTGTTTGCGAAAGCATGTATCGAAAGCGTCTGAAAGGATACGCAGCCATTGGTTATAGGATACTTTCAACAGATAGTCCGACATTGTTTGATAATATCGGGAATCTGCAACAATCTCCTCATGAGGGGCAAATTTTCAATGGATACACATTCCGCGCACCTTTCACAAAGGAATTGAAACGCTCAAAGCATTCTGTTGTCATATCCTCGCCTAAACTCTATCATATAGAACGAAATGATTTCGTCAAGATTCTAAAAGATATTCAGGCAAATGGTATTGAAGTTGCGATTATCACATCGACAGTAAGCGAGCAAACCGACTACCTCAAAGGTCAAGGATTCTCTGTAAGGATTTCGCCCAAATTGTCGCTATGCTCATGTGTTATTGACAAATCGACCATTTGGTATGGAAGTGTCAATATTCTCGGCTATCAATCAGAGGAAGACAGCATTATAACCGTTACAGATAGTAAACTGGCAAATGAACTATTGGAAGTCGTTCTAAATAGTACGCAATAGCCACAGAGAGGAAAACGCAATAGAATCGCAAAACAAATAATTGATTTTTCTGGAGGGAGCGCAGTTTGCCGTCTGCCCATTTCATTGTGTCGCTAAAAAATATCCGTCCCAAGAAAAACAAGAACAGCATATAGACATGTGGTTGGTTTTAACCCATCTATATGCTGTTTTCGTTTAGCTTTTTATCCGACTTTTCCGTCGGTCGCTTGTTTCCGCTGCCGTCAGCGTCCATTGTACAGACGTGAAAGGGAAAAGGTTTTCGGGCTGAATACTCTCCGAAGGAGGAAGATTCTGTCCGAAACGGCACTGCCGCCCGACCTTTTCGCTTTCAGTAAAGTCTGTACTAACTTAATGGACAGGCAAGGAGACAGGCGACTGACGGTGAATATCTAATCTGAATTTGCACTGTTCAGTTTGCGTTTTGCAATCAGTTTATCCATATCCTTCGAAATCTTATCATCGGTTATACATGCATATCCCTGTGTTGTCCGGATATTTGTATGCCCCATCATTTTGGCGATGCTCTCCATCGGAACACCGGCAGAAGCCATCAGGGTTCCGAACGTGTGGCGACTTTGATGGTATGAGAGATTATGCTTGAACTGGTGTACAAATCCCAATTCATGGATTTCAAACCATATCATACTACGTATCGGCAAAGGAAATATTGGCCGGCTGTCATCCGTTGTGTTATAGAGGGATATTATTTGTTCAGCTATAGGATGTAAAGGTATGAATGCCTCAATATCAGTCTTCTTACGGTAGGTTCTGATATACTTGCGGCCTTCCGCTGTCGTTCCTATATGATGTGGATAAAGCCTTTGTACATCCACGTATGCCAATCCACAAAAACAGGAGAAAACAAAGGTTCGTCTTGCAAGTTCTTGTAGCGGATCAGACTTCGGGTGACTCATTATATCTTGAAGCTGATTTTTGGTAATATACATCAACTTGGTTTGTGGCTTCTTTTCGTACTTTATATCATCCAATGGATTGAATCGAAGAATCCCTTTATCCACAGCAAGATAAACCAGTCTTTTCAACCAACATAGACAGTGGTTACGATAAGAAGGCTTATGCGGATAGTTCATTTTCAGATACAGAATATAATTGTTTCCGAACTCTTCTGTAATGTCAGTAAAGAGCATATCTTTCTTGCCCAACGAGTTTATATATTCACGTAAATAGTACTGATACATTTTGGACTGCCGGTAAGTGGATGTAGAATCAATCTGCACTGATCGGATTTTCAAATTCTCTCTTTCCACCTCACCTGCTTGCAATATGTATTGCGGAACATTGAACTCTCCCGTCATGGAGATCTTTATCTGTTCAGCACTGATTATCCCATTAACTTTTAACAAGTTGTCGTATGTGTCGTCTATACGTTTCCTGTATTCATTAAGCATTCCGTTTATCCGGCTGTTTTTTACCTCGCCTTTTGCACTGTTCCATTCTTCGGGCTGGCAATACAATCCTGTCGCCAAAGTGACAGCCTTTCCGTCTATGGTGATACGGCACATGATAGAGGTCGTTCCGTCAGACTTTATCTTGCTGCGGTTGATATAATACAGTTGTTTATAGGTACTTCTCATGATTCTGTCTTTTTCCGTCATTATAAAACCAATGTCATATCACTTGTCGCCTGAATGAAAATATCCATATCTTCAAACAGTTTCTTGGGTGTTACTCTCGCATATAGCTGGGTGGTGGCCAAATTGGTATGTCCCAACATCTTGCTGATGGTTTCTATTGGTACTCCCGCTTCCAAAGTAATAAGGCTTCCGAATGTGTGCCGCCCCATGTGATAGACCAAATCGCTTTTGATTCCTGCCAAATCCCGAAGCCCTTTCATGTGTCTTCTCATGTTGGGATGATGAATCATCGGAAACAACTCTTTCCTTTCATCGGAATGGTATTTTTCAATCAAACCGATAGCTTCCGGTAATAATTTTACACGGGCAAGATATTCGTTCTTCTTTCTCAGATATTTCAGCCATAATGCCCCATCGTCATCCATATAGATGTTGTCCCTTGTTATTGATACCGCATCCGCATATGGAACTCCCGTATAGCAAGCGAACAGGAACAAATCCCTTGCTATTGTGTGTGTTACCCTTTCTTCCGGTATCTGCACATCACGTATTTTCTCAAAATCTTCCCTGCTCAGTGCACGTGGAGGTTTCCTGTTTTCTTTCGGCAGCTTGAAGTTGGCGAAATAGCGTTTCTCGGCATGACCCTCCTTAAAAGCGATACGACAGATTTTCTTGAGGATTGCCAGATAATGCCTTGCCGTATCAACTGCAAGACCTTTATCTTTCAGGACATATTCTTGAAATTCCCAGGCTACTTGTTCATTCAACTGTCCGAACGCCACATCTTCAGTCTTAAAACGCTTTTTAATGTATTCGCCCAAATACCTGCGAGTATAGACATAGGTGGACATGGAGGTTTTAGCCACATCAATACCGATTCTTGACCGCATATCTTTTATATGCATATCCAGTCTTTTCAGTAAAGTCATCTGGGTTTCAACGCTTCCTTGAAACAATTCCTTAACCGCCATTGCATCAAATTCGATTTTGCGTTCCAAAAGAGAGTCAAATGCGGCATTTACACCTAGTAACAGCCTGTCAATCTTGGCATTTAGCTCTACGGCTTCCTTACTCTTTCCGTTCAAACGGCTTTCACGAGGATTCCACAGTTCGGGAGTGCAGGAGATTTTACAGCTGAACTGCGCCATCGTGTTGTTTACTGTGATTCGACCCATTATCGGGGCTTTGCCCGACTTGTCCAATCCGCTCTTTTTAAGGTAGAGCAACACCTTGAATTTTTCTACTTTCATACGCTTATATTTTATGTGCAAATTTACTCGCTTTATAAGCGTTCTTTGATATGCAAAACGATGACAATCAGTGCAATATTTCGCTGTTACAAATTATTTGTTCTGCTCATCGTTACCTGTTTCCTTTCGGTAACAAAGCGGCTAACGGTTTGGTAACTGAATACCTGCAATAATCTGCACTTTCTTGCTTCTCATCCATTTGGCAAAATATAGAAAATCCGCTAATTACTAACCGAATACGTTTTATCGTTACACTGTTTCATTTACTTGCTTTTACTTGTTTATTCCACTGCTTTCGTCACTCGTATGCGGTCATACAAATATCCTTAGGTACAGATATTTACACAGTCTCAAAGATGCTAACGCATAAGAACGTGTCCACGACTCAGATATATGCCGATTTGGTCAATTCCAAGAAACGAGAGACAGCTAATAAAATATCACTCAAATAAATTGTAGCTATGAAACGAGGAATCATAACCAACAACTGGCAAGGCATCCATATTTCTGATGGCGAAGTATGGATGACCACTTGGGAACTCGCAGACTTGTTTTATACAACGGCTGGAGCTATCCATGCAGCAATCAAGAGAATCTTGAAAACCAATATTTTGAAGAGCCACGAAGTTTGTAAGTACATCAAATTGGAGAATGGGAACAGTGCCGATGTGTATAATCTTGATATGGTTATAGCCCTATCCTATCAAATAGACACCGGACATTCCGCAACATTTAGGAAATGGTTTATCAATAAAGTTATCTTAAAGCAGAAGAACATAACACTATTTATTCCAATAAGCTCAGTTAACACTTATAATTGCTGATAGCCCCAACTTAAAAGTCCGATGTAGGTTAGCCCTATGTCGGACTTTCATTTTCTATTGTGGCACAGGTGGCATAGAAAAATGCTACATATCGAGGACAAATGCTGCCACTTATTTGACTATGTATCAAAATCTCCAGCAAACAGTATATATTTGCACACAAACGATTAATACATCTCACTATGGAGCAGAAAAAGATAGAACATATAACATTGCATCTGATTGTTTTTGGTACAATCGCAATCATTGGTGTTTTAGCCCGCCAGACCGTACTTCACTATGGTTGGGACGAGTTCAGCAGCTACCTCATTTTGGTGGTATGCACCATTATCATGGGAGCTATCTATCTCAATCTGCAAATGGTATTCAGACAACTCCTTTCCCCTGCAATAGAAAAATGCTTTATGAGATTTGAGTGCTATCGCAACAAGGCTGTAGTCATAGAAGTTCCAACAGTAAACTCGGAACTTGCCGGAAGTGCTATAGATTCAGAACCTATCATTTTCTTATACCCACTAAAATCATACTTGTTAAATTCAAATTGTTCTATAGCGATTTTAGTCAAGATATCAAAAACCGAAGCATAAGCTACAAAAACACTATTCAATAATATATGAGCCTCCGTTTCGCGTGTACCACCGCATCTTGCAGCACTAGTATATTGACATTCCTCGTATATAGCTTTACATGGCACTATGGTATAAAGTTGACGCATAAACATCATAACGGCACTTAATCTATCTTGCATTGCTGCAATTTTACTCCACAAGTCATAATGGTAAATAAATCTACCAAATATGGGATGTGTTATTTTTTTTCTTAAAGCTTCATACCACTCCTTTGTGCAGTTTAGTTCAGGGCTAATACCTCCATCTGCAACCCATTGTGGCATATTTGAAATTACACGACTATAGTCAATATCTTGAAATATAAAATTGTCGATACTATGATATAAACGTATAATGCTATCACTAATAACCATCTCTATATGACTGCAACATTCATCCACAGGATACAAAGGATTTTCCTTTTCTGCTTGTTCGTTATTTAAATCTTTACTAGTATTCATATCAATTGTCTGTCAAATATTAAATTTCAACACATTTCATTTCCATATTCTACAAGGCAAAGGTACTTAAATCTCTCGTAATCATCACTTATTACCGTCAAAAAGTTATCTATCAGTTATATTTTGGTGAATGATTCCACCATTGAAACACCTGTTTCCTTTGCTGTCGAACAATTAAAAACGATTGGCGTATGCAAAAAGAAACAGTAACATTTGATAAGCTGCCCGAAGCGGTAGGTTATCTGACCGAACAGGTCATCGAGTTGAAAAAGATGGTAGCGGAACTACAGCCACAGCCATCTGACAAACATGTATTGGTGGAAATAGAGGATGCTTGCCGTATCATCCGAAAAGCCAAGCCAACCATTTATACATTGGTACGCAAAGGGCTACTCCCGGCTTACAAGAAAGGTAAGAAACTCTATTTCTATGAGGACGAGCTTCTTGCTTGGATAGAGAACGGGCGAAGAAAGACTTCCGAGCAGACATACGAGGAGATGCTTGCCAATATGCAGAGCGGTGTCCGCCACAAGCCCAAATCATCAGTGCAATTTTAATGGATTGGGCTATGGATACATATTCTATTACTCCGGCATCCATCATTGATGAAGCGATTGATTTAAGCACAAGGTTATCCGGTACGGCATTCCCCGTCAGCATATTCCCAACAAAAATCCAACGCATCATCCGTGAGGTACACGAATGTCATAACTACCCTACCGACTACATTGCCGCAGCCATCTTTACGGCAATAGCAGTCGGCATAGGCAACACGCACCTTGCCCAAATCAAGCAAGGCTGGACGGAAAGCCCCATCCTATATATGGCATTGATTGGAAGACCGGGAGCGAACAAAAGTCATCCGCTCAGTTTTGCGATGAAGCCGTTTCTTGATTATGACTACCGACAGAATCAGGAATTTGAAAAGGCACTTGCCAAGTACGATGAGCTGATGAGCATGAACCGGAAGGAACGTACTGAAAGCGGTAGTGAGCAATTTCCGCAAGAGCCTATCCGCAAACGCTTCTTGGTTTCGGACGTAACGCCCGAAGGGTTGAGCCTCATTCATGCGCAAAATAAACGTGGACTATGCTTGTGGGCTGACGAGTTATCCGCTTGGTTCAAGAACTTCAACCGCTATAACAACGGTTCGGAAGAACAGTTTTGGCTCTCGGTGTTCAGCGCAAAGACCACAATGTCCGACCGCAAGAATGCCAAGAGTTCCATCTTCATCAAGCGTCCGTATATATCGGTCATTGGTACTATCCAAAAGAAAATTTTGAATGAGTTGGCTAAAGGTGAACGTTCCAACAATGGATTTATTGACCGCATCCTGTTTGTAATGCCCAACTTGCAACAGAAAGCACGGTGGAATGACAAAGAACTGCCGGAAGATATAGAGCAAGAATGGAATACTATCATTGACAAGCTGATACAATCGGAATGTAGCCTCAATGAACATGGAGAGATTGAACCGCAAATTCTTCTCTTCTCAGAGGATGCCAAGAAACGGCTTTACGAGTGGCAGCACCATTTCTCAGAGCTGTGCGACCGGGAAACAAACGACACCATCGTAAGTATCTATTGCAAGCTGGAAATATACATCATCCGCTTTTGCCTGATTATCCAACTGGCACGGTGGACTTGCGGAGAGTGTGACAAGACGTGTATCGACCTGCTAACGGTGGAGAGAGCCATTAAACTGACGGAGTATTTCAAGGAGTCCGCATTGAGCGTACAAAATATCCTGAATGAGAATGCCCTCAACAGTCAACAACAGGCGATAGTCAATCGGCTGCCTCCTTCCTTTACCACCGCTCAAGCAATACAGATAGCCGAGCAAAACGGAATGAAGGAGCGGACATTTCAACGCTTTCTCAATGACAACATCGTAACATTGTTCCGCAAAGAGAAGCATGGAAAATATTCAAAGATTAACCCGTGACATTTCTGTCGGTTTTGACACTTTCCAACCGAAAACGACAATAACGACAAAAGTGACACACCTAAAAAGAAACAAACAATGAGTACACATAGATTCATATTAGAACCCTACAAAGGTGTCAGCACCCGGCATACTTGCCCGAACTGTCACCGCAAAAGATGTTTCTCCAAGTACATTGATACGGAGAAACGAATCCAGTTCCCTGATTACGTCGGGCGTTGTGACCACGAACAAAAATGTGGGTATCACTTTACGCCCCGTGATTACTTTGAACGGAAGCCGTCTGAGAAAGAAAAGTTATCTGAAGATAATTTTCGGAGCTATACATTTATTAAAAAAGTCGAGCCCAAAGCCACTTCCTACATTGATTTGGATATAGTCAATCAGTCACTGCAACGCTATCCCGGCAACAAACTGTTTCAATTCTTATCGGCTCAATTCGGAGAAGCGGAAACATTGAAGCTGATGGCGAAATACAAAGTTGGCACTTCCAAGCATTGGGACGGTGCAACCGTATTTTGGCAAATAGATTATCATAACAGAGTCCGCACTGGTAAGATAATGCTTTACAATCCAACAACAGGCAAACGGATAAAAGAACCGTACAATCATGTCACATGGGTACATTCCGTACTGCACAAGGATAACTATAATCTGAAGCAATGTTTCTTCGGTGAGCATCTGCTCTCAGAAGATAAAAGCCGTCCTGTTGCATTGGTCGAGAGCGAGAAAACCGCTCTCATTGCATCCTACCACCTACCCCAATTCCTATGGATTGCATCAGGAGGAAAGAACGGTTGTTTCAACGCCAACAGCCTGTCCGTTCTTGCAGGAAGAAGCGTTGTGTTGTTTCCCGATTTGGGAGCGACCGACTATTGGCAAAGCAAAATCGGGTTGATGAAAAGCTATGGAATTGACGTGCAACTGTTCGATTATCTGGAAGCCAAAGCAACCGAAAGCGAACGGAAAGAGGGATACGACATTGCCGATTATCTGTTGAAAGTACGCCCCGATGAAGCCATACTCCAGCAGATGATTAAGAGGAATCCGAACTTGAAAACACTGATAGAGACATTCGATTTGAAGCTCATCAACGTACAACGAGGCATCTCTCAATCGAAGGTTTCACCGCCTAAGAAACGAGGTTTCAAACTTTGAGCAAAGGGAGAGGAATTGAGACTTTTTTACTGTAGCAAGTTAATGTCGGTGTATTACATTTCCCGACCACTTGCTCCTCAAAAAGTCTGAGGAGGCGGCTCCCGATGGTCACAAATTATTCACTAAAAGCAATTCAAAATGGAAAAGAAACATACGATAACACTCCGTCTGTCATACGACCAATTCGCATGGCTCGGTGCGCTTTGCAGACGGAGCAAGCAGACCCAAAGCGCAGTCATCCGTTCGCTCATCGAGAATGGGACGGTACGTGAGCGAATCACGAAAGAGCATATCCACATCATCCGTCAGTTGATAGGTGAAAGCACCAACCTCAACCAGTTGGCGAAGCAGGCAAATACCTACGGTTTCTTCGCCGTTGCCAAAAGATGCGAGGAGATGGCGCAGCGTATTAACCAACTTATAAAACAACTGAAAGATGATAGGTAAGCAGACCAAAGGGACATCGTTCGGTGGCTGTGTCCGCTATGTTCTGAAAGAGGAAAAATCCAAATTGCTGGAAGCTGTCGGAGTGGACGGCTCACCCGAACAGATGGCGGAGCAATTTGAATTACAGGCATTGCTCAACGACAAGGTAAAGAATATTGTCGGACACACCTCACTCAACTTCTCCCCTGAAGATAGCGAACGCTTGAAGTCAGATGATGTGTTGATGTTGCAAATCGCCCACGACTACATGAAACTGATGGGCATCGAAAACACACAGTACATCATCGCCCGGCATATTGACCGTGAGCATCCGCATTGTCACATCGTTTTCAATCGGGTAGACAATGACGGTAAGACGATTAGCGACAAGAACGACTTCCGCAGAAATGAAAAGGTGTGTAAGATGCTGACGGCAAAATACCGCTTGCACTTTGCCAACGGCAAAGACCATATCAAGGAGGAACGCTTGCGCCCATACGACCGGGCAAAACATGAAATATACAAAGCACTGAAAGAAGAACTGCCCAAAGCTCAAAGTTGGAATGAACTGAAAGAAGCTCTTGCCGACCGTGACATTGATATGAAATTCAAGGTCAGCCGGACTACACGGGAAATACAGGGTGTCAAATTTGAGTACAACGGCTTTTCTTTCTCCGGCTCAAAAGTCAGCCGTGAGTTCAGCTATTTGAACATCGACAACCGATTGGAACAGAATGCTTGTGCATCTTCATTTGAATACCCCAAACAAGGATTCACACATAAAGATGAAGGCGTACAGCAAAACGTTTCCCATTCTGAAACTGATTCAAGCATCAGTCTTGGTCTGTTAAACGGCAATTCTTCCTACGATGCCACTGCCGCAGAAGAAGCTGAGTTCAATCGTCTGATGAAAAAGAAAAAGGCTAAGCGTAAGCGAGGCTTTCATTTATAATCCACTTTTTATTAATACTTTAAATTCAATTATTTATGGAACAGAAAGATTTGATTCTTGATTTCAATCTCTACTTGTGTGAGAAGTTCGGCTACAGAAACAGTTGTAGCGTGATGCAAAATGCCAATGGCTTTTGTGTGAACATCAGTGAGCGTGATTTGGATTGCTACATCCGCTTTTGGGAGTATAGCAACGGAAGAGGCAACTTCCCCGATTGGAGCATCATCATTGTGCGCAGCAACTTCAAAAAGAGCCAAGCCGAAAGCCTGAAAGATTTGGCTCGTTTCTTCAAAGAGTACATGCCACGCTACGGTTACAAATACCTCTGTACCGAAGGTGATGACTACAAGTATTATCAGACACTCGGCTTGAAACTTATCCATCAAGACCTGTTCGGGCAAGAGAACTATGGATTAGCAATGAAGGACTTGAATGTCTGATACTTGGTTTAGGGTTAAGGAGGGGGATTTTCCCTCTCCTTAATTTTTATCGATATGCTCCATTATGAAAATAAGTCATTCGGATATGACTTTACTTTCCTAACGCTTTAAAGACTTTCGCTATGCAACGTTTTTTCTGTTCCATATTGGGATGCACATAAAGATTTAGGGTGGTACTGATGTTGGAATGCCCCAATAGTACACTTACTGTTTTGTAATCGCAGTTGCTTTCTATGCAACGAGTGGCAAAGCTGTGCCGGAGACCGTGGTATTTCAACTTGGGAATGCCAAGTTGCTCCATCAAGCGTTTGTAGTAGTTGCGGTAGGTTCTTGGTTCAGTGGGAGAAGGCTCATTGGTCAGCACATAGTAATCAGAATTGACTATCTTCTTCAGTGGCTTGACCATTGAAATCAGTTCCTTACTCATAGGAATCTCTCGACAAGAGTTTTTGGTTTTGGGAGTATTGATGACAAGCTCGGTGTGCTTTTTATCACCCTCAATCACATAAATGCGTTCAATGGTTCGCTGTACACTGATGGTTCCGGCTTCTATGTCTATGTCGCTCCATCGTAGCGCACAGACTTCTCCGATGCGCAGCCCGGTACTAAGGCTGATATAAATGCCCAAGTTTCGGAACGTAAAGTTTTGCCGGATATAATCCAGTATTTTCTTGTGGTTTGCTACAGTAAGCACTTCCAACTCCTTGTTTGTTTCAGTAGGCGGGTATTTGATTTCCCATTCGCAATAGCTCATCCATTCGTTTTTTACTCCGAACTTCATCACCATTTTAAGCACGATAAGAATATCCTTTACGGATTTAGCACTCATACCTGCATTGAGCTTTTGTAGTACAAATGTTTGTACGGATTTCTCACTGAGAGTATCTTCATTGCCAAAATATGGCAAGATGTGATTCTCTAAAATCAACATATAGGCTGCTAATGTCGATTGCTTTACATACGGTCGCTTGTCTTCTCGCCAGGCTTCCGCAATTTCTCTAATTTTCTTTTGGGTCATAATCACTTTTTATTAGGTGTTTATAATTAGAGAAATATAGTAACCAATGTTCCCCATTTGAGATTTCCGGAGTTTAGTGGGGAGTGGAAAATAGTAAAGGTTTCAGAACTCTTGGAGTTTTATTCAACCAACTCTTTATCATGGGAACAATTAGATTATGGTAATGGAATAATCAAAAATCTACACTATGGGCTAATACATAAAGGTTTGCCGACTATGGTAGATATTTCTTCTGATTTACTCCCTTATATCAAGAGTGAATCAATGCCAAAGTCATATACATTATTTCTAAATGGTGATGTTGCCTTTGCCGATGCTTCAGAAGATACGAATGATGTTGCTAAAGCAGTTGAGATTGTAAATTGTGATGAGCAACAAATCGTTTCCGGTTTGCATACTATTCATGGACGTGACAAGTCTGATTTGACCGTGATAGGTTATAAAGGATATGCTTTTGCCTCAGATTCGTTCCATAAGCAGATTAGACGGATTGCTCAGGGTACAAAGGTATTCTCTATAAATGTTCGCAATTTCGATGAAGTTCGTGTAGGAATACCATCCAAAGACGAACAAATAAAGATTGCGAAGTTATTGCGAGCAATAGACCTACGTATCGCTACCCAAAACAAAATCATTGAGAAACTACAATCCTTAATTAAAGGGCTTATAGTTGCGCTAACGACCAAAGGAAAGCCTAACATTGCAATTTCTCAGTGTTTAGAGTGTCATAGCTCAACACTTCAAGAGAGCGAAGTTTTGCCGAATGGATTGTATAAAGTATTTGGCGCAAATGGTTTGATTGGCTATACCAATATGGCACAAATGAATGGTGATGCAATATTGATAATCAAAGACGGTTCAGGTGTTGGTACAGTTTCCTACGCACAAGGCAGATTCTCGGTAATTGGTACACTCAACTATCTTACATCCAAGGGCAACCATGATTTGCGGTATCTGTACTTTGCGCTGTCTGCGTTCAACTTCCAACTATACAAAACAGGAATGGCGATACCACATATCTACTTCAAAGACTATGGTAAAGCTAAAATATATTGCCCTGTACTTGCTGAACAAAAGCGTGTAGCAAATGTACTTGGCAAATTGGAGAGCAAACTTTTTGCTGAGAAAAAACTTCGTGCATCATTTAATCTACAAAAACAGTATTTGTTGGAGCAGATGTTTATATGAACATCTGCCTCAATAGATATTGTTTCTGTATTTGATATTTCTGTAATAGTTGCTTTTCAACATCCTCTTTAAGCGATAACACTGAAAGAAGATGACTAATTTCTTTTTGCCTATCTAAATCTGGTATTGGGCATTTTATGTGATTTATATCCCTTAGGTATGCTGTTTTCATAGTACCTTCTGTTACAATACGTTCAACTTCTTTTTGAAAATATGAAGATTGCATAAAGTAATAAAGAAATTCAACATCAATATTTGTATTAGGGACAATACCTAAAATTCCTTGTTTGGTACAGACTGGATATTTGTTTATAGAAATAGCACCGATTGTTGCTCCATTAGAGTATATAATGGAGTGTGCAGGAATCAACCATGCTGAAGATTTTTTGAGTCCTAACTCTGTAATATAGTCTTTGTTAGTCGATAAATATTTATTGCTCAAATCGTCTATTTTTATAAAAGGTATATTGCCATTTTTATAAAATTCGATATTTGACGTAGTGGGTGTTCCACCCTCACCAGCTTTACTATATAATGTTTCAAATGCCACTAACTGCCCACATTCCAGAGTTATTATACCATCTATAAGCCCTTTAATTGAGGATTGTACATCAGTAATGTCCGCAATTTCAGTTCAACTACTTTCCGGACTTTTCCCTTTGTCTCGTAAAGAGCAATGGAGAGAAATGAACTTAGGAGACATTACTGAAAATTTCAATCGCCGCAATAAGGACAGATCGTCTTATCCAATGTATTCAGTCACCAATACTTCGGGATTCTCTCCACAGAACGAAATTTTTGATGGAAGGAGATTAAAGATGAAGACATCTCAATATACAAAATTATCGAGAAAGGAGAATTTGCATATAATCCGGCACGTATCAATGTCGGTTCTATTGGGCGTTACGACAATGAAGACCTGTGTATGATAAGTTCACTGTATATCTGCTTTCGTCCATCCGAAAACATAGATTCAGACTGGCTACTTCATCTTCTAAAATCAGACCACATGATTTATCAATATGGTCTATATGGGGAAGGAGGTGTCCGGATATACTTGTTTTACCCGAATTTCTCACGAATAAAAGTCTCTCTTCCTCCTCTTGAAGTACAAAAGAGAATTGCCAACACATTAAACTTGTTCGATAAGAAAATATGTCTTGAAACCAACTTGCTTAACAAATTTCAAAAGCAAAAGAAACATCTTCTTTCTATGATGTTCATATAAACATATTGCCAAGGAAGAATTGCCGTTCATTCAACAAGCTGTTCAAGTAATGTCTTTCATTCAACAATTTGTTGTCTATGCTCTGTATTGTTTTCAATATTTGATCTTGAATACTCTTATCTGGAATTGAGATAGGCATATCCATCCATTCCTCAACATTGATTGATCTGCCATCACGAATGCCATATGTAACGAGACGAAGGCTATTTATAAAAGGTTGAGATACGAAGTAGTATCGCAAAAATCCGTATGATAAAATACGTGTGTTTGGGCGTAGTATGATGTACGCTGGACTGCATATGCCGTCCAATTCGGAAAATGCAAAACCACCTTGAAATGAGCGTAAATACACTACATAATCTCCTGTGCGGATAATTTTGTAGGTATTGATAGAACTTTCATCAAACTGTACTTTTAGATTTAAGGTATCTCGCTCAACCATTCCGTATTCTTGGCTTGCAGCAATTACTTTGTTGAAATGGAAGTCTTTATTCCTGTCGTTTACAATTTGAAAAAGTTCTCGATATGTGCATCTTTCCCCTTCGAGATTATCAAACAACTTATTAATAATTGCGGACTTTAGTTTTTTCAAATCCTCAATGATTTTGTTTTGGGCCGCGATACGTTCGTCAACCAACTTTAATAATTTTGCAATTTTCGTTTGTTCCTCAATTTTAGGAAGGTATATCGGATAATTAGAATATTCTTGTGAATTAACACCTGGTTGTCCCGAACGTGCTGACATAATACCTATCCATTTTCTATATCGAGAGAGATGTAGTTGAGAAAACACAAAGTAAGCATTGTCAGAAGGTATATTTACTCTAATCAAAAAGCCTGCAAAATAGAGTATACCATCTTTATTATCATATAGATATGATTTTCCAGTACTTGCACCTGTGCGAGCTAACAATATGTCATTAGCTTTTACTAAGTATGAATCTTGCAATTCACCATCAGGAGAAACGACATCTTTATCAATATAGGCTGCCGAAGATTCATCTATGTCAGTAATACGAATATACTTATGCTGTCCATCAAATGGTTTTGCTGCCGCATTCATACCATAATCAAAACCTTTACCAATTTCTCCCAGCGTACACTTCTTCCACTCCCCACTAAACTCCGGAAATCTCAAATGGGGAACATTGAGGATTTTATTTTCGTTATTATTTGCCATAATCATTATTCTTTATCAGGGTTAATATCAAATGGCAATAAGTTATCGCCATTATTGAATCGGTCAAAATCAGAGCTAAACAAGCGATCCTGAATGATTCGATACTTCTCAAATTCGCTCTCGGCAAACTCCTTGGCGAACTCTGCCGTTACCTTTCCAGCATCTGGAAGAATTACATCACCACCTGCTTCAAGGATAATATCAATGCGCTTTGCCCAATCTTCCATTGTCATCGGAATATGACGCTTTGCCATACGCTCTGCCATATCCAGTACAGAGTTGACCAAACGCCCCATATCTTCCAATTCGATACCTTTCAGATAGTTTTTTGCTATACTTACATCGGTCTTAACAATTTTTCCGTTGGGAGCTTTCTCCCATGTGGTCAATCCCATGTGTTCTTTTTCGGCATCGGCTCTGCTAACGATTAGTTCTGCCGCAGTCTGACCATGTACGGCATAGTGCATTTTGTTTTGAACTTTCTTAAAAAACAATCGTGTGGTAGGTGCATCACGGTTGTAGTCAATAGCTGTGGCATAAATATCTGTGAGCTTCTGGTAGAAACGGCGTTCACTCAGCCGAATCTCACGAATTTCAGCCAACAAATGTTCGAAATAGTCCTCACCAATGAATGAGCCATTTTCCATACGCTTCTTGTCTATCACATAGCCACGGATAGAGAACTGGCGGATGATAGAAGTACACCACTGACGGAATTGGGTAGCGCGGATGCTGTTTACACGATACCCAACAGAAATAATGACATCAAGATTGTAAAACAAAGTTTTACGATTCACTTGCCGTTTGCCTTCTGTTTGAACTACCGAGAAAAACTCGGTAGTTGATTCCTTTTGTAGCTCACCACTGGCGTAGATATTTTTTAGATGCAATCCAATATTGTCAGTTGAGCAGTCAAACAGAGTGGCCATTGCTTTTTGAGTACACCAAATGGTCTCATTCTGATACATCACTTGTATGCCCTCTTCTTTACCTTCAATAGCGAAGATAAGGAACTCAGCCGTACTGTTCCGTATTTCAAATCGCTTTGCCATTGCCTCTAATTTTAGTCAACTAACCCTAATTCTTTCAGATAGCCTTCGATTTCTTTATCAAGATTGGCTCGTTTGGCTTCGAGTTCTTTAATCTCCGCCATTACAGCTTTGATGTCGATAGGTTCTTCTTCCTCAAAGGTATCGACATAACGAGGGATATTCAGATTATAGTCATTGTCTGCTATCTCTTGCAGTGTAGCAAGGTGGCTGTACTTCTCGATTTCCTTACGGTCACGATAGGTGTCAACTATCTTTTTGATGTGTTCGGGTCGAAGTTTGTTTTGAGTTTTTACCTTTTCAAACTCCTTGCTGGCATCAATAAAGAGGATATTGTCATCTTCCTTACGGCATTTTTTGAGTACCAAAACACAGGTCGGTATAGACGTTCCATAGAAGATGTTAGCAGGCAGACCAATGATTGCGTCCACATAATTTTTCTTCTCAATGAGGAAGCGGCGGATTACACCTTCGGCATTGCCACGGAATAATACACCGTGAGGAGCAACACAAGCCATCGTACCACCATCGGAAAGGTGGTATATCATGTGAAGGATGAAAGCGTAATCGGCTGTCTTGCGTGGAGCTAAACGCCCGGCTTTGCTGAAACGGTCATCGGTATTGAATTTGTCGGCTGCACTCCATTCGGCAGAGAAAGGAGGATTGGCAACTACTGCATCAAATTGGGTATCACCAAAGGCATCTGCCTCCAGTGTATCACCATTTTCAATTTTGAAATCACTGAATTTGATGCCATGTAGCAACATATTCATGCGAGCCAAGTTATAAGTGGTCGGATTCTTTTCCTGACCGTAAATCTCTACAGCGTTACCGATGTGTGCTGCACGGAGTAGTAGAGAGCCTGAGCCACAAGTCGGGTCATAGACATTGCGCAGACGCTCATGGCCGATAGTTACAATCTCAGCCAATATACGGCTTACCTCTTGCGGAGTATAAAATTCTCCGGCTTTTTTACCTGCTCCGGCTGCAAATTGACTAATCATATACTCGTAGGCATCGCCTAAGATGTCGATTTCCTTTGAGGCTTCCACGCCAAACTTGATTTCGTCAAGAGCCAACAATACGTTGCTTATCAGAGTGTTCTTGTCGTCTGCTGTTTTGCCTAATTTGGGTGAAGCAAGGTCTATATCGGAGAATAATCCGCCAAAATCCTCTTCACTGTCACGTCCGAGTGTACTATCCTCAATACGTTTAAGTGAACGCTCCAACATCGGGAGGATGTTCTCTTTCTTCTTGATACTTTCGATGACAGACGAGAACAGGTATTGAGGTTCGATGAAGTAGCCGATTTCTGAAAGGCAAAGGTCTTTTACCTCTTCTTGCAATTCTGCGGTATCTTCGTCATCCATGTTCCATAGCTCCTTGAAGCTAACTTCGTCATCTTCCAATTCACCATTTACAAAATTTTCTATCTTTTCAGACAGATACTTATAAAATATAAAGCCCAGTGTGAAGTACATGAAATCGCTTGCCGACATATTGCCACGCAAACGGTTAGCCACTTCCCAAAGTTGGTCACGGAGTTTTTGTTGTAATTCTTCGCTCATATTATTTCTTGCTTATTACTAATGTTTCTGATATATATATTATGGGACAATTACATGGATTGTGAGTCAAACATTGATGCTTGTACTTACCTTTAAATGAATTTAATGATATTACTATGTTCCAATATGATGTTGGATTAGAATCATATCCCGGATCTAAACAGAAGATATTAAACATTCCATTGACATCTGCCTCATATCCTATTGCTAATACAGCATGGGCACCGCCTCCTTTGTAATCAATTCCTAACATTATAGGGCTGTCAGTATCGAGGACTGACTTTATTTGATGTATAAAGCCATCACATTGAAATTCTTCATCGTCCTCATTTTTACTAACAACAGTAACCACACTCCCATAGACACGATTGATCAACTTCTTTAAGTCATGAAAATACAATCCATTTCTTAGCAATCCGTGCTTGTCAAAAAACTCGTGAAATAAATTCTCGGTTTCTGATGATTTTTTGATGTTATCATATAAATCCTCCAACTCATTTCTTCTAATTGTCTTTAATATCATTAAATACATCATCAAAGAATATATGGAGCAAGCACCGTCAAGGCTTCCTTGACGGATATGTACAGGATATGACTTTCTGTTCTTAATGCAGCAGCCTTCTTCTGTAAGGTATAGACTGTCTATTATCTTAATCATTTTCTTCTATTACTTCTTGCTCAAATAATTTGCGTAAATCATCTAAGGCAACACCGTTATATGAAAAGTACTTAGCCCCTTGGTATGCTCCGGAATTATTACGTTTATCTTCCGGCATATATGTTCCGACAAATGGAGAAAGTTTATAAATGCGTCCATCATATTCGATGGAGTCGTCACTTGCCACTTTTACCTGTAACCCTGTCGGAACAAACGTGATGAGTTCTCCTATTTTTATATTGACCATACTGAATTTGAAACGACCACGCTTTGCAATCCTTTTATCTTCTTTATCATCTTTTTGGTCGGTTTTTATGACAATCGGTTTGTTGTCTTCGTATTCCGTTACAATAGCATCGTCAATAGTTTGTGCAATATCCTTGAAGATGTCAAGTGCAACCTTGGGGTCAACATTGAAGAACTCTCTGTTTTGACGAATGCGAAGATCCGTCAAGCGGTCTATGGTCTTATGCACGAGTTTCTCAACCTCATTGAATTTGACGGTTCTCATTGTAGCAAAAATCTCGAAGGGCAAAGGCACTGCGGTATTATCAAGTTCCTTGGAACGAATATCCACAGGACGAGTGCTTTTACCTATCTTTACCCAGTCTTCACGGAAACTTGGGTTGGTCAATATATATACATAACCAGGTTCTAGTGATTTCATAAGTACATCTTATTTGGGTGTAATTGAATGACCTAGCTTTTTAGCCAAATTTATAAAGAAATCGATATTGCCTTTCCCTATTTGTGTAGTTAAAGCATATTCTATACCATCGCTTGAAACAAACGGTTTCCTTTCAAACCAACGTCTATCTTTGCTCTTATCGGTAGTCGTCTTCTTCCACTCTGCAATTTCACTCAAAGACAAGACTTTATTGCCAAACACATTCAGTAATTCCTGATATATCATCGGATTTTGTGCTTGAAATAGATTAAAGCACTCCCAAGCCAGCTCTCCTTTGCCAAAATCTCCTTGCCCGTCAATAGTATAATGTGTATAATCTAAAGCAGAACCTTTCTTTTGATGGCTTTTGGGTGTTACTTGGGTGACTATTGTCTCATTATCTGTGATTGGGAGTGTAGTTATATTTTCGGATATACTTATTTGTAGACCATCTAAGAGTTTATCAACCCAATCAGAAGTATAACCTTGTGACAAGTAATCGGATTTTATCAATTTTTTGATATAGTTGTCACTTGCATTAGAAATTAATTCTTTACGATCCGACAAAAGTTTTAGTTCTGCCAAAGTTTCGGTCAACTTTTGTTCACAGAACATTCTTAAATTCACTTCATCGAATGAGTCAAAAGCAAACAATTTTACAAAATCAGTTCCATTGGCTGACATTTCATCGTATTTGATGGTAAGGATCAAATTGGGAAAATCTTTATCATTTGGATTATCATAATAAAGTTGAATGCACTCACCGATATACAAGCCAAAATCTACTTTCTTTTGTCGCATATACGAGTACAGTTGTTCCCGGTTTCTTTCTGTTTGAGAGTGAACTGGTCTTTTAGCTTCTATTACAACCTGAGCAACACCATTTTCATACAGAACAAAGTCAGGACGAATGGATTGGGCAGAACCAATATGAATACTTTCTTCGGACACAATATTATTGCCCCATCTTAGGTAGTACTTAAAGATGGAGTTTATACGGCTTTGAAAATCTTTCTCCGGCAACGTGCTATTTTGTGCATCAGAGAACTCAGTGCGAATGTCATTCCAATGATAATCCATAAAATATATATTAGTCCCAACTAAATGTACGGATAATCGAACGCAATTGGTCAACTATCCTTTTTAATGTCTTGTTCCTTTTTATCAATCCCAGATGTTTCTCTTTCAGCGCATCCTTTATGATGTCTGTTTGCTCTTTCTGTACATAATCGTATTCAGACAAATAATGATTCAGCACTTCGGGAGCAATATCTTCCTCTTGCGCCAAGGTATGGATGGCTTCGGTACGCTTCTTGGTAATGTAGTTGTTCAGCCGCTCTTCCAATTCGGAAGTACCATCAGCCTTTTGTTTCCCGGCCATGAAATTATCGCGATCATCATCCACATTTTCTTGAATAAAACCGTCTATCAGTTTGGCTTTGCTTCGCAGTTCGGCATCCTTAATCATCGTGTCAATAATGGACTGACGGCGTTCGGCATAATCTGTACTATATGGGTCAAGATTTGCAATGAGTTCAAGGATGTATGCCACATTGATAATGTCGCTATGCAGAAGCTCCAAACAAAAATCGATGTCTTCCAAACTTCCATCCGCATCCTCTCCACCTTGTTCGTCATTTGATGCAGGCGTGGCAGATGGCTGTGGTTTTGGAATCACATTGTCATATATATCAAGGTATTTGCTTCGGAAATCCATATATTGCTGTTCCGTCATACCCAAATCATCCGCACTTTCATCGTAATCTTCGTAAATTTGAATTTCTGCGTGTTTGCGAATAATATCACGGAACGCCAACACGAAATCCTTTTTATCCGTTTCACTTTGCAAAAGGTCGATGCTTGAAGTAGTGGGATATTTTTGTAAGAAATCCTTAGCAAGCTGTTGATATTCTGTCTTTACTTCCTCAAATGGCGGACGAACAATTTCCTCTGGGTTGTTGCTGTTGCTGAACAGACGAATGGCTGTATCAACATTGCTTTTCAAATCACGGAAGCAGATTATTTTACCAAAGCGTTTCTTTTCATTAAGCACACGGTTGGTACGACTGAACGCCTGTATCAAGCCATGATACTCCATATTTTTATCCACATACAACGTGTTTAGCTTCTTGGAATCAAACCCAGTAAGGAACATACCCACCACCAGACAGAGGTCAAGCGGCTTCATGTCGGCACGCTTCTTCTTCATACGGAGATTGATGTCATCATAGTAGGCACGAAAATTTTCAGTAGAGAACGAAGTACCGAACATCTCGTTATAATCGTCCATGATGGCTTGCAACTCGTCAGCTTCACCAACACTTTCACTTACATAGTTCCCTGAGTTCATTCCAGTAAGCTCATCATCCTGACTGCTGTTGGCTGCATATGTGAACACAGCCCCAATGCGGATTTTCGGATTGAGTTCTTTGAATATTTTGTAATAGCGTATCAGCATAGGAACTGACTGGACGGCAAACAAAGCATCAAACTCCCCGTCGAATGTGGACTTATTGAAGTTATTGAGGATAAACTTGGCTATTTCCGTCATGCGGTTTTCACTTCCGTTTCCAACCTGTTCGTTACCATGATAGTATTCCACAAGGAAACCCAATACATTTTCATCGGCAATGGCATCCTTTATCAGATAACGGTGAAGACAATTACCAAATATTTCTTTGGTTGTATGCCCGTCTACCGCATTTTCCGTAAATATGGGTGTGCCGGTAAAACCGAATACCTGCGCATTCACAAAGAACTTCATGATGTTCTTATGGCTGTCACCAAAGTGACTGCGGTGGCATTCGTCAAAAATCATCACGATACGAGAGTTGCGGATTTCGTCAATCTTCGTGCTGTACCATGTTTTGCTAACGGCTGTATTGAGTTTCTGTATCGTGGTGATGATAATTTTGGAATTGCTTTGGAGACGTTTAACCAACTCATCGGTATTGTCTGTGCTATCCACAGCACCGGGCTCAAACGCCTCATATTCCGATTGCGTTTGCGTGTCAAGGTCATGCCTGTCTACCACAAACATCACTTTATCCACATCGTCCAATTCTGAAACCAGTTGTGCTGCCTTGAATGAAGTCAACGTTTTTCCGGCTCCTGTAGTATGCCAGATATAACCGTTGTCATTGGAGTTCACCACACGGTCGAGGATTTTTTCCACGGCATAGAATTGGTATGGGCGAAGCACCATCAGGCATTTGTCTCCCTCATGAAGCACGATGTATTTGCTAATCATCTTGCCCAACGTGCATTTATCAAAAAAGAATGCGGCAAATTTGTCAAGTTCGTTAAACGGCACATTTCCTGCATCCGTCCAGTTGAACGTGAACTTATAACCGCTATTAGGATTATTGGCAAAATAACGGGTGTTCACACCATTGGATATGACAAATAGTTGAATATAGTCAAACAAACCATGAAATGAAGTCTTATGGTAACGCTGTATCTGATTGTAAGCCTGTTTGAGTTCGATGCCACGTCTTTTGAGTTCTATCTGCACCAAGGGCAAACCATTGACAAGAATCGTTACATCATAACGACATTTTTTGCGACCTTCCACCGTGATTTGATTGGAAACCTGAAACTCATTCTGACACCAATGCTGACGGTTAAGAAATTCCACCCAAATACGTTGTCCGTTTTCTGTTTCCAAAGGAAATAAATCTCGAAGTTTCTTGGCTTTCTCAAATCGTGTTCCTCCTTCAAGATATATCTGTATCTTTTCAAATTCAGCTTCGGTAAATTCAGTACGACCTAATTCCGCCAACTGCTTTTTATTATGGATTTCCAGTTGACGTTTGAAATTAGACATAAGATTTCCCTCTTCCACAATTTGAACATACTCGTAGTTCATTTTGCGGAGAGTGGCGATAAGTCCATTCTCTAAAGCAGCTTCGCTTTGTATTGCCATATCCTTGCCTTATTATGAGTGGTTATTAGTTGTTTTTCTTAATAGTTAGCATATTGGCATCCAATGTTTTTCTAATTTTCATAGATTACAAATGAAACCAAAACCATCAGACCTATTAATTCTATTGTTGTCTCTCTTTTTTATCAGTTATCAAATCTTTCAAATCAACCTGTAGGATCTCAGCAATCCGCTGAAGCGTTTCCAAATTCGGTTGAATCCTGTTACACGCATAAGCATTTACCATACTGAAACTCTTGTCGAGTTTCTTAGCCAACCATGTTTGAGATATACCTTTTTCAGATAATACAGCCTTTATTCTATTCAGTTTCATTCTTTGACTCGATTTTATAGTGCAAATATAGCGAATTATATTTGATAATAGCATATATTTGCATTAAGAAAAGGCAATACTCAAATGAGTTATACCTCACATTCATCAAAACAATTGAATTACAAGCAAGAGGCAGAAATGGAAATTATCAATCTACTGGACTTCACAGACCGCAACGAGCTAAGGAATTGGCTGAAGGATAACCACAACCAAGCGAAATCGTGTTGGGTTATCACTTCACGCTCTAAACAGCCCACATACAAATGTATTCCATACATTGAGGTCGTTGAGGAAGCATTATGCTTCGGATGGATTGATTCAACTATAAAGAAATTGCCTGACGGACGTCTCGCACAACGGCTTTCACCTCGTCGCAAAAGAAGTCATTGGACTGAGTTAAACAAAGAACGCTGTATAAATCTTGAAGACCGAGGACTTATGACAGATGCCGGACGACAAGCATTTGAAAGAGCCTATTCCTATGAAATAGTCCCGAAAGGCTCTCTTATGGAAGAAATTATCAAGAAGCATAATATGGAATTGAGACCGGATTTGTATAAGTAAGTTTTCGCAATTCTAAAATGTAATAAGGATGATGAAAGAAAGTAGTATATCCCCTATCCCTTCTGATTTTGAGCAGATAAAAAAGCAAAATGAAAGTGGTTCAGAGTATTGGACTTCTCGTGATTTGTGCATTACGTTAGGTTATAGTACCTATCAAAAATTCACACGTACAATAAACAAATCCATTGCGATAGCCAATCATAAAGGACTCAATACAGCAGACCATTTTAACCATACGGTTGAAATGGTCAAATAAGAGTTTGGCCCATTTTGCAACGTGGAGAATATACATTTAACACGTATGGCTGATTTGCTTGGAGTGGATGCACGAACTATCAACTAACATTTTGGACAGTTTTACGAATCAGGAGAACATACAAAAAGAGGCAACTATCCGAAAAATTGGGATAGTTCAATCGAAAGTGAAAAACGCACACCATTGCTCTATAATTGGGATGCAATCTGATAATTAGCATAAATATAACCGTTTAATTTAATTATGTCAAAAGCTAAACTGAAGAAATACCTGTTGTCACTTACCAAAGAACAGATAGCAGACATCGTACTGGAACTATACGATGCACGTAAAGAAGCAAAAGACTATCTGGAGTTTTATCTTGCCCCGGACTGTAATGCTGAATTGGAAAAATGCAAAAAAGCAATCCAAAACGAGTTCTTCCCAACCCGTGGATTTTCCGAAAAACCGTCATTTGCAAAATGCAGAAAAGTCATTTCTGATTTTCAGAAGCTAAAACCAGAGCCAACCTTTGTTGCAGATTTGATGCTGTTTTACATTGAGCAAGGATGTGAATATACACTTGAATTTGGCGATATGTGGGAACAATTCTATACAACATTAGAGGGTAATTTCGACAAAGCTATGCGCTTTATCTTTCTCAACGGATTGTTAGTCAACTATTACGAACGTATCGAAAAACTTATTGACAGCGTATCGGATTGCGGTTGGGGATTCTATGATACGTTACAAGATATTTATTCGGAATATCGGTAGCATACCTATTTACCCAACCCAAAGCCTCAACATATCATATAGTATATAAATCCATCCGTTTTTATTTACTATATGACACATTGAGGCATAAGACTACTTATTGGATAAGCAATCACTTATCACAAGATAAAATATTTACTTGGGTCAAAGCCATTGGTTATATGTTCATTTTGAAAGATATATCCCATCTGATTGCAGACAACCTTTGTACCATTTATTTCAGTATCAATATTGGTGTGTGAGTGCCCATAAATCCAAGCATCAATGTGACTATAGGATATAAGCTCGCTCAAATCAGTGGCAAATGCACTGTTTAGAACAGAACCTTTATGATGGTCAGCTACCACCTCCAATGTCGGAAGATGATGTGTCACAACCACAATGTGTTTTGCTGTACTTTCTGCCAGACTTTGCTTGATGAAATTCAAACAGAAAGTATGCATCTGATTGAACTCATCCGTTTGAAGCAATTTACCCTGATGCATTATCTGACGAAAATCATTCATACCCTTCCAAACAAAATATTCTTCAGCAGGAGAAATCTGAGACCACAAAGTACTCATGATAAAATCTGTATCATCTATCCGTACCACTTGATTTTGATAATACCCTACATTGTCCTTGAACATCCATTTCCATTGCAATCCCCTATCCATCACATCACAATAATTGTAATACTCATGGTTTCCGGGTACAATGAGTACTTGGCGATAATTGGCAGATGCCCATTTCCAGAAATTCGTCAAAGGTGCAACCTTGTCTTTCAAGTAAAATATATCTCCGGCAAGAACCAGAATATCACCTGTTACAGGTAATTCATTATGTTTTAACCACCTGCTGTTATCACTAAACTCCAAATGCAGGTCACTCATATATTGTATCTTCATTTCTTCTCAATTTATGTGCATCACTGCACGTTAATAATCTATTTATCAATTGCCCCATCAGACGGAAAAGACAGAAAAGCATCATAAAGTTACTATCACAAATGGGGATAAAACAAAATAGTTGGAAAGTTTGGTAAGGACTCTCCAACTATTTTGTTTATATTCTCTCATTAGGTGTATTTATAACCAACTACTATTCAGTATATTCCGATTAAAACGATAGAAAAGTGATGGCACAGATTCTATTGAAGACAAAAATAGAGATTTAATATTATTTATACATACACAAATTCAACTGGCAAGTGCAATCGCTATTATCCGATATTGTTAATCTCATAAATGTGAACCTATCGGAGAGCACTGTTTACCATGCAGAACTACGCATCAAGCACCAACTTAGATACTCATCACGAGTTATTCACCTTACTTAATGCTCTATCTCCAGCCACAACAGATGTACTTCGGATTTCCTAAGACTAAGGGTATTGCTCACTTTGCATAAGTAAACCCAACTAAGATGAAGTACCTCTATCGTTATTACTGCCGTCATCCATATTATTGTCCAAGCGTCATAATATGAGCCTCAGCTCAGTTATTATTCTCAAGTTGAGCATTCAAGAACGCATTTATGCTTAAATCCTCGTCTATTTTCAAAAGGAGAATGACAAACATCATTAGAAAATTGTAATATGCGTTCCTATGCTCTGCTTCACCATTGATACATGATGTCGCACCATGAGAATAACGGTTCCTTAATTGCAGTCCATTTGAATATTCTACAGAGTTGAGATAGAAGTTTATGTAATGTCTTTCCTCCGGACTCAACAGATAATCGTCATATTTAAGCCAACCCTCATCTACCATCTTATCTACCTCTTTTTTAACTTCTGGTTCACAATGGTAGTAAGAAATTTCTTTGTGATACCATATCTTGGATAAGGCAGACACTCTTGGTACATTCCCGAAACAAACGAAACTATTGTCAATTGCCAACAAACCAGCCCCAATCAAAAAGTCTATGTGTGGACGTTGATGCTCCTCGTAATTGCTATATGGCACTCTACCGATATTATTTAGCAAGTCAAAAAGGGTATGATAGTCGCTATCCTTATATGGATCGACGAAACTAAGAAGTGACTGATCTGAGAACAGCATAAACAATGGACCGTATATTGCATTCGAACCTTCTTTGATTACAGCATACTTATGTTTGCCATTCAACAGACTCTTTCCGAGAGCTATTGGCAATGAATACTCCATCTCCAATAGTTCAGGGTCTATCTCACCTTCTTCCACATAAAGTGAATATTGCTTTATGACGGCTTCCATCTCTGGAGCTATGCACTTATTCTTATTTGCGTACGTGTCATCATCCTTAGGCATACTAAGACTAGGGGCTGGATAACCATAAACTTCCTTCAAATGCTTTTCGTAGTAATTTTTAATAAGTCCTTCGAGGTTCTTTCCTCTTCTCCTAAGATATCCGTCAAACATAGCCAATTGGGAAACGGCTATATTATTCCGCATACGCGATATATCATTCATCAGATAGACACCCTTTACTTCTGTATGGGTTATCTTCTCGAAAATATTATCTTGGTTTCTGTCATTGCTCAATGCTATGAGGCCATCAGTATAGAAATAAGAAAACAGGGTTCTGAACGACTCTAACAACTTTGTATCATCAAGCAAATCAAGATAATCCTCATTGTACTCAAACTTCCATATTAAGTTTTCAATCCATTGTCTTTCACGTTGGATATTATTAAACTTCTTAAACTCTATCGAAAACCCAGTTTGAATAGCAGATACTATTGCCCCTTCGGGAATGGTTGCAAGAGATGATTCCAATCTTCTAGCCTTCAATCGTATCTTAGAATTTAGTTTTAAGCCATCAACATCTCGTGACTGCATAATTATTCTCACTACACCGAGATTAGCAATGTTACCACTAAGGTAGTCATCTATAATCCCTTCTCTTTGGCTATTTGTTAGTGACTTAGGAATGAATAACTTTCTCGCGTCCTCAGTCATATCCTTCACATAAAATGCATTGACTAGAAGAACTGATGTATATATGTACGTACGCAAGAAATCTGAGAGTACTGCATCGTTTTGTCTTACAATTTTCTCACAATGTAAAATATTCTCTATCTCATTGGGGAATTGCTCCAGAATAGCCTTCAAGACATCATCCGAGAGCAAATCAAGAAGTCCAAACTTCTCAAATACATCCCAAAAATCTTGATGATATTCATGATTTAGTGATTGTAGTAATGCTACCAAATTGGTGGTATTGCGGAAATAACTGACTATGTCTTTACCAAAACCACTAACTAAAGAAACATAAGACATTATTCTTGTATCATCCCAAACCTTCAATGCTAGTCCGTTATCAATAAACAACTTAGCATTATACAACTCCAAAACGTCGTTAACATTATCATAACTTAATCCAGGTTTATACGCATCTAGAACATCCTGTACTCTACGCAGTTCCATAGTATTGCCAAGGTCATGAAGCGAATAGAATTTTGCTCTTTCAAACATAGGCTATTTCTATTTGTTTGATAATATATCGTTCATTCGATCTATGGTCGTAATCACGGATTCCTTTAAGTTGGAAAACTTAACACATTGATCATTACCATTACGCTCTATGAGTTTATAAAATGCAACCCAGAAAAATAGCATTGATGCTAACGCAAGGAAATAATATTCATAATAAGTTAGCAAGGTTGTCTTGCTGCTCTTCAATGGCGAGTATATGTCCCCGTGAAATCTCTCGCACCTACTAGTGTATAGTATTCCACTAATAAGTAACTCAATTCTATCGCATAGCGGTATTGGTTTGTAAGAAGTGTCGCCTATTTGAATGTCCTGACCATTAAGTAATCTGATAAGCCTTCGTGCAACATCTTTTACATTCCTTGCATTCATACGCCCCTCTCCATCCATATAGACTTTTTCAATGGCTTCAAGCATATCCTTTGGAAGAACTTTTTCTACTCTTTCACGTACAAATTTGATCTGAGGAGCCTCAGATAATTGCTTAGCATAAAATAATCGAACAATTGTATATCGTGCTGCGGAAATAGATGTATTGCTTACAAGATATTCAAATGCATCTTTTAAATCGGCTTCCTTATTAATCAAAGACTCGACAACTTCCGAACTAATTTTTGGGAATATATCATGAAGAGGTTTGTCTTCTTTATATCTCCAGGCTCTATCAGCATATACCCTGATAGAATACTCCAAAGATCTCCACGCGGCATCAAACGCCAAATCTGGATGATATGGCAAAGAGTCATATACATCCAGAAAGGATGAGAATATCTTTGCCAACTGTTTATCTGAAGCAAGTGCAGTAAAAGCAGTCGTTTTATCCATCTTGACAGTGGATAATATCTGCTTAAGCCCTTTATCTGCTAAACGCTCCCTAACATAATTCATGGCCTCTGTCTCAACATCGGTGATTTTAGGCCAGTTATTATTGAGGTTAATCTGTCTTTCTCGTATTTTTTCTTCTATTGTCATAACTTTTTTGATATTGTATTTAGTAGTACAAACATTTCCATTACATGCAGAGTATTGACAAATGTCATGATTGCCACATCTATCAAACGGTAATCTTCGTGCGTTTCATTGTCATTCATCTTATAATAGTACTCTACCATCTGTGTATCTGTGTAAAAAATAGTATTATCGTGTGCTATTCCGTTTCTAACATGCGAGTTAAAACAATTTGCAAGATACTTTTCTATTACACCGTAATCGCTTAATTTCTCGATTTTTAAGCCATCTGGAAGCTTGGCAAATTCCGATAATCCATTGATTCCTTTCATACCTGTAGTAGCATTTGGAAAGATGTTAAAATCTTCAGTTAAATCCATATTACACAAACCAACAGGCAACAGCAACATATCATTTAACAAGTTAAATGACTTACTAAAATCAACATGCACCGAATCAACATCGATGGTGTCTATCATGAAATCAATAGCGTGAGGTATGGTTATATCACCCACTTGAATAAAGAACATCACTGGATAATACTTTTCAGAATGTTCTAAAAACGAGCCCAAATAGCGCATAGCATCTTCCTTCCACTTTTGGATATTTGTCGTTCGCTTTACAACATCCATAAGTGCCTGAATTTCTTCTTTGGAATGCGAATGTATAGAGTGAATACATTTCTCTAATACGCCTCCAGAAGCATTGCTTTCGTACTCAGGGGAAGAGAAACTTCTTCTTAACGACTCAACAAAATCAGTATAGGCATCATGACATTCTTTGATTGAAGATAGATCACGTTTGTTATTTTCTAACTCCATTATCTTCATCATCTTCTTCTGAAATGCCATCACATTCCTCTTCTTTAGTATAGGAATCAACTCCTTCAGCAAAGTACGATAGGGGTACACCTCTTTGAGTATTGTTTGCATATACGCACCAAAATGAGATACTTTAGGTGGAGTATATAAGATACCAAGAGCCAAGAATGGTGTTAACATGAATGTTTGACCCACTCCATATTTAATATCCGAAGATATAGGCAGTTGCGGTGAATAACTTATTACGTAGTTAGGCGTTTCCTCTTCAGATGCAACGAACCATTTAGGCAATATTCCTTGCTTATGATTAAAATGACAATCAAACTCATCACCACAATTCGGATTAGGACAACAAACGTGAATAGGCAAATCATACCTATATATACTCCCATCCAGCTGAATCCTCAACCTAATAGGAGTTCCACAGGTATTACATTTTATATATATATTATGTACCATATTTTTTCAAAACAATCAATATGTTCAGTTAATATTATTCTTCTTCCTCCTCCTCAAATCCTTCTAATACATTAGCTATCAATGTTTTTCCTATCTCCATCTGTAAGAATTTGGGAAGACGGAGCAATTTTGCCATAAGCTGACTATAAGTGAATTCCATTTTAGCATCAAGTATGGGTTCTTCTTCAATACTCGTGTCAATTTTCTCAACGGTATCAGCATCTTCAAGAAAATCAGAAAAACTTGGTTCTTCAGGCCAATTTTCTATTGTTCCATCATTGTTGATTCTTAAACGGATATAATCGCCACAATCTGTTGTCTCCGGTATTAATCCGTTAGGTACATAATCAGCTATTTTACATATAACCTTTTTATCTTTATCAAGCAAGAAATATGTTCCACTATCACATACTTTGGCTTGAAGATATAAATCTCCGTATTCCGACTTCCAATTCAAAAGTTTATGAGTCTTCAAATTGATTATCCCCGACCACATTCCTTTAGAAACCAATGGGTATTTGTTTTCGTATAGTTCCCCCATCCATGCATCGGTATAACTACTCATTTCCTCATCATACGGAAAGTATACCATAAGGTAATGAGCCACCTCATTCAAATTCTGCTCTCTGATTCCCAATAATATCTGCTTTGCCATAATCTATAAAATTAAATAGTAGTCAATAAACTTAAATCCACATCAGGAATGATAGCATCCGCAATCTTGTCCTTAACAAGAAATCCCATATATAGCGGAATGGTTAGTACCTCTCCCTCACGTCCTACATTATATTGTCCCAACTTGATTGCATTCTTGACATGATACACATCCTTGTTCTTCAAAACCGTAGTCATGCTTTTTGCCTTTCCAGACTTTGCCTTGACCTCAAGGATAACGCATTCACCTTTGAATCTCACCAAGAAATCCAATTCAAGCCCGCTATCCTTATGGAAGTAGTATAATTTTTGCCCGGACTTGCATAAGAAATCAGCCATTAGATTCTCAAAGATAGCCCCCTTGTACCCAAGAAGATTGCCTTTTAGGATATCTGCCTGTGTACCGTAATCAAGCATTGCCATAAGAATACCTATATCGGTGGTATATACTTTAAAGCATTCTTTGATGGAATTACCCTCTAATGGCAGTTCTGTAATCTGAGTGTTATAGCATCTACGGACTATCCCAGCATCCTCCAACCATTGAATGCTACCGATATATTGCGAAGCCCTTCCTCCCTTCTTGACGATGGAATACTGGAATTTCTTGTTCTCTTTGGCTAATTGTTTCGGAATAGATTCAAAACATTCCCGAATATGAGGTTTGTCTGCATCGTCCGCATACTTCACCATATCTTCTTCATATTCAGCAATAAGATTACGCTGCACCTTATATATAAGTTCGATATTCTTCGTTTCAAGGAAACAGTTCACCACTTCCGGCAGCCCCCCAACAATGACATATCTGTACAAGAGTTCCATCATTGCTTTATGAATTCCCTCTGGAACTATCTGCTCATTCTCAAAGCATGATTTGACAGAATCAATAACCACATCACTAATTCCGTTCGCCCATAAAAATTCCTCAAAATCCAATGGGTACATATCAATCACGGTCTCATACCCTACAGGAACGGAATCTTGTCCTTGTCCTTCCCCTTCGTCCTTCTTCTTTTTATTCTTACCGTAACCTTTCACTCCTAAAAGTGAGCCTGTGGCAATAACATCAAAACGGCCGTCTATATGGAATGACTTCAAAGCTGTCCTTGCCTCCTTACATTCCTGAATCTCGTCAAGTATAATACATGTTTTTCCGCTAATGAAACGACTGCCCGGAATCAAAGCCGAAAGGTTAAGAATAATGGTATCAACATCTATATTGCCAGCAAAGGCGGATTTTTTGTCGGGTTCGAGAATGAAGTTCATATAAACCACATTTTCATAATTCTCCTCTGCGAATTTCTGAACAATGTATGTCTTTCCACATTGACGAATACCCTTTATCACAAGAGGCTTTTTATCCTCTGACTTTTTCCAATCGACTAAATATGTTTTTATTTTTCTTTTTAGCATAATATGAACTTCTTCTTCCGAACGCAAAAATACATTTTTTCAAGCAAACAACCAAATACAATCACACTTTTCAGAACGAATAACTCACACACTACAACATTTTTCCAAACGAAAATTGCTTATATTAGCACATTTTTCCAAGCAAATTAGAAAAATCCCACCGCAAACCGCAGAAATTCCAAGAAAAACACTACCTTTGTATTCATCAAGCGTTCTGTAACATCCATGCGGAAATGCTCTATCGCTCAACACGTTGAATCTGATAGCGGACATTCCACAAAAGGGCTGAAAGGAGGCGGTACAACACGTATATGCAAAACAATGGAATACAACGGTTTGCATTTGTCCCTACATTCTGTGTATTTGTCAAAACAGAGGTTGTACCGATTAAAATGAATAGTCACTGATAATCAGTGATGTAAATATGCTGCATCGGAAAATAACAATATACAACAAATTGATTATCAGCATATTACACAATATACAATAGAAAGTAAAAGAAGAAACAGTCCAACTTAGATGACATTGATAATCAATACATTAAATGCAAAGGAATAATAAAGTATTGTATCAATTTTTCATGATTTTGTCCCCCGTTTGTTCCCTGAACGGATACAAGGGACAAAATTCTGTCCCTCATACAATTTAACAGTGATAAATAGGCAAATTTTATCAGTACCACTAAAACTTATCCAAATTACAGATAATATTCGAATAGAACTGAATTGTTTTTTCAGCCAAAATAGATTCTG
>ENA-OROD01000483-OROD01000483.1-human-gut-metagenome-genome-assembly--contig:-NODE-483-length-38956-cov-3.514151_pt1 | contig 38956 bp, 35 predicted proteins | sample MGYA00242123_ERZ509038 | MGnify/ENA primary metagenome ERZ509038 (study PRJEB26280, sample SAMEA2338719) | human gut metagenome | biome: human gut; feature: human-associated habitat; material: faeces... | reverse complement strand
CTTAGTGCTAGTATAGTTAATAAGTTAGAGGGTATCAATATAGATATAGAAGAAGTACCTAATGAGATTATATTTAGTACTAATAGTAGTGGAGATGTTAATAAAATACAAATAGTATTAAATAGTTATGGTAAATATAAGAAGGTGTGTAATAATACATTTACTATTACATTAAATTATAGTGACTTTGGTAAAGTTAGTGAGATTGTTAATCCAATAGATTAGCAATTTTTTTATATAGTGTGATATAATAATTTTTAGATTGATGGGTGATTTAGAATGAATAATATATATGGATTAACACTTGAGGATTTAGAGAATTACTTTATAGAGATAGGTTCTAAGAAGTTTCATGCTGATCAGTTGTTTTCTTGGTTATATGAGAAGAGAATTAAAAGTTATGATGAAGTTACTAATATTAAAAAAGAATTATTAGAGAGAGTTTCTAGTGATTATAGTATAGATAGATTAAAGATAGTTAGTGTTGAAAAAGATAAGGATGTTTGTAAGTACTTATTTGAACTTTTTGATGGAGAGCATATAGAAGCTGTTTTAATGAGACATGATTATGGTAATAGTGTATGTGTTTCATCAGAAGTTGGTTGCAACATGGGATGTAAGTTTTGTGAGTCTGGTAGAAGAAAAAAGGTTCGTAATCTAGAAGCATATGAAATGGTATTACAAATACTTATGATAGAAGAAGAGCTTGGAGAGAGAATTAGTCATGTTGTTGTGATGGGGATTGGAGAACCATTTGATAACTATGATAACTTGGTTAAATTCCTAAAGATAATTAATCATCCTAAAGGAATAGCAATTGGTGCTAGACATATAACAGTATCTACTTGTGGAATAGTACCTAAAATAGAAGAGTTTAGTAAATTAGATTTACAATTTAATTTAGCAATTAGTTTACATGCTCCTAATAATGAAATTAGAGATAAAATAATGCCAATTAATAAGGCTTATCCTTTAGATGTATTGATACCAGCTTTAAAGAAGTATTATAATAAGACTAATAGGAGAATAACATTTGAATATGTATTATTAGAGGAAATTAATGATAGTGTAGAGTGTGCGATAGAGTTAAGTAACTTAGTTAAGGGGATGAATTGTTACATTAATTTAATTCCTTATAATGAGACTAATAATTTAGATTTTAGGAGAAGTAGTACTATTCAAATTATGAAGTTCTATGATATACTTAAGAAAAATAATATAAGTGTAACAATACGAAAAGAATTTGGTGGTAATATTAGTGCTGCTTGTGGACAACTTAGAAGTAAGAAGGAGGAAGTATGAGATCATTTTATTTAACTGATGCTGGTAAAGTTAGAGATCATAATGAAGATAGTGTAATTATAGTTAAAAATAGTGATAATGAATACTTGATGGCTATTGCGGATGGAATGGGAGGACACTCTGCGGGAGAAGTTGCTAGTTCTATAGCGATAGGTTATTTAGGAAAACATTTTAAAGAAACATTTTTCCATTTAAATAAAATTAGTGCAATAAACTGGATAAGAGATTCAGTAGATACAATTAATACTTTAATCTTTCAACATGAAAAGACTCATCCAGAGAGTAAGGGTATGGGTACTACATTAGTACTTGCTGTATATACCAAAGATTATTTATTATTTGGTAATGTAGGAGATTCTTCTGGATTTGTACTTAAAGATGATGAGTTGAGAAAAGTTACTTATGATCATACATTAGTTAATTTATTAGTTAGTGCCGGTGAACTTACTAAAGATGAAGCTAGTATTCATCCAAAGAAAAATGTATTAATGAAAGCACTAGGAGCTGCGCTTAATGTAGATGTTGATATATTTGAATGTGATATGGATATGAATATTAGAGAAGTTCTATTATGTAGTGATGGACTTACTAATATGTTAGATAGAGAACAAATAGAAAAAGTACTACTAGGTGAAGGTAGTGTAGAGGAAAAGGTAGAGAGATTGATTAGAAAAGCGAATAATCGTGGGGGAACAGATAATATTTCGGTTGCTTATTTGACTTTAGAAAAAGAAGGTGACAAATAGTGATTACGAAAGGGCAAAAGATAAATGATCGTTATGAAATAATAAGATCAATTGGTGAAGGTGGAATGGCCAATGTTTATTTAGGCTATGATACGATACTAGATAGAAATGTTGCGATTAAAGTTTTAAGAGGAGATTTATCTAACGATGAGAAGTTTGTTAGAAGATTTCAAAGAGAAGCTTTGTCTGCCTCTTCTTTAGCACATCCTAATATAGTAGAGATGTATGATGTTGGAGAAGATAATGGACTTTATTATATAGTAATGGAATATATTGAGGGTAAGACTTTAAAACAATTGTTGAAGAAGAGAGGAACACTTACTTTATCTGAGGCAATTGATATTATGTTACAACTTACTGATGGTATGGCTCATGCTCATGATTCATACATTATTCATAGAGATTTAAAACCTCAAAATATTATGATTAAAGATGATGGACAAATTAAGATTACAGATTTTGGTATAGCAATGGCACTTAATTCAACACAGCTTACACAAACTAATTCGGTTATGGGTAGTGTTCACTATTTACCACCTGAACAAGCATCTGGTAAGGGTTGTACAATTAAAAGTGATATATATTCGATGGGTATTATCTTTTATGAATTGTTAAGTGGTAGTTTACCTTTTAGAGGAGACAATGCCGTAGAGATAGCTCTTAAACATATGAGAGATCCATTACCAAGTTTAAGAGAAGAAAACCCAGCAATACCACAAAGTATTGAGAATATAATACGTAAAGCAACAGCTAAGAATCCAAAGAATAGATATGATGATGCTAGAAGTATGCATGAAGATTTACTTACAGCTTTGGATGATGATAGAATGGATGAGCCAGTTTATCAATATAAGTATCCAGAGCATGAAACTGAAAATACAAAGAGAATTAAGAAACAAGAAGCTCCTAAAAAAGATGAAGATGATAATAATGATGGAGAAGAAGATACAGAAAGAGTTGCTACTAAAGTAGAAGATAGTGAAGACTTTGTAGAAAAGAAAAGTAATATAATCATTATTATATTATCAGTGGTGTTTGGTTTACTTTTGCTCGTTTTAGTAGTTATTTTCTTTATTGTACCTGCTTTTTCTCATGAGAAACCAGTTACTGTTCCTACATGTGAGGGAGAAAAGATTAGTGTTTGTGAGAAGAAATTACAAGCATTAGGACTTGAGGTAGATACTAAGATTAAGACAGAGGCTTCTTCAACAATAGATAAAAATAGAGTTACTAGAACAGATCCTGAAGAAGGTAGAAGTGTTAAACCAGGTACTGTTGTGACAATATATAAGTCATTAGGAGAAGAAGTATATGAGATAGAAGATTATACTGGTAAGAATTATATCGAGATTCAGACAATACTAGAGACTAAATATGGATTAAAAGTTACAGTTGAGAAAAAAGAACCAACTGATAATGATAAAGAGTATGATGAACAAGAAATTATAGGTCAATCTTTAGCGGCAGGATCAGAGGTTAAAAAGGGAGATTCAATAACATTATATATTCCAGATATTATTGATAAGTTCCCAGATATGAGTGCTGAAAAGTGGTCTGTTGATGATGTAGAAGCATTCTGTGCAAAGTATGATTTAATATTAGAAAAGAAATATGAAGAGACAACGGTTTATGCTCCAGATAAAGTAATTAGTCAGTCTAGAGTTCCTGGTAGTCCAATATATAAACAAACAAAAATAACTGTTACTTTTGCGAAGGAACCAGTAGGAGATACTGATAAGAGTGATAGTAAATCTGATACAAAAACTGATAGTAAAACAGATAATAAAACAAATTAATATGGGGGATATATGCAAGGACAAATAATAAAAATAGTTAGTGATTTACATTATGTTAGTTGTGAAGATAAAGTTTATCCTTGTAAATGTAGAGGAATATTTAGAAAAGAACATATTACACCAGTAGTTGGTGATTATGTTCTTTTCAGTAGAGATAAAAACTTAATAGAGAAGATATTACCTAGAAAGAATGAGTTTGAAAGACCAAAAGTTAGTAATATTGATCAAGCCTTTATAATTACAAGTTTAGTAAATCCAGACTTTTCATTAAATTTATTAGATAAGTTATTAGTACTTATGGAATTACATAATGTAGAAGCAATTATTTGTATAACTAAAGAAGATTTAGTAAGTGAAGATAAATTAAAAGATATATATGAAGTATTAGAGTATTATAAAAAGATTGGATATAAAGTTATATCTAATAAGGATGTTTCTAAGATAAAGGAATTAATTAAAGATAAGACTAGTGTGTTTACTGGACAGACTGGTGCTGGAAAAAGTACTTTATTAAATAAAATTAATCCTGATTGGAATTTAGAAACAGGAGAAGTATCTGTTGCTTTAGGTAGAGGTAGACATACGACTAGAGTAGTAGAGTTATTTGAAATATATGATGGTAAAGTTATGGATACTCCGGGATTTTCTGCTTTAGATTTTAATAAATATAGTAAAGAAGAAATTAGAGATGCTTTTAGAGAATTTAGAGATTTTCCTTGTCCATTTAAAGACTGTATGCATACAAAAGAAAAAGAATGTATAGTAAAGGAGAATGTTTTAGCGAATAATATATTAGATAGTAGATATGCTAACTATTTAAATTTTATTGGGGGGGATAAGTAAATGAAAGTAAGTGCTTCATTCTTAAGTTGTAAAGACTTAGTAAAAGATTTAGTTAAATTAAATGAGACAGATGTAGATTATATACATGTAGATATAATGGATGGTAAGTTTGTTAAGAATAAGACTATGCCATTTAGTGAGATGAAGAATATTTATAAATATACTTCTAAAAGATTAGATGTTCATTTAATGGTAGAAGATCCAAGTAAGTATATTCCTTTATATGCAGAGCTTAATACAGAATATATAACTTTTCATGTCGAAGTAGATCAAGATATAGAAGAGAGTTTAAAGTTAATACATAGTTATTCTATTAAGGCTGGTTTAGCGATAAAGCCTAATACAAAAGTGAGTGAATTAGTTCCTTATTTACCATATATAGATTTAGTTTTAATTATGAGTGTTGAGCCTGGTAAGGGAGGACAATCATTTATACCAGAGTCAAGTAAGAAAGTAGAAGAAGTTAGAGCGTTACTTGATGCGTATAACTCTAGAGCTGTTATTAATATAGATGGTGGAGTTAATGATAAGACTCGTGAACTATGTAATGGTGTTGATATTGTTACATCTGGTAGTTATATTGTATGTAGTGATGATTTTCAAGAAAAAGTTACTAGTTTAAGATAGGCTTATATGATATAATTATAGAAGAATAGGAGGGAAGTATATGGATAATAATTTAAATCCAAATAATAATTTAGAACAGAATAATAATACGTCTAATGTTACTCCTAATGTAGATGGTTCTAACAATAATGAAAATGTAAGTAGTACTGAGACAATAAATGATAAAATTCTTTTTGGTAATAAAGAAGAGAAAAGTACTCCTGTTATTATGTCTAAAAAGATGTCTGAAGAATTAGAGGCTAAGAAAAGACAGGAGAGAGCTGAGAGAGAACAATATGTACCTGTTCCTGTTAGTAAGGTAAAGTATGTTACAATGATTGTATTTTTTATATTTATGTTTGCTTTAGTATATTTTTTACCTGATATTAGTTCTTTTGTATCTTTAAAGAAAGCAGAAAATGATCAGAAGAATACACCAACTATCACAACTGGTTTATTAACTTGTAAGTTAAGTAGAACGACTGATATATTTAATATTGAGTATACTGGACAATTTAGTTTTGAAGATAGTAAATTAAATAAGTTGACTTATATTACTAGTACTATGGGAGATTCTGTTATTGATGCTGAATCTTTAGATTTAGTAATTACTAAGTGTAATAAGTTACAAGATCAAGTTTCTACTTTAGGTGGTGTTAATGTTACTTGTGATCAGTCTGGTGGTACTATCACTGAAAAACAAGTATTAGATTATACTACTTTAGATGCTGAGGTTGTTACTGCGGCTTATGTAGAAGCTGGTGGTATTTATCCAGAATTTAAGAGAGATCAAGATATTGATCAAATAGAGAGAAATATGCATGCGTCTGGGTATACTTGTGAGAGAACTGCTGGATAATTGGCAAATTATGTAAAGTATTGTAAACTTCCTGTAAATGTGGTATTGTAATGCCTACAGGGAGTTTTTTTATGAAAAATTATAAATTTATATTATTTTACGTTTTATGTATATTGACAGTTGGTTCTGTTTTTATAAGAAGTGAAAATAATATTATTAATACTAAGTATGTATATGCATCTAAAGAAATATTAGATGAGACTCAAGTAGATGTAAATGATAATGATAATTATGCAGATGAAGAAGAGAATAAAACTGAGGTAGTTTTAGATAATACAAGTACTGATAGTGTTGAAGAAACAAATAATGAGATAGATGAGAAAGTAGTTTTAGAGGATAATAGTAATAGTGAAGAGATAGTAGATGTTTACTATGGTAAATTATCTAGGTATGGGCCTGACTGTTACGGATGTTCTGGCTATTTAGCAAGTGGTAATTATGTAGGTGATGGTACTATTTATTATTATGATAGTTATTATGGTAATGTTAGAATACTTGCTGGAGATAAGTCTTATCCATTTGGTACGATAGTTAGAGTAAGTTATGGTAGTGAAGTTTTCTTAGGTATTGTTTTAGATAGAGGAGGAGCAATTGGTTTTAATAGGAGTGCTTTGTTTGATTTACTTTATCCGTCTGAGTATTTAGCCAATATAGATGGAGTTAATTATAATACTAAGTTTGAGATATTAAGGCTTGGTTTTTGATGTCGAATGATGTCGAAAAAATTCCTATTGATTTAAAACTAGGGATAGTATACAATGAAGGAAGAGTGGTAGACTCTTCTTTTTACTTGATAATTTTTACTTTTTGTGGTATAATAAGCAGCAATTGAAAGGGTATATGTGCAATTGTCTATTGCAAAAAGGGTGATAAGTGTGTCTATAAATAAAATCAATATTAATGATTATTATTCAAAAATGCTAGTTGGAAAAGATTTATCTATTCCTGAGGTTAAAAGTTGGAGACTAATAAAAGATAGAAATTTAGCTCGTCAAGATAATGTTGCGTTATCTGAAGATGATAAAAATATTACATATGGTGAGATGTTTGAATCTTGGGATAGTATGGCTAAGGCTTTTTCAGCACTTGGAATGTCTAGAAGCAATAATTCTAGGGTTTTAGTATTAATGCCTAATGTTGCTGAAACTGCATCGATTGATTATGCTTTAGATATGACTGGAGCTGTTTGTGATTTTATTGATCCTACGACTGGCCCTGAGAAAATAGAAAGGTATGTTGCTGAGGAAAATATTACTGATATTATTTCTTTGGATTTGTTATATGCTCAAAACTTGAAAAGTATTAATGATAAATTAAAAAATGAATTAGGTATTAGAAATATAGTTTTGACACATTCTGCTTTTATGTTGTCACAAATGCCAAGAAAGATTCAAACTCTTGGTGGTATTGTACATTTTGCTAATAAGTTTGACAGAAGGGTTTTAAGACTTGAAGATGTATTAAGAAATAGTAAATATCAACAAATTGATTATGATCAAGCCGGAGTGGATGAATTATCATTAATTACTCATACTTCTGGTACAACAACTGGTATGGGTAAACCAATACCTATATCTGATTATAATAGGAATGCTTTGATAAAAAATTATGAGTTGGCTAATTTTGGGTATGAGCCTGGTATGACTATGATGCATTTCATTCCGTATTTTGCAGGTTATGGTGCTAATAATACTGTTGGTTTGGGACTTTCACAAGGACTTAATTTACAACAGATACCATTGTTTAGTCCAGGACAATTTGGTTATTATCTTGATAAGTTGAAATCAAATATTATTTTGGCTAATACTCCATGTTGGTTAAATTTATGTAATAATCCACAGTATCAAAATATTGATTTATCATATTTAACTTATGCTTCTAGTGGTGGAACCCCAACTAGTAAAGAAGATGAAGAAAAAATAAATGACTTTTTGATAAGCCATGGGTCTAAAGTGTTATTAACCAAGGGCTATGGTCTTTCAGAATTATGCGGTTGTTGTATTGTTACAATTGATGGATATAATTCTATTGGAAGTGTTGGTGTTAAGCTTCCTTTAAATGATGTAATTCTTCGTGATAATAGTACAGGCCTTATTTTACCAGAAACTGGTTATGTTAGAGGAGAGGCTTTGGTTCATTCTGAGTCTATGACATCTGGTTATCTTGATGGAAATCAGATTGTTCAAACTATAAATATTGATGGAAAAGAATATCTTGCAACTAAGGATGTTTTGGAAAGAAATGAATTTGGCGAATATTCTTATGTTGAAAGAATTGACAGAATGTTTCAAAGATATGATGCATATAATGTTTATCCACTTCAAGTTGAGAATCTATTTAAAGCTTTAGATGAAGTTGAAGAGTGTGTTGTTGTTCCTTCTTATGATGAGGAGAAATCTGGTAATGTTCCTAAGGCTTATGTTAAGTTACATCCTGGAAAATTTATTCAAGCTCCAGAAGAATTTCTTTATTCATTTATAAATAATGCCTTTCTAAAAAATAAAATGTCTGATGTTTATAATGCAAACTTTAGGGATATACCACATGAAATAGTTTTTGTAGACGAAATTCCAACTAATACTATGTTAAAACCTGATTATCATAGAATATTAGGTGAAGGATTGGTAGGAGATACTTATAACGTTCTTGTTCAAGAGGACAATATGAATGTTTATGGTATCAACGTTGTTTGTGCTAACAAAAATAAACAAAAAACATTAAAATAGTACACAAAGATTAAAAAAGTATGATAAAATTATAGTAGAGGTTGGTAAATATGGATGGTACTATTTTTCTTAATTATTCTGGTTTACTATACACATTGCTAATTGCATTGTGCTTTTTTTGTAGGAAAAAAGTTAATAATATTGATACGAAAATCTATGGTGTTTTGATAATAGTTACTTTTTTAGAACTTATTTTTGGTTTGATTTCTTCTTATGCTATCTATTTTGATAATTTATATATATTTAAAAGTGTTATTAGTAGATTGTTTCTTTGTGCAATATTAGCTTGGATTTTTACTTTTACTATTTATCTTGTTAATATTGAAACTTCGAAAGTTAAAAATTCAAAACGTTTAAATTGGGTTTTATTTGGTCTTTATGGAGTTTCAACACTTTTAATATGTTTTTTGCCTCTAAATTATACTTGTGAAAATAAAGTAATTTATACTAGTGGTATGTCAGTTAATGTTTTATACTTCTCGGCATTTGTATATATTTTAATATGTATGATTGTTGGTTTTAAAAATATTGGAAAGAAAGAAAAAAAATTAATTCCTTTATGGATATATATGGTTTTTGGTACATTTTGTTCTGTTGTACAAATATTTCATCCTGAATTGTTCTTGGTTGTTCCTTTAGAAGTATTTATAACTTCAGTCATGTATCATACAATTGAAAACCCTGATATGAAAATGGTTGAACAGTTGGAGAAGGCTAAGAATGAAGCTGATAGGGCTAATAGGGCTAAGACTGATTTTTTATCTAGTATGTCTCATGAGATTAGGACTCCTTTAAATGCTATTGTTGGTTTTAGTGATTGTATTGTTAATTCTAATAGTTTAACTGATGCTAAAGAGAATGCTAAGGATATAGTTAATGCTTCTAAAACATTATTAGAAATTGTTAATGGTATTTTGGATATTTCTAAGATTGAGTCTGGTAAGATGGAACTTGTTTGTATTTCTTATGACTCTAGGGCTGCTTTTAGAGAAGTTGCTAATTTACTTATTCCTAAAATGGAGGAGAAGGGGCTTAAGTTTTCTTCTTATATAGCTCCTGATGTACCTGCTGTTTTATATGGAGATGTTAATAATGTAAAGAAAATTATTACTAATTTATTATCGAATGCTGTTAAGTATACAGATAAGGGATTTATTAGATATGAAGTTAGTTGTGTTAATGATGGAGATACATCTCGTTTAGTTATATCAGTAGAAGATTCTGGTAGAGGTATTAAACAAGATGCTGTTAAGAATTTGTTTTCTAAGTTTCAAAGACTTGATGAGGATAAAAATAGTACCATAGAGGGTACTGGATTAGGTCTTGCAATTACTAAGCAATTAATAGATTTGATGGGTGGACAAATAGCTGTTCATACTGTATATGGGTCTGGGTCTAAATTTACAGTTATGATACCACAAAAAATTAGTACAGAAGTTATAAAAATAGAATCTGAAATAGAAAAGCCTAAAGTTATACAAAAAGATATAGATTTAGCTGCTGCTAAAATACTAATAGTTGATGATAATAATTTAAATTTAAAAGTTGCGTCTAAATTACTTGAAAAACAAGGGGCTAACAATATTACTTGTGTTAATTCTGGATTTGATTGTTTGGATAGAATTAGCATGGGGGAAAAGTATGATCTTATATTTATGGATGATATGATGCCTAAGATGTCTGGAAAAGAGACTTTCCTTAAATTAAAGGCAATTCCGGGATTTATTACTCCAGTAGTAGCTTTAACAGCAAATGCTATTTCTGGTTCTAAGGAAGAATATTTGAAAGTTGGTTTTAGTGATTACTTGGCTAAGCCAATAGAAAAAAGTGAATTAACTAGAGTACTTGGTTCAGTATTAAAAGAGAAAGAAGAAGTAGTATCTACTGTTACTGTTGTTGATAATAAAGAGTTAGATGAAAAAGCTGAAACTAAAGAAGAATATTTACGAAGAAATGGTGTAAATGTAGATAAAGCTTTAGAGTTACTTGGAGATATGAATATGTATGAAGTTACATTGAAAGACTTCTTAAATTCAATTGATAAGAAATGGGAAAATATAAAGAAATATAAAGAAGAAGGCGACTTGGCTAATTATTCAATAGAAGTACATTCATTGAAAAGTGATTGTAAGTACTTAGGTTTTACAAAATTAGCTAATATTAGTTTCTTACATGAATTAAAAAGTAAAGATGGAGATAAAGGATATATAGATAGACATTTTAGTGATTTAGAAAATGCTTATAATGTTGCGATTAAAATTATGAAGGGAGTGTAAACTCTCTTTTTTCTTTTGTTAGTTTGAGTTATAATTAAAATATACTATTTGAAAGAGGTTAGACATAATGAATGAAATGATTATTAATGAGATTGCTAATGACTTGGGAGTTAGTACTAAACAAGTTATAGTGGTGTTAGAATTACTTAGTGAGGGTAATACTATACCTTTTATAGCAAGGTATAGAAAAGAGGCTACTGGGGCTTTAGATGAAGAGGAAATTAGAAAAATTAATGAGGTTTATGAGTATCAAGTTAATTTATTAAAACGTAAAGAAGATGTTATACGTTTAATAGATGAGAAGGGACTTCTTACTGATGAGTTAAGAGATTCTATTTTGAAATGTAGTAAGTTAGTAGAAGTTGAGGATTTATATAGACCATATAAAGAAAAGAAAAAGACTAAGGCAACTGAGGCTATTGCTTTAGGACTTGAACCTTTGGCAAAGATGATTATGAGTTTTCCTATGAATGGTACTTTGGAAGACTTAGCTAGTAAGTTTGTAAAAGATGATTTACCAGTAGAGAAGTGTATTGAAGGATCTAAATATATTATTGCAGAATGGATTAGTGACAATGCTAGTTATCGTAAATGGATACGTAGTTATTTTTATAAGAATGGTATTATTAGTTCTACTAAGAAGAAGGGTGAAGATATAGATAGTGCTAAAACATATGAGATGTATTATTCTTATCAAGAACCAGTTAAATATATTAAGCCACATAGAATACTTGCTTTAAATAGAGGAGAAAATGAAAAGGTACTTAGTGTTAGTATTGATATAGATAAAGAAGGAGTTTTATCTTATTTAGAGAAGAAACTTATTAAAAATGATAAGTCTTTTGTAGTTGATACTGTAAAAGAGGCTATACTTGATTCTTATAAGAGATTAATTGAACCTTCTATTGAAAGAGAGATTAGAAGTGATTTAACTGAGGTAGGAGAAGAGGCTGCTATTGATAATTTTGGAAAGAATTTAGAGGCTTTACTTTTAACTCCGCCTATGAAGGAAAGAGTAGTTTTAGCGTTTGATCCGGGTTTTGTTAATGGATGTAAACTAGCTGTTGTTGATAAGAATGGAAAGTATTTGGATTCGACTGTTATTAAACCATTTTTAAATGGTAATACAGAAGAGAGAGTTCGTTTATCTAAAGAGGTTGTAGTACAACTTATAAAGAGATATAATGTATCAATTATTGCGATTGGTAATGGTACTGCTTCACGTGAGTCTGAAAAGTTTTGTGCTGATATGATTAAGGAATATAATTTAGATTGTAAGTATGTAATTGTATCTGAAGCTGGTGCTTCTATTTATAGTGCTTCACCTATTGCGATAGAGGAGTTTCCTGATTTAGCAGTTGAGAAGAGAAGTGCAGTTAGTATAGGTAGAAGACTTCAAGATCCTTTGGCTGAACTTGTAAAGATTCCACCAGATGGTATTGGAGTTGGGTTGTATCAACATGATGTTTCACAGAAGAAATTATCTAGTTCATTAGACTTTGTAGTTGAGAAATGTGTAAATAGTGTTGGAGTTAATATTAACACGGCATCTCCTTCATTATTGAAATATGTATCTGGTATTACGAAGAAGGCAATTGAAAAGATAATTGAGTATCGTGAAAAAATTGGTAAAATTACTTCTAGAGATGAGATAAGAAAGAAAAAATTATTATCCGACAAGGCTTATGAACAAGCAATTGGTTTTTTAAGAGTAGTTGATGGAGATAATATTTTAGATTCAACAGCAATTCATCCAGAAAGTTATGATGTTGCATTAAAGATACTAAGTGATTTAGGTTGTAGTATGGATATGATTGGTAAGAATGAGTTAATTAAGAAAATTGATAGTATTAATTTAGAAGAATATAAAGATAAGATAGGTACTGATATTTATACTTTAGAAGATGTTATTGCGTCTTTAAAGAAACCTAATCTAGATCCTAGAGATGAAATGCCACAACCATTACTTAGGAGTGATGTTTTAGATATTAAAGATTTATCTGTTGGTATGAAGTTACAAGGTACTGTTAGAAATGTAGTTGACTTTGGAGCGTTTATAGATATTGGACTTCATAATGATGGACTTGCTCATATTTCTAAACTTACAACTAAGTATATTAAACATCCTAGTGAAGTAGTTAGTGTTGGAGATATAGTTGATTGTTATGTAGATGATATTTCATTAGAAAAAGGTAAAGTTAGTTTAAGTTTATTACCTAGATAAAAATATGTATTTGTATACATATTTTTTTATGATATAATTAGTTTAAGATAGAGGTTGGTTTTATGAGAAAAGTAAATAATAGGGGTTTTACTTTGGTTGAACTTTTAGTAACTATAACTATTATGGGAATTATAACTATGTTGGCATTACCAGAAGTGCAACAATTACAAAGTAAAAATAGGAATAAGAAATTTCTTACTTATGGGGATTCGTTAATTGATTCTGCTAAATTATATGTGGATTCTAATAGTGTTGACTTATTTGGATATTCTACGTCAGGTTGTGCAGATATTTCTTATGAGGAATTGAAGGTTAAGGTATTGGCAAAAGATTATATGACTGATAATATTTCTTGTGCTGATCCACAGACTTATGTTCATGTAGAGAGAAAGAATGGTGTTGACTCTTATAAAGTTTTTTTGAAATGTAGTGGAAATGGTAGAGTTAGATATCAGTCTGAAAATCCAATTACTTGTACTGGGGGAGGGTCTAGCGATCCTACTGGTAGTTTTACGGCTACTGTTACAGGTACAACAGAGAGTTCATGGTTAAGAGAAAGAGAAGTTAAAATTAAGCTTACATCTACTGAAGGATTTGCAGCTGGTACTATGATGACTTATTATCTTTCAACTGATGCGGCTGGTAGTTCACAAGTAGCTGGTACATCAAGCGCTGTTTCATTTGGAAATGCAGCTGGAGTTAAAGAGTTAGAAAAGACTATAAATGTTCAAGGTGTTTCTGGAAGACTATATTTTATATTAAAACCATTACGTGTTGTTGATATAAAGGGAGCATCTTATACTGATAATGTAGTATCTAATCAAATGTTATTTGATAATAATCCACCTAAGTTAAAGTCAGCTGAGCAAGTTATGTTGAAACATGGACTTATTAAATATCAACATGTAACAGTTGATTTTGAAGAAAACGAATCCGGTACTGTAAAGTGGACTTATTATTATCCTGATGATAGTAATATTGAAAAGGAATATAGATTTGGTGCGATAACTTATTTAGCAAATACATGGTGTCAAAATGATTCTGGTAGTAAGAGTAGTACATGTAATAATGAATATCATTGGATGTATACTTCACCATTTACGATAAAAGCAACTAATAAAAGAGTAATAATTAGAGCCTATGATGCAGTTGGTAATGTTGGAGCGATTGAGACATATGTTACAGTTAAATAGTAAAAGTAGAAGAGTGTTCTTCTACTTTTTAATTATAATAGTATTTTTATTTTTTTCGATAGTACCTTCTTTTTCTAACTTGTTTAATTCACGCATTAAGTTACTTCTATCAACAACAATATATTCAGCAATAGCTTTGTAAGAAGTGGTTACTTTAAATACTTTGTCTTTATTCATTCTTTGTTTTAAGAAATAGATGATTTTATCACGAACAGTTTTTTGAGATAAGAGCTCTATTTTTTCATTCTGTTTACGATTATCTTTTATAAGTAAATCGAATAAAGTAACTACTAGGTTATTGTGAAAAGGACATCCTTTGTTACAATTTTTTAGGATATTATAATAGTCAATAAAAATTACTTCAGTTTCATTATTACTAATAATATATATTTCATCTTCGGAGTGTTGAAAAAATAAATTAGAGAAGATATCATCCTCTTTTAATTCTCTCATAATAGTAGTGTTACCATTAATATCAGTTTTTATAATAGAGGCTTTTCCGTAAGTTATAAAACCAATTTGTTTTTTAGTAGAAAAGTTACTTATTATTAATTGTTTATTTGTGTATACTTTTTTAGAGACATTGACACAGTTTGACAAATTTTTTCTAAAGTAGATAATTTTATCTTTTTCAATAGTTTCAATCATTTTAATCAGTCCTTGTTTTTTTTATTTTAGCAAATTTCTCTATTGGTTGCAAATGCAACAGTTATATTTATTTTATTAGAGTAGAATTTTATACATAGAGTAGGAGAAGTATTATGCAAGAAATAATGATAATAAAGAAAAATGGAAATTTAGAAAAGTTTGATGCTGGTAGAATAGAAAAAGCTGTTAAGACTAGTGCTGAGAGAGTAATGGTTAATTTAACAGATGAGGCTATTGAAAAAATAGTTTTAATAGTTAAAGATATGATAGGTACTCAGACTAGTAATCTTAATGTTGAACAAGTACATAGTTTTGTAGAGGCTGCTTTAGAACAAGTTAATCCTTTAGTTGCTAGAAGTTATAGAGAGTATAGAGATTATAAAAAAGATATTGTTCATATATTAGATAAAGTATATAAGAAGGCACAAGTAATTACTTATATTGGGGATAAAGAATGTGCTAATATGGATAGTGCTTTGGTTACTACTCAGAGATGTTTAATATATAATAGTTTGAATAAAGAACTTTATAAGAAATTCTTTTTAACTGCTAATGAGATAGAGGCTTGTAAAGATGGATATATTTATGTTCATGATATGAGTGCTAGACGTGATACTATGAATTGTTGTTTATTTGATATGGCTAATGTATTAAAAGATGGGTTTGAGATGAGTAATATTTGGTATACAGAGCCTAAGACATTACAGACAGCTTTTAATGTTATGGGTGATGTTATTATTAATACTACGGCTATGCAGTATGGTGGATTTACAGTACCTGAGGTTGATACAGTTCTTAAAAAATATGCAAAGATGACTTATAAAAAATACTATAATGAGTATTTGGATATTAAGGGAGATAGTTTTAAAGATGAGGCAGATAAGTATGCTTGGGAAAAAGTAAAGAGAGAATGTGAACAAGGATATCAAGGAATAGAATATAAACTTAATACTGTTAGTTCTAGTAGAGGAGATTATCCTTTTGTTACTTTTACTTTTGGAATTGATACGGATCCTTATGCAAAACTTATTAGTAGAGTTATATTAGATGTACATAGAGAAGGACAAGGTAAGAAAGGGTTTAAGAGACCAACTTTATTTCCTAAATTAGTATTTTTATATGATAAGAATTTACATGGTAAGGGTTGCCCTTTAAGAGATAATTTTTTAGCTGCGATAAAATGTAGTCAAAAGACAATGTATCCAGATTATTTATCTTTAACTGGAGAAGGTTATGTATGTGAGATGTATAAGAAATATAAAAGAGTTGTTAGTCCGATGGGATGTAGAGCTTTTTTATCTCCTTGGTATGAAAGAGGGGGAATGAATCCTATAGATAGGAATGATAAACCTGTTTTTATAGGAAGATTTAATATAGGGGCTGTATCATTACATTTACCAATGATTTTAGCAAAAGCTAGAGAAGAACAAAAGGATTTTTATGAAGTTTTAGATTATTACTTGGAAATGATTAGAAAGATACATATTAGAACTTATAGATATTTAGCTAAGAGAAAAGCTTCTACTAATCCTGTTGCTTATTGTCAGGGAGGCTTTTATGGAGGCAATTTAAAACCTGATGAGGCAATTGAACCTGTACTTAAGTCTTCTACTGCTTCTTTTGGAATAACGGCTTTAAATGAGTTACAAGTTTTATATAATGGAAAGAGTATTGTAGAAGATGGAGAGTTTGCATTAGAGGTTTTAAAATATATTAATGAGAAGATATTAGAGTTTAAGGATGAGGATCATATATTGTATGCTATATATGGTACTCCAGCTGAAAATTTATGTGGTTTACAGATTAAACAATTTAGAAAGAAATATGGAGTTATTGAAGGAGTAAGTTCTAGGGAATATGTTTCTAATAGTTTTCATTGTGGAGTATGGGAAGATATTACAGGTATTGAAAAACAAGACTTAGAAAGTCGTTTTTGGGAACTATTTAAGGGTGGACGAATTCAATATGTGCGTTATAATTTAAGTTATAATAGTGAGGCTATGCTTACTTATATAGAAAGAGCTATGGAATTAGGTTTTTATGAGGGAGTTAATTTAAGTCTTGCTTATTGTAATAAATGTGGTCACGAAGAGTTAGATATGGATGTATGTCCTAAGTGTGGTAGTAGTGATTTAACTAAGATTGATAGAATGAATGGATATTTATCTTATTCTAGAGTACATGGTGATACAATGCTAAGTAATGCTAAAATGGTTGAGATATCAGAAAGGAAGTCGATGTAGATGTATAGTGTTGTTTTATTGATAGGTAGTACTAAATTTAAAGAAGTATTTTTAGAGGTTGAAGAGAAATTGGCTTTGAGGGGATATTTAGTGTTTACTCCTTCTGTTTATAATCAATCTGGAGAAGTACCAGAGTGTGGGGTGGATACAAAGAAAATATTAGATACAGCTGCTAAAATGAAAGTATGTCGTAGTGATATAGTTATTGTTATTGATAAAGATGGTTATATTGGTAAGAGTACTAAGAATCAGATAGAGTGGGCTGAATTATTAAATAAACCAGTTTTATATTATAGTCATGGGGATGTTGATAAGTTATGAGGTATCATAATATTACAAAAGCTGATATGTTAAATGGGGATGGACTTAGAGTGGTTTTGTGGCTATCTGGTTGTTCTCATCATTGTCAGGCTTGTCAGAATCCAATTACATGGGATGCTAATGATGGACTTATCTTTGATGAAGAGGCTAAGAGGGAAGTATTTGCTGAATTAGAGAAGAGTTGGTGTAGCGGATTAACTTTATCAGGGGGAGACCCATTATATATTGGAAATAGAGAAGAAGTTAGTTTACTAGTTAAAGAAATTAAACTAAAGTTTCCTGATAAGAATATTTGGTGTTATACTGGGTATACTTGGGAAGAGTTAATGAAACAAGTAAAAGATGATAATAATCTTAAGACTATTTTAGATAATGTAGATGTTTTATTAGATGGTAGATTTGTTTTAAGTTTAGCTTTAGAAAAATTACATTATGTTGGTAGTAGTAATCAGAGAATTATTGATGTTAGAAGTAGTTTAGATACTGGAAACATTAATTTATATATAGATAATAATAAATTGTTAGAGGGAGAAGTATAATGAAAAAACGTGGATTTGAAGTAGTAAAAGGATATGAAGATAAGGGGATAAATTTACCTGTTAGAAAGACAGCTCATTCAGCTGGATATGATGTTGCGGCGGCAGAGGATATAGTTATTCCTATGTATAAACCTGGAATTAAGCCTACACTTATTCCAACAGGCTTAAAGGCTTATTGTATGGATGATGAGTGCTATTTATTACTAAATCGTAGTTCTGGGCCTAAGAAGGGGTTTTTGATGGCAAATAGTGTAGGATTAATAGATGCAGATTATTATGGTAATCCGGATAATGATGGACATTTTTACTTTGCATATTTTAACTGTAATGACCATGATATTGAAGTTAAAAAAGGTGACGTAATAGGACAAGTTGTTTTTACTAAATATTTAGTTGTTGATAACGATAATGCAACTGGTTCTAGAAGTGGAGGCTTTGGATCAACTGATACAAAAATTAAGAAATTGTAAAAAACGATTTTTACGATTTTTTAATTTTTTTCTTTTGTAAAAATACTAATTTGTTGAAAAATAAGGAAATTTATTAAAAAAAACTTGCAAAAATTTAAAAAATGTGCTTAGTGATTTTTCTAAATGTATAAAAATGTCAATTGTCGTAAATCGAACAAAAAAAGTTTTTTGATGTTTTCTTTGTATATCAACATATAAAAAAATTGGATAAAAAAAGTGTTATTTTTTGTATTGATTTTTTTATAATTAATTTCTAAAATGAAGGAAAGAAGGTTACTTATGTGGAGGTTAAATTATGGTAGAAGTAAGCGACAAATTAGACCAATTAATGGTTATTAAAAGAAATGGTAAGAAGGTACCATTTGATGAGACTAAAATAGCTTTAGCAATCAAAAAAGGTTTTGATAGTGTTGAACTTGATAATGGCGAAGATGAAAAGCTTCGTAAGTATGATAGTAAAGATATTCAGAAAGTTTATCAAGCAGTTTTAAAGAAAATAGAAAAAGCTGCTAAAGAAACTGATAAGTTCCAAATTGAACAAATTCAAGATTTTATTGAAGATGAATTATCTTCTAAAGGATACGAAGATGTTTATAAATCTTTTTCTGAATATCGCGAAAGAAGAGCTCAGTCTCGTCAATCTTTCTTTGATGATAAGAAGACTCATAAGTTTTTAAAATCATTAGAAAACTTAGGACTTAAGTCTGCTAATGAAGAAGATGCTAAAAGAGAAAATGCTAATATTGATGGTAATAGTCCAATGGGAACTATGCTTCAATATGGTTCTACTGTTTCAAGAGAATTTGCTAAGGCATATTTAATGAAACCAGAATTTGCTAAAATGCATGATGAAGGAGAAATTCACATTCACGATATGGATTTCTTAGCAATGGGAACTACTACTTGTTGTCAAATAGATTTATCAAGATTATTTAAAAATGGTTTTGATACTGGACATGGGTATGTTAGACCTCCACAAGATATTTCAACTTATAGTTCTTTAGCTGCTATAGTTATTCAAGCTAATCAAAATGATCAACATGGTGGACAATCTATACCAGCACTTGATTATTACTTAGCACCGGGTGTTTTAAAGACATTTAAGAAGCAATTTAAGCAAACTATATATGACTTTTTAGATTTAGATGGTTTTATTGGTGTTATTAATATAGATAGAATTATTCGTGAGATTGATAAGATAGAGTCAATTGAAGTTAATTTAGAAGAGTTTAGTGATTATCAAAAGGGATCAGATAGAATAAAAGAAATATTTAAATTAGCTAGTGAGAAAGCTTTACAAAAGACTGATAGAGCTACTCAACAAGCAATGGAAGCATTTGTTCATAATTTAAATACAATGCATTCTAGAGCTGGAGCTCAAGTACCATTTTCTTCAGTAAACTTTGGTACTGATACTTCTCCAGAAGGAAGAATGGTTATTAAGAATTTACTTTTAGCAACTGATAGAGGTTTAGGTAATGGAGAAACTCCAATATTCCCTGTATCAATATTTAAAGTAAAAGAAGGCGTTAACTATAATAAAGAAGATCCAAATTATGATTTATTCAAATTAGCTTGTAAAGTTTCAGCTAAGAGACTTTTCCCTAACTTTGCATTTGTAGATGCTCCATTCAATTTACAGTTTTATAAACCAGGAGATGTTAATACAGAAATAGCTTATATGGGATGTCGTACAAGAGTTTTAGCGGATGTTACTTCTCCTGATAATCAAGTCGTTACTGGAAGAGGAAACTTATCATTTACAACAATTAATTTACCAAGACTTGGAATTAAATATGGTATAGCTTTAAAAGAAAGAGATAAAGCTGATATGAAAGGATTCTATAATGAACTTGGGGAAATTATGGATAAGGTTCGTGATCAATTACTTGAAAGATTTGAAGTTCAATGTGGTAAACATTCATATAACTTTCCTTTCTTATTAGGACAAGGAGTTTGGACTAATGGTGAGAAGTTAAAGCCAACTGATAGACTTAGAAAAGTATGGAAACATGGTTCATTATCAACAGGATTTATTGGTCTTGCTGAATGTTTAAAAGCTTTAACTGGTGAACATCATGGAGAAAGTAAAGCTAGTCAAAAATTAGGACTTGAAATTATTAAGTTTATGAGAAACAGATGTGATGAGAATTCAGCTAAATATAATTTAAACTTTACTTGTTTAGCTACTCCAGCTGAAGGATTATCTGGAAGATTTACATCTATTGATAAAGCAATTTATGGAAAGATTAAAGGTGTAACTGATAGAGAATATTATACTAATTCATTCCATGTACCAGTTTATTACAATATTAGTATTACTGATAAGATTAAGACTGAAGCACCTTACCATGAATTAACTAATGGTGGACATATTTCTTATATTGAGTTAGATGGAGATGTTGCTAGTAACGTTGATGCTTTTGAAAAGGTTATTCGTATAATGAAAGAAGCTGGTATTGGTTATGGAGCTATTAACCATCCAGTAGATAGAGATCCAGTATGTGGATATGTTGGTGTAATTAATGATGTTTGTCCAGGTTGTGGAAGACATGAATTTGAGGGGGTTCCAATAGAACAAATTACAGCACCTGAGTGTTGTGGAAGATAAATAATAAAGAAGTAGGAGGAATGATTTATGGAAAAAATTGTTGGAGAAGGAGAAAAGTTCGAAAGAATTAGAAGAGTTACTGGTTATTTAGCAGGAGATGTTTCAAGATTTAATAATGGTAAAAGAGCAGAAGAAAGAGATCGTGTAAAACATTCTGGTGTTAAAGAATTATTAAAAGAGACTAAATAATGGAAATTAGATTAGCAGCTCATTTACAACCAGATTCAATAGTTGATGGTGAAGGAATTAGAACAGTTGTGTGGACTCAAGGGTGTCCACATAACTGTAAAGGCTGCCATAACCCAGGTACACATGATTTTAATGGTGGATATTTAGTTGATGTAGATGAAGTTATTAAAGAGTTAAGAAGTATTGAAGGACAAGATGGAATAACTTTATCTGGAGGAGACCCATTATGTCAAAGTGATGCTTGTATAGAAATATGTAAGGCTGCTAAAGAGATGGGACTTAATGTTTGGTGTTATACAGGTTTTACATATGAGACTATTATTAATAATCCAAAACAAAGAAAACTATTAGAATATATTGATGTTTTGGTAGATGGTAAATTTGTTTTAGAAGAAAAAAGCTTAGATATTTATTTTAGAGGTTCTAGAAATCAAAGAATAATAGATGTTCCAAAGAGTTTAGAAGAGGAAAGAGTAGTTTTAGTTGATAAATATATAGATGATAAAAATTATTCTTTAAATTATAAAAAACCAGAATATTTATTTGTATGAAGATATTAATTTTTGTTAATATCTTTTTTTGATGTATTGAATTTATATTTTGGTTTTGCTATAATAAAACTAGTATGATAGGAGAGAGGAGATGCAATATGAAAGACAAGAAGAAGATTGTAATCTTTGCTTTATCTATATCTTTATTTGTTGCTTTTTTAATTGTTCTTATAAATAGATCTTTTGCAGTTCCTTTAGATGATGGTGCTAGAGTTGCTCCTAATAGTGATTTGACTTATTATATTGATGTTATTTATGATGGTAAAGATGCTACCGCTGTTTCTTCTAGTGATACTGTTACAGCTAATGTCAATAGTGATTATATTTATGTTGAAGATAAATTACCTGATGGATTGACTTTTAAAAACTTTGTTACTACTAGTGATGGTACAATTGGTGCTGTTAAGCGTAGTGATGGTAGTAGTTGCCCTGGTTATGTAGTCGGTGATAGTGCTGGTTTAGTCTATGATGATACTACAAGAACTGTTTCTTTTAAAGTTAAAAATTTACAAGCAGGTTGTAAATTAACTGTTGGTATTGTTACTACGACACCTTCTTTACCAAGTGGTAAAAGACTTGATTTTTATAATACAGCGTTTGCTAGAGAAAATAATTTTACGTTTAAGTCAAATACAGTACATGTATTTATGGGTGATGAAGAAGCTACGTTATATACTGTTACTTATAAATATACTGGTACAGTACCTGATGGTGCTCCAGTTCCAGAAGTTGGTTCTTATAGTGAAGGTACAACGGTAGGAGTTGAAGCTAATCCAACAATTGCAGGATATACATTCTCTGGTTGGAGTACGAGTGATGTTACTGTTTCTAATAATTCATTTACAATGCCAAGTAAGAATGTAACATTTACTGGTAGCTTTACTGCTAAGACTAAATATAATGTTAGTTATAGTATTTCTGGTACGCTTCCAGAGGGATTCGTTGCTCCAACAACTAAGTCTTATGGTGCTGGTGATGATGTTGTTCTTGATACTTTAAAAGTTGGAGATGTTATTAACGGATATAGATTCTTAGGTTGGTCTTCAACAGTTGATCTTAGTGATGGAATATTCCAAATGCCAAGTTCTAATGTAACGATAGTTGGTAGGTTTGAACAAATAAAATATACGGTTTCTTATCAATTCCAAGGTGCAGTTATTCCAAGTAATGCTGATAGTTTATTACCAGCATCAGCTACTTATGCTCCAGGTGAGATTGTTACAGTTGCATCTGAGCCAGTTGCTTCTGGATATAAGTTCTTAGGTTGGTATAAGTCAGCAACTTTTGAAATGCCGGAAGAGGATGTTGTTATTTATGGTGAATGGATGCGTTTTTCAGGATACTTTGTACCAACAATAACAATAACAATTCCAAATCAAAAATCAATTTATCAAAATGGAGAAGTTGTCAACTTCCAGATAACAGTTAAAAATAATGCAAGTATCGCAATAAATGATGTTATGGTACAGGATTATTTAGATGGTGCTACATTTAATACTGGTAGCAATTATACAATACTTAGTGATAGTATTGCTAAGATAAGTACAATAGCTGCTGGTGGTAGTGTTACACTTACTGCTAAGTTTACAGCTGGTAGTGATGTAGTTAAAGATTATGTTAATACAGTAGAACTTACTGGTGCTATTGCTGATAATTATTATTACTTAGATACTTCTAAAGATTATAAAGTGTCAGCATACTTTAAAGTTGCTAATATTGAACTTAAAATTAATTTAGTTGATGCTAGTACTAGTTCTAGTTTAACTGGTGGAAATTTCTCTTTATGTAGTGATTCCTCCTGTACAACAGTAGTAGCAACAGGTAATGATTTTAAAGGATTAATTCCAAATACTATATATTATTTAAAACAAACTAAGGTTCCATCGGGATATATGATGACTACGGACTTTGAAATAGCTAGACTTAGAGTTTCTAATGATGGTTCATTAATCCTTTATGGAGGAAACAATGTTTCTGTTCCTGGATCGAATGGTATCTTTACTTTTACTGTTAAAAGTTCAAAAATCAATATGCTACCTAATACAGGTGGAGTTGGTAATATACCATATATAATAACTGGATTTATTATTATAATTATTTCATCTTGTGGATATGTATTATATATGAGAAAAAAAGAGGAGATTATATAAATGAAGAGATTTAAATTATTAATAGTATTTGTTGTAGCTTTCTTTTTTACCATTACTAATGTTCATGCAGAAATTGAAGTTAATAGAGTAAGTAGTATTATAGGTAAGTATAATTATAGTGATTTTAATATTACGGATACTAATGTTTACTTATATAAGATTGCTGATATGAATGAGATGGCTGAGTTTACTTATGTTGGTGATTTTAGTGGTTTTACTACTGATATTAATAAATTACAAAGTTTTGAATGGAATGATTATACTATTAAAATTAATAAGTATATAACTGATAATAATATTAATTATATTGCTAGTGCTAAGACTGATGGTAATGGACAATTTGTATTTAAAGATTTAAAAGTAGGTTTATATTTAATTAGAGTTGATAGTATGAAGACAAAGGATTATGAGTATTCTTCTGGACCACTTTTAGTTAGTTTACCTAATTATAATGAAATTCAAGATATACATATGTATGATTTAAATGTATTTGTTAAGACTGAGGCTAAGTCATTAAATGTTAATCCTGGTGGTGGAGTAGAACCTCCATATACAGCTGATTCAATATATGTGTATATTGCTATATTTGGAATAGCCTTAGTTATATTTATTGTTACTATTATACTTATTCTTAAGAGAAAAAAGAAAAATGATGTTAATAGTGAGACTACTATCAATACGATTAGTAATACTAGTGAGATAGACAGTAACATAGTTAATAATAATGTAGTAAGTAATAATAATTTAAATGCTAATGTTCAGGATGATAATTCTAATGTTTCAGAAGATACTATTTAAATAGTTTAGATAAAATATGTTAATTTAAGATAGCAAGATCTTTATTCAGATGTTGTTTAGATGAATATGAGTAACTGCAGCTCGTAAATATTTTAATGATATTTGGATTGGGTTTGTTATATATAATTTTAAGAAAGGGTGTATTAAATGAAAAAGAAAATTATTGGTTTATTGATTGCTGTAGTTACTTTTGGAGTATTTTTTAATGTTAATGCAGTTGCTATTACAACTGATAGTAGTAAAAAAGGTACAACGGATACTAATAGTTTATTAGTAACTAATACTGGTAGTATTACTGTTTCTAATGTTAGTTCTACGGATAAATTAGTTGCTTATAAGATTTTAGATGTTTATTATAACTCTACATCTAATGTATTTACTTATGAGTTTACTACTAGTTTTAAAGCATTTTTAGCTTCTAGTACTACTTATAAGAATCTTACAGTTGAGCAATATTATGCATTAACTTCTGGAGATATTACATCAGGTTCTACTAGAACGCAATCTACATTAGACAAGTTAGTTAGTGCTTATGCTGCTTATGTTAAGACGCATAGCTCTACTAATTCTGCTTTAACTACTACTGGTACTAATGCTGCTGGTACAGTTTCAGCTGGTGCTTATTTAGTTATTCCTAGTATTACTAATAATGTTTTTGCTGTAATGGTTGCAAACGTTGTTCCTACTCCAAGTGATAATACTTGGGTAATTAGTAATGCTACAATTAAAGCTAAAGTTAGTTCAGCATCACTTACTAAGCATATTGGTTCAGAAGGTTCAAAAGATGGAAATTATTCTGTAGGAGAGGAATTTAGTTATATTTTAGTAGGAACTGTTCCACAATTCCCAACTAATGCTACTAATACTACGTATACTATTAATGATACTGTTGGAACTGGTATTACATTATCAGCTTTAAGTACAATATCTATTAAGTATGGTAGTACAACATTAACTAATACTAATGGTGTATTTAAAAATTCTTCTGGTCAAACTGTTGCTACTGCAACAATTACTGGACAAAAGCTTACTATAGTATTTAATGTTAGTTATATTGATAGTACAACGGTTACTGTTCAATATAAAGCTAAGTTAAATGCTGGAGCTAAGCTAGGTGATGAAGGAAACTTAAATAGTGCTACATTAACTTATGCTAATGATCCATATGGTACTGGAACTACTACAACTGCTGCTGTTAACGTTTCAGCATTTACTTATGGTATTGAAGCATTTATTTATTCAGATAAAGATAATTCAGTTAAATTATCTGGAGTTAAATTTGAAGTTTACAGTGATTCATCTTTAAATACTAAAGTTGGAGAATTTACAACTGATGGCAATGGTAGAGGAAGTCTTGCAGGAGTTAAAGCTGGTACTTATTATTTAAAACAAGTTTCTACTGCTGCTGGTTATACATTACCTAAAGATGCTGTTCCTGTAAAAGTTAAAATTACTGGAGCAACTGCTGGTACAGTTACTGGATATTATAGGGCTAATATAGCTGCATATGAAGCAGGTTCATTACCATTTACTGGTGGATCTGGTACTTCTTTATTTAGTTTAATTGGTTTACTTGTAATTGGTGCTGCTGCTGTTGCTATAATTGTTTATCGTAATAATAAAGAAGAAGTAGCTGAATAATTTGAAGAAAAAATTACCTATTATTATATTTTCATTATTTATTATAATAGGTTTATCTATAATGTTGTATCCTGTTGTTATTAATTATATTAACTCTAATCAGGCAGTTGAGGTGATTACTGCTTATTCTAGTGATATTTCTAATAATACTGATAATAAGAATGCAGAAATGATTGAAGCAGCTAGACGTTACAATAGTAGAATATCTGGTACAGCTATTGTTGATGCATTTAGTAATACTCAGAAATCAGCATCTGATGAGTATCTTAATATTTTAAACGTTAGAGATAATGGAATGATGGGATATTTACAAATACCAAAGATAGATGTTAAAATACCTATCTATCATGGTACAAGTGATGAAGTTTTACAAAAAGGTGCTGGTCATGTTGAAGGTAGTTCTTTTCCAGTAGGAGGGGATACTACACATGCTGTATTATCAGCTCACTCTGGATTGCCTTCAGCAAGACTATTTACCGATTTGAATCAACTCCAAAAGGGAGATATGTTTTATATTTATATTCTAGATCAGGTATTTGCTTATAAAGTAGATCAAGTACTTGTTGTAGAACCATCTAATGTTGAAGCTTTACAACTTCAGAAAGGAGAAGACTATGTAACACTAGTTACTTGTACGCCATATGCGATAAACACACATAGATTATTAGTACGTGGGACTAGAGTTGAATATAGTCCTGAAGTTTTAGAAAGTACTCCTGTAAAAAAAGAATTAGGAAAAGATGAGAAAATTTTATATTTAAGTTTACTTCTAGTTCTAATAATATTAATTTTTGTATTATTTATTGTTCTAAGGGATAAGAAAAAGTTTGCTAAAAAGAGAAGAGAAAGAAATATAAATACTAATAATATAGTTAATAATTTTAATAATGAACCATTAAATATTCATGATGAAGTTCAAAGTAATAAAGTTACTACAAATGAGATTTTAAATGATAATTTAGTAAATAATAATATTTCTTTTGATAGTAGTGTTATTTCTAGTTCAACTAATCAAAATGTTAATACTGATATAACTAATGATACTTTACTTAGTGAACAAAATAATATTAATAATAACTATAGTTCTTTCATTGAAGCTAAAACAAATGATACTAATAATGATATAAACCAAAATGAAGATATAGATATTTTATAGAAAGGGGCATGACTATGAGGAAAAAGTTAATTGCAATTAGTGTATTAGCTTGTTCTTTACTTGCTATGCTCTTTTCTTTTTTTAATATTGTAAATTGGATGGAAGACAATAAAAAAACTAAAGAAAGAATCGAGATTGTACAAGAGGTTACAAAAATTGAAATTAATCCAGTAAGTACTTTTTTATCAGTTGATTTTACTGAATTATCTAAAATTAATGATGAAGTAGTAGCTTGGATAAAAGTACCTGAGACTTCTGTTAATTATCCAGTAGTTAAACATAAGGACAATTCTTACTATTTAACTCATTCATATGATAAATCTTTTAATTATGCAGGATGGATATATACAGATTATAGAAATGATATAGATGATTTAGTTAGTAATAATATTATTTATGGACATGGTAGAGTAGATGGCAGTATGTTTGGAAGTTTAAGAGATTTAATTAATAAAGATGGTAGTGAGAAATTAGTTTATATTTCGACACCTTATAATAATTATATTTTTCAAGTATTTAGTATTTATAGAATTATGAATACTAATGATTATTTATATACTGGTTATGATAATAATGAGAAATTTTTAAGTTTTATAGATTTAATTAAAAACAGAAGTTTAGTTAAATATGATGATTTAGAAATAGAACCAAGTGATAAAATACTTACGTTAGCAACTTGTTATGATACAAGAGAAAAGTTTGTAATACATGCTAAGATGATTAAGTGGGAGAAAAGGTTTTAATTTATTGAGGTGTTAGATGAAGAAACTATATAATTATTTTTCAAACAATTTATTTAAATGTGGACTTATTTTTGTTCTTTTAGTTTCTGTTTCTATAATTGTGTTTTCTAATTCTTTTGCTGTTGAGTTACCAGTTCCTTCAGTTGTTTATACATCTAGTGCTTTTGATTATGATGCTAATGAAGAAGGGGCTTGGAAGATTACTAAATATGCGACATGGATTTCTAAGAATAAAGTAATGATTACATATAATCTTAATACAATAGCTCCTGAAAATAGGAGTTCTACAGATTATATTTTAGTAGTAGATGGTTCTTTAAATGAGCGTAATTCGAATTTTTCTAGTGCTATTAAGACAATGCTTACGAATATGTTTGCTAATGATAAGAATAGAGTTGCTTTAATTGGATTTAATAATACAGCTTCATTAATAACAGATTTTTCTTATGATGATACTAGTTTAAATGTAGCACTTGATAGTTTTTTAACTGAGTCTATAACTGCTAAAAAAGAGATTAGTTATTATAGTGCTTTTTCTAAAATAGCAGAGTTTATGGAAGGATATACTCCTGAAGATGCTGAGAATGTTAAAGTTGTATTTGTAACAGATGGAAAACCAGTTATTGATTCTCCTAAGGAGGTTTCTATATATCAGGAATTAAAAAATAATTATTCTAATCTTTCTTTTTTAGCAATACAGTATGAAATGGGTGATGAAGTTGTTCAAGAGATTAAAAATATTAGTGATGAACAGATTGTAGTTAATGCTAATAATGTTTGGAATGTTCTTTCTAATATTTATTTTGGGCAAGATTATTATGATTCTTTTGTTTTAAGCGATTATTTTAGGGAACCATTTAAAATACTTAATGTGAAAACTATTAATGGTACTGCAGATATTTTATCGGATCATTCTGTAGAGTGGAATTTAATGACTTCTTCATTTGGAGCTGGTGGTAAGGCTAGTATGACTATTTATGTAGAGGCTTCTTCTGATTATAATATTGGGGATATTTTACCTGTTACAGATACTACTTTTGTTAATTATTCATATAATGGTGGTGGGGATAGACTAGAAAGTATTGATACCCCAACTTTAGCTACTGCTTTTAATGTTATATATGACGCTAATACTCCATCTTCATGTACTGTTACTAATATGCCTAGTAATACTCTAACTGGAATATATGATGTTGTTAAACCTATTAGTCAAGTTCCAAAGTGTAATGGTTATAGTTTTAAAGGATGGGAACTTGTTACTGATGGTATTAAGACTAATAATGATGGATCTTTTATAATGCCATATAAGAATGTTACTTATAGGGCTAAATGGTCAAAGGTTAGTCTTAATAAGAGTTTAGATGGTACTTTGGCTGGTAGTGCAACTTTATATGATGTTGTTGCTAGTGCAGCAACTTTAGATACAGCTAATGCTGTTGGTAGTGGTAATGGTGTTTATACGTATTATTCAACAGCTAATGATGAGTATCCTGTTCATTATTATCATGGAAATGTTACTAATAATAATGTAGTTTTTGGTAATAAGTGTTGGAAAATAGTTAGAACTACTTCTACTGGTGGAGTTAAGTTAGTCTATAATGGTTCTTATTTCTCTGGTAACTGTCGTGAGGCTTCTAAGGGATTAAAACTTACGGCATTTAATGATAATTCGGATTCACTAGCATATGTTGGTTATATGTATGGAGATGAGATTAAAACACAAAATCTTTCTAAGACTGCGACATGGAGTAATGTTTTGGATATTAGTCAATCAAAAACAATTTCTCTTTCAAGGGCAATGGGTACAACTAAGTATTATTTTGGAACTGCTATGACTAATTCTGGTTCTACTTATACTATTTCTTCATCTAGTGCTGTTGCTTTTAACTCAGCATTACAGGTAAATAAATATACTTGTCTTGAAGGAAGCCGTTCTTGTACTTCTCCTGTTTATATATTTTCTGGTTCTAATAAAACGGCAAATTATATACCTGGTGTTTTAAAGATAGGAAAAAGTGTTTCTTATAGTAATGGTAATTATACAATAACAGATGCTACTGATTATTTAGCGACTCAATATGTTGATATGGATTTAAATGGTTATTATGTTTGTCCTAGTTATAATACAAATACGTGTACTAGTGTTTACTATATTTCTTCTTTATTAAAAAATATAAGTTATACGCTTGATTATATTACTTTATCTAATGGAACTTCTTTATCGGCACTTCAAACACAAGGAAATAATACTAAATGGATATTTGGTAATGATGTTACTTGGAATGGTACAACATATACATTAAAGGATACTGTTAGTTTAACTGCTATTTCTTTACCTAGTAAAATTGCGGCTTTAACTAAGGGTTATAATTATACTTGTTTTAGTACTTCTAATACATGTAGTACTGTTAATTATATGGTTTCTAATACAGTTTCTTCAGAAACAAATAAAATAGATATTAGTTATTATGCATTAACAAATGGTGATACATTAGATACAATTAAGAGTAAAATATTTAGTAATAAAAATAGTTCAAAAGTAAAACAAGAAGTAGATACAATTTGGTCAACTTTATTTTCAAACTATACTAAGTATTTGGAAAATACTGACTGGTGTAATGACAGGACATTTTATTCAGGAAGTTTAAAGAGTAAGGATTCAGTTATAGATGATAATTACTTTATGAATAGTAGGTATAATAAACCTTCAATAGTTTGTACTAATTCCAACGATAGACTATCAGTGGGTAATGGACTTACGTATCCAGTAGCATTACTTACAAGAGATGAACTTGATTTAGGGGGAACTTATTTAACAACCTCTCCATATAATTATTGGACTTTATCACCTGATGAGGTTAATTATTATTCTCTTGGTATTAGTTATATTTCGATGTATATAAATAAGATTAGTATAAAAAGGAATTATATAATTGATGAAAATTATATTAGACCAGCTATTTCGTTAATGCATGATATTAAAGTTGAAGATGGAGATGGAACAGCAAGTAATCCATATATTTTAAAATTACAATAGAAAAGTTTAGGCTTTTCTATTTTTCTGTCATAATTTGTCGAACGAATATTTTGATATTTTTTGTCGAATAGGTAGATAATTAGTGTAGTTAACATTATATTAATATAGAGAGGTGGATTCATGTTAGAAATGGATGTTGGAGTAGTTAAAGGATTTACTGTAATTAAGTTAGATGGTGATTTAACTAATAAAACATTTAAGAAACTAGATGAGGAAATAGATTATTTACTTTATAAACAAGGAATGCATTTTTTTATATTTGATTTTAATCATGTACAAAAGACTGATGAAAATATTTTTAAGGATTTTCAAAGAAAATTAGTTGAAATATTTTTAAGTTGTGGAAAAGTAGTTTTATGTGGACTTAGCGATGTATTTAAGGAAATTAGGGACTCATCAAGACTGTTTTATGTAAAAGATGAGTTTGAGGCCTTAAATTGTTTTAGTATTTAGAAAGGAGAATATGGAAGAACTATTAAATTATGAGGGATTAGTATATGGTATTATTCAAAGATATACAAAGTATTTTGAAAAAGATGATTTGTATCAAGTAGGAATGATTGGATTAATTAATGCATATCATAATTTTGATAGTAGTTTAAATACAAAGTTTTCGACGTATGCCTATTATTATGTGTTAGGTGAAGTACGCAAATATGTTAGAGAAGCTGGTCTTGTTAAAGTATCTAGTGATTTAGTTAAACTAAATCAATGTATTGAGAAGACTAGTGAACAGATGAGTCAAAGATTAGGAAGAGAACCAACTACTACAGAGCTTTCTTTGTTTTTAGAAATAGATGAGGAAAAGATTGAGGAAGCACGAGTGGCAGCTTTGGATGTTAAAAGTTTAGATTATAGTGTTGATGAGGCTCTTCCTGAGTTTTATAATTCTGTTGCTTCATACGATAAGGAAACTAGTCCAGAAATTTTAGATTTAAGAAGAGAGATTAGTAGATTATCTGATGAAGAGAAGAATTTAATTGTTGCTAGATATTTTGAAGATATGACACAGAGTGAGACAAGTAGAGAACTTGGTATTAGTCAAGTGCAGGTTTCTAGAAAAGAAGGTAAGATTTTAGAAAAATTAAGAGTGGCTTTATAACTTAAGACGAAATATTCTTAAGTTTTTTTGTATTATTTTTTATATTTGGGAAATGCTATTACTGGTGATGATTATGGATAAAAAGATTTATAAAAAAATTGCGGATATGCATAAAGCTGAGGAGTATAGAGGAAAAAATGCTTTAGTTGCTTTTATAGTTGGTGGAATAGTTGGAATGTTAGGTGAAGGAATAATTGAATTATTATGTTGTCTTTATCATATTTCTAGGACTGAAGCTTCTACATTTATGATTATTATTATGATATTTATTGCTAGTTTGTCTACGGCTTTAGGTTTTTTTGATAAGTTAGTGACAAAGTTTAAGTGTGGTTTATTGATACCTATTACAGGGTTTGCACATTCTATGACTAGTGCAGCACTTGATTATAAAAAAGAAGGACCGATATATGGAATTGGGTCTAATATTTTTAAGTTAGCAGGTTCTGTTATTTTATATGGAGTTGTTGCGGCTTGGTTTTTTGGAATGGTTAGATTCTTAATAGGAGGTGGAAAATGACATTTAAGTATAATAATGTTTATGTAAAAGATACGGCATTAGTTGCAGGAGTTTATGAGAAGAAAGGACCTTTAAAAAAGTATTTTGATAAGACTTATAATGATTTATATTTTGGAGAAGATTCTTGGGAGAAGGCAGAGATAAAATTAGTTAGAGATTCACTTAGTTATGCTGTTAAGAAGACTGGAATTTTAAAGAATGAATTTGATATTGTACTGGGAAGTGATTTACTTAATCAGATTACGGCTTCTACTTATGGGGCTTTAGGATATGGAAATGGTTTTATAGGGGTGTATGGGGCTTGTAGTAGTAGTGTTTTGGAGATGATAATTGCTTCTAATTTTATAAATAGCAAACAAGTAAAAAATGCTTTATGTGTAGTTTCTTCTCATAATATGAGTTGTGAAAAACAATTTAGAAATCCTACGGAGTATGGAGCACCTAGACCTAGAAGTGCAACATTTACGGCAACTGGTGCGGCTTCGATTGTTTTGGTTAATGAAAAGACTGATGTTAAAGTTGATTGTGCTACTTTAGGTAGAATTATTGATATGGATGAAAATGATTCTAATGATATGGGAAGAGTTATGGCTCCAGCAGCAATTGATGTTATGAAGAGACATTTTGATGAAACAGGAAGAAGTCCGGAGTATTATGATTTGATTTTGACTGGGGACTTAGGAAGATATGGAAAAGAGATTGTTAAAGATTATATGGAAGTTAATTATAAAATGGATTTAAGTAAGAATTATAATGATTGTGGAGTAATGCTTTATGATTTAGAAAAGCAACCAGAAGTTTTGGCAGGGGGATCTGGTCCGGTGTGTAGTGCATTGGTAAACTATGGATATGTTTATAATCAACTTAAGACTAAGAAGGTAAAAAGAGTTTTATTAATTGCAACGGGAGCTTTATTTTCACCAACGCTTTTGTATCAAAAACAAAATATTAATTCTATTGCTCATGCTATTAGTTTGGAGGTGGTATAGTGCTTTTTATTAATTCATTTTTGTTTTGTGGATTTGTATGTATGATTTCACAAATAATTTTAGATAATACTAAGTTAACTCCAGGGCATATTACTAGTATTTTAGTTGTTATTGGAGCATTATTGGATAGTTTTAGTTTTTATGACTATATTATTAAAGTTGTAGGTGGAGGAGCAATGGTACCGATAACTAGTTTTGGGCATTCACTTATACATGGTGCTTTAGCTAAAGCTAATAGTTTAGGCGTTGTTGGAATACTTATGGGAATGTTTGATTTGACAGCTACAGGTATTACGGCTGCTATTATATTTTCATTTATATTTGCTCTTATATTTAAGCCAAGAAATTAGCAGATTTGTATCTGTTTTTTTCTTTCTAAATATGTTATTCTATTATTAGAATAATGTAGGTGATAGGATGAGATGTAATAGATGTGGGGCTAATTTAGCTGATGATGCTAAGTTTTGTAATTTGTGTGGTGGAAAGATTGCTGTTGGTAATTCTACAGATAAGAGTAATGGAGTAAAACGTGGTAATGATGGATTTACTAATGTTTTTACATCTCCAGCTAATAGTGCTTTTAATCCTAATTATAGGGATGATATTAGTAGAGTTGATCATAATATTAATAATGGTATTGACAATAATAATAGTACTAATAATAATGTGCAAGTTAGTAGTAATAATTTAAATACTAATAATGAGAAAAAACATGATAATGGAGGCTTTACTGATGTTTTTTCTACACCAACTAATTCTGTAAATTATAGTAATCAGAGTAATAGTAATAGTGCTTCTTTTAATAACTCTAATTTTGATTCCAAAATGAATCAAGGATATGATAATAACTTTAATACTAATATAAATCAGAATTATAACAATAATTTTAATGGTAATATAAATTCTAATTACAACAATGTTAATAATAATGAAATGTGTATTAATTATAATAATACTAGTAATAAGATTAAGAAAACTATTAACTTTAAAATATTAGTACCAGCGATGATTATTTTTTTAGTCGCTATAATGTATTTTATGACTGATGGTTTTGCATTTTTATCTGGGAAAAGAACTATTATGATTTACATGATAGGATCCGATTTGGAGTCTAAATATGCTGCTGCTTCACTTGATATTAATGAGATTACTAATTCTGAGGCGGATTTTAATAAAGTTAATATTCTAATTTATACTGGGGGTAGTAAAAAATGGCAAAATGAAAATGTACCGAGTGATAAAAATGCAATTTTTAAAGTGAATAAAACTGGTACGTTGGAGAAGGTAGAAGAATTTGAAAAAGTTAGTATGACTGATTCAAATACTTTAGCAAGTTTTTTAAACTATGGTTATAAAAACTATAAAGCATCAAAATATAGCTTAATCTTATGGGATCATGGAGGAGGTCCAGTATATGGATATGGATTAGATCAAAACTTTATGGGTAGTCTTACAATTCCAAAATTAAAACAAGCATTTGATAATAGTCCGTTTAAAAATAAAAAACTAGAAATGATTGGGTTTGATGCTTGTTTAATGTCTAGTGTTGAAGTTGCTTCTTTATTATCTAATTATGCTAAATACATGGTTGCTTCACAAGAAGTAGAACCAGGATATGGATGGGATTATAGATTTTTAGGAGATTTAAAAAGTAATACTAGTACAGTAGATTTTGGAATGTTAGTTGTAGACTATTATGAAAAATATTATACGCAGACATTTAAGGCAAAAGGAATTACTTTGTCGTTACTTGATTTATCAAAAGTTAATGATGTAGAGAAAACAATTGATAATTTATTTAAAGATGTAGATGATAATTTAACAATCGATTATTCTAACGTATCTAGAACAAGAAATCAGACCAAGTCTTTTGGAAGAGTTAATGCTAATTCTATTTATGATTTAGTTGATTTATGTGATTTAATTAATAAATTACCTAGTAATTATAATGATAAGGCTTTACAAGTTAAGGAAGCGTTAGATTCATTTATTGTATATCAAAAAACAGATTTAGCTGATACTTATGGGGTTTCTATATATTTTCCGTTTGAAAATAAAAAAAATATTACTAGTGTGATGGGTTTATATAGACAGTTTAATTTTGCTACAGAGTATACTAATTTTATTACTAATTTTTCTTCTAAACTTACTGGTACTAGAATGAATAATTGGAAGTTAAGTAGTAATGTACCTGCTATTAGTAATGATATTATTAGTGTTACTGTACCAGAGGATGTTTCTAAGAATTATAGTTCGGCTAATTATGTTATTTTTGAGAAGATAAGTGATAAGTATTATATGCCTAGATTTAAGGGTACTGATATAACTGTTTCTAATAATGTTTTTAGTACTACAATTGAGAAAAAGGGTATTATTGCTTATAATTCTAAAGAGTCTGTTTATTTAACTGCTTTTGAATCTGAAAAAGGAAAAGATTATATTAAGTATTTAATACCGGCAATTCTTCAAAATTGGGGTAGTAGAATGTCTGAGAATTTTACTAATGAAGCAGTGTATATAGAGTTTGTTATAGATGATGATAACCCTAAAGGTGTAATTACTGGTGCTATACCAATAGTTGATGAGAAGAGTAAAGATCTGATTGCTCCTAAAGTGAGTTTTGAACTTAAAGATTGGAAATTAGTTCAATTTTGGAATATGTCATATAAAATATTTGATGATAATGGAAATTATACAACAGAGTGGGAAAGTTCTGGAACAATGTCTGGAGTTGAGTTTAAGATTGCTGATGGTTTTGAATTAGAGTTTAGAAATTTAGATTCTAGTAAAGAGTATTATGCACTTTTCCATATTTATGATAGTCAAGGTAATAGATATACTACTAATATGGTAAAAGTAAATGTTTAAAATAAAAACCAGTTCAAGAGTTTGGACTGGTTTAATTATTACTTGATATTTTTATTATCATGTTCATGTCATCGTCATTAGCGACTATATTTTTATGAAGTTTCTGACATTTTTCACATTGATAAAGTATTTTATAAGTATCTTTAAATTTTTCAATACCAATTGGTTTTAGAAGACCTTTACAAGTGTTTTTTCGATCTCCAGGATTTATGTCAACATGTTTAGAATAAAGACAATATGGACAATGATCTCTTGCTGTGTAGCCTAGGGGAGATACTTCTTTGTGACATTTTTCACAGATAAAATGTTCATCACGCATTGTGAATTGTTTCATAAAATCACCTATGTATATTATAATTGTTTTGATTAAAAAGTAAAATATATTTTTATTAATGGGAAAAATTTGTTATACTTGTAAGTGTAGATATAATTAGAAAGTAGGTTCTTGATATGGATTTTAAGATTAATGAGTTTGAAGGACCATTAGATTTATTGTTACATCTTATTAAAGAAAGTAAAATGAATATAATGGATATAGAAATAGAAAAGATTACTGATCAATATATGAATTATTTGGATTTACAAGAAAAGATGAATTTAGAAATTGCATCTGAGTATTTGGTTATGGCTTCAGAACTTATTGAATTAAAATCTAAATTGTTACTTCCTAATCCTAAGAATGAAGAAGGAGAAGAGGAAGATCCTAGAGAAGAACTTGTTAATAGATTGTTAGAGTATCAAGCATATAAAGAAATTACTAAAGTACTTCAAGACAAAGAAAATTTAAGAAAAGAGATTTATACTAAAGCACCTGAGAATATTAGGAATTATGTTGAAGAGGATGTTAGTATTACGACTGATGTTACTTTAGATGATTTGGTAGAGGCTTTTAAAAAGTATTTGGAAAGAAAAAAAGAAACTAAACCTTTACAGACTAAGATTACAGTAAATGAAGTTACTGTTTCTTCGAGAAGACATGATATTAAAAATTTATTAAGGACGAAGAAGAGAGTATCGTTTTTTGAACTTTTCCCTGTTGTTTCTAAAGAGTATGTTATCGCAACTTTTTTAGCAGTTTTAGAAATGGCTAAGAGTCATGAACTTACTATTACACAGGATGGTACTTTTGATGATATTATTTGTGAGGCGGTGTAGGTATGAAAAAAGCGGTTTTAGAAGGACTTTTATTTGTTGTTGGTGAGGAAGGTCTTACTTTTGACCAAATAGAAGATGTACTTGAAATAGATGAAGAGGAGTCTAAGAGACTTCTATATGAATTAAAACATGATTATGAAGATGAGAATAGAGGTTTAAGAATAGACTTTTTAGGTAATAGATTTAAACTTACGACTAAGTATGAGCATAGAGAGTATTATCAAAAACTTTTAGAAAATCCTGAAACCAATACTTTGAGTCAAGCAGCTTTAGAGACTTTGGCTATTATTGCTTATAATGAACCAATTACTAGAGTACAAATAGATGCGATGAGGGGTGTTTGTTCTACACAAATCATTAGAAAACTGGTTGCAAAAGGATTTATCAAGGAAGTTGGTAGAAGTGATTTACCAGGTAGACCTATTTTATATGAAACTACTAGTGAGTTTTTGGATTATTTTGGTTTATCTACAATTAAAGATTTACCAGATATGAATAGTTTTATTGAGGAAAGTGAAAAGGAAGAGAATGAGGAATCAGACTTGTATACTTCTAAGTATAAGGAAGAAGTTAGTGAGTAGGTTCTTCTTTTTTCTTGAAAATGTATAATTGTAAATGATGTGATACCAAAAAATCAGAAAAAATATTAATTCGAAA
>ENA-OROD01000482-OROD01000482.1-human-gut-metagenome-genome-assembly--contig:-NODE-482-length-38976-cov-4.101822_pt1 | contig 38976 bp, 33 predicted proteins | sample MGYA00242123_ERZ509038 | MGnify/ENA primary metagenome ERZ509038 (study PRJEB26280, sample SAMEA2338719) | human gut metagenome | biome: human gut; feature: human-associated habitat; material: faeces... | reverse complement strand
CGATAATATCGACTATGTTCCGCCTTACGGCTCCGGCGGCTCTCTTTATATCCGTCCGCTCTACATCGGAACCGGCCCGCAGATCGGAGTCGCCCCCAGCAAGGATTATGAGCTGCTGATCATGGTCATGCCCGTCGGTCCGTATTACAAAGGCGGCATGAAGCCCGTTCCCGCACTCGTGATTGAGGATTATGACCGGGCGGCGCCGCTCGGAACCGGAACGATCAAGCTTGGCGGAAACTACGGCGCCAGTCTCAAGCCGGCGAAGATCGCGAAGGAAAAGGGTTTTCCGATTCCGCTTTTCATGGACCCGAAGACACATCAGTATGTCGATGAATTCGGCACCAGCAATTTCTTCGGAATCACGAAGGACGGAGTCTATGCAACGCCGGATTCTCCGTCCATTCTCGGAAGCATCACGAATAAGTCGCTTCAGCAGATTGCGGAAGACCTCGGCATGAAAGTGGAACGGCGGCATATTCACCGGGATGAGCTCGGCAACTTCGCTGAGATCGGAGCCTGTGGAACCGCGGTCGTGATTACGCCTATTTCTGAGATCGTCACGGCAGACAAGGTCTTCAAATACGGGGAAGAGTGCGGGCCGACGCTTCAGAAGCTTTATCATGCCATGACAGGCATTCAGTATGGAGAACTTCCGGATACTCACGGCTGGATGTTCGAAGTCTGACCGCCCGCCTTGGCGGAAAATCTCCCGGAAACAGGTCGGGAGAAATAAAAAAACTGAATTTTTTTCCGGCGGATTGTCAGGCTCGAATCCATCTGAATAAAATTGCATTGCTTTGTATTTTTTCAGTGTTCAGGGTCTTTTCCGGACTTGAAAAAGTGTTTTTTTATGATTTCTTATTTTGTTTTGAATAATGAGACTTGAAAAATATTCTTCAGGTATTAGTTTAAGAATCATTATCAAAACACAGGATTCGAAAATGAAGTTAAGCAAGACTGTTCAAAGAAAAGTCATTGTGGATGAGTTGCGGAAGCTGAAATGCCATCCGACAGCCGACGAGCTGTATGAAGTAGTGCGCAGGAAGCTTCCGCGGATCAGTCTGGGAACCGTTTACCGGAATCTGGAGGTGCTGTCCGCAAACGGGGAAATTCAGAGGCTGGGGCTTGGCAGGAAGCAGATGTGTTTCGATGGCAATACGAGCCGTCATTATCATCTGGTCTGCCGTCTGTGCGGTGCCATTGAGGATATTATGCCGGACGGGATGGACGGCGTGGAAAAAGAGCTGGAGTCGAAACTGACGGACCGTATTACGGGGGCCAGTGTCAGCTTCACCGGATATTGCGAAAAATGTGCATTTCAAACGGAAAAGGATGCACAAGTATCATAACCAAAACCTAAAGGGGGGTAGTATGTTGAAAAAAAACACAATCCTGAAGTGCAACGATTGCGGATTCGTTACGGAAGTCGTTGCTGAGTGCAATTGCGAAAATTGCGAGATTACCTGTTGCGGCAAACCGATGGCCGTTCTGGAGGAGAAGACCGCCGATTCCAAAGGGGAAAAGCATGTTCCGTTCCCGATGGACAACGGCAAAGGCGGAATGAAAGTCGTGGTTGGCGAGAATATGGCGCACCCGATGCTTCCCGAACATTACATTGTATGGATCGAGGTTCAGAACGGTCCGTATGTCAACCGCAAATATCTCAAACCCGGAGAAGAGCCGTCCGCGGAATTTTATGTCGCCTTGAAAAAGGGAATGATTGTCCGCGAGTACTGCAACATTCACGGGCTCTGGAAATATGAAGTAAAATAAGTCGCAGTCCGGGCATGTCCCGGCGAAGTTCAACCTTAAAAACAGGACATGTTTCTGAATCATGGAAAGCCATTTGAAAGCCATAAAGGTCACGGATAAAATCTGGTGGGTCGGTGCAATTGACTGGGGACTCAAGGAGTTTCACGGTTACAAGACCGCAAGAGGATCGACATACAATGCGTATCTTGTCCTTGCGGATAAGATTACGCTGATTGATACCGTCAAGGCTCCTTTCAAGGAGGAGATGTATCAGAGAATCGCCTCTGTGATCGGCGACCCCGCCAAAATCGACGTCATTGTTTCCAACCATGCGGAGATGGATCACTCCGGTTCGCTTCCCGATGTCATTCGCGAAGTCCAGCCGGAAAAGGTTTATGCCTCCGTGATGGGCGTGAAGACTCTTGATGCTCATTTCCGGATCGGCGACAAGCTGACGGCGGTCAAAACCGGTGATTCCATCAGCCTCGGAAACATGTCCGTGGCATTCGTCGAGACGAAGATGCTTCACTGGCCGGACAGTATGTTTTCCTATATCCCGGAGGAGAAAATCCTGTTTTCGCAGGATGGCTTCGGAATGCATTTTGCGACGGACAAGCTGTTTGTCGAGGAGAATGACTGGGCGGTTGTCGAACAGGAAATGAAGAAATATTATGCCAATATTCTTCTTCCTTTCTCGCCGCAGGTGCTCAAGCTTCTGGAGGATTTTCCGAAGCTGGGGCTGGATGTCGAGATCATCGCTACCGACCACGGCCCGATCTGGCGCGGGAAAATGCTTGCAAAGCCTTTTGAACTGTATAAGATCTGGGCGACGCAGGCTCCTGAAAACAGAGCGGTGCTGATTTACAGCACCATGTGGCACAGTACGGAGAAGATGGCGGTCGCGATTGCGGACGGTATCCGGGAAGGCGGCTCCGATGTGGAGGTCCTGCCGCTGGATGCCCATTCCAGAAGCGATGTCGCCACTCATGTCCTCTGCGCCGGCGCGCTGGTTGTGGGGTCTCCCACGATCAATAACGGCATGTATCCGGCGACTGCTGACGTGCTGACCTATATTCGCGGGCTGCGTCCGCGCAATCTGCTGGGGGTTGCGTTCGGCTCCTTCGGCTGGAGCGGCGAAGCCGTCGCACAGGTCAATGAATATCTGGCCGGCATGAAAGCGGAACTGCTTACGGACGGCATGAAAGTGAAGTATGTTCCGGCGGAAGATGATTTGAAAAAATGTTTCGAGCTTGGTTTGCAGATCGGTAAGGCGCTCAAGGAGAGAGCCGCTGCAAAGGCTTGAAGCAATCAACAATAAGGAGAATGTAAAATGGACAAGTATGTATGTGATGTATGCGGTTATGTTTATGATCCGGCAGTCGGCGATCCCGATAACGGCGTCCCCGCCGGAACACCGTGGGAAAAGGTTCCCGACACCTGGGTCTGCCCTGAGTGCGGAGCCGGCAAGGACCAGTTCTCCAAACAGTAATCGCGCAGGATCGGGGGATGCGGGCGGGATCAGTTTTTCCCTTTCTCATACCCTGGTCTTTCCGGTAATTTTCTGACGCAGTTTCTCCGCAGGAATGCGGAAAAACTGCAACTTTTTTTATGAAACTTTCTCTCAACAGTCAACTCGAAAAGCTTTACCGTGATTATACGAAACGGGAGTATATTGATCCCGACCCGCTGATGTTTCTTTATGAATATGAAGAACCTGCCGACCGTGAGATAGCGGCATTGATTGCTTCTTCGCTCGCTTATGGGCGGGTGCAGCAGATATTGAAAAGCATCCGCAGTGCTCTTGCCGTCATGGGGAGTTCCCCTTTTTCTTTTGCCTTAAAGGGGTCAGAGAAACAATTCCGTTCGGCTTTTGCGGATTTCAGACACCGGTTTACAACAGGCGAAGACATGGCTCTGCTGATGTGCGGTGTCCGGAAAGCTCTCAGAACACACGGATCACTTCAGCAGACATTTTTATCCCATTATTCGGATACGGATGAGACTCTTCTGCCTGCATTGACCGGGTTCAGCCATGAACTCTGCTGTTTTTTCCCGGAACATGCTTCCTATCTCCTGCCTTCGCCGGAAAAGGGGAGCGCATGCAAGCGCGCGAATCTGATGCTGCGCTGGCTGGTGCGGACGGATGCAGTCGATCCGGGTTGCTGGGACCGTGTTCCGAAGCGTAAACTTCTGGTTCCGCTTGATACGCACATGTTCCGCATTGCAAAGGAGCTTGGATTGTGTTCGCGTTCCTCTGCGAATCTGAATGCGGTTCTGGAGATTACCCGCGCGTTTGCCGCATTTGCGCCGGAAGATCCCGTTAAATATGATTTTGCACTGACCCGCTTCGGAATTCATCCTGTCGTCAATAAGAAGAAACTGCCTGTAAAATTGGAAAAGAAAGGTGCCTGAACAAAATGTCGCCCCGTTCCTGTATCCCCTGTCCCAAAATCGAAAACGACGCCTATGACTGGTATAAACGTCATGAAACCCGTTGTGAACTTGCAAAGAAAAATTCATACGACATTGTATTTATCGGCGATTCCATCACGCATTTCTGGGCGGACGAAGACGGAGTTACGCATGGTGTGGAGGTCTGGCGGGAATATTACGGCAGGCGCAGGGTCCTGAACCTCGGATTTGGTTTTGACCGGACTCAGAACGTTCTCTGGCGGCTGGAGCATGGAGAACTTGACGGACAGTGTCCGAAGCTTGTTGTGCTGAATATCGGGACAAACCAGTTTTCCGCGACTCCGAACTATCCTTGCGATACTTCCGCGGACGCGGCGGAGGGAATCAAGGCGGTTATTGCAAGACTCCGTGCAATGTTTCCCGAAACAGAACTTATTGTCATGGCGGTCCTGCCGCGCGGGACGAAGGAAATGGAGTATCGGGAGAAAATCAGTGAAACCAATGCGATTGTGCGTGAATATGCCAAGACTCTGCCGCATACAGAGTATCTGGATTTGAGTGCGCGGTTCACATATCCGGACGGTTCCCTCAAAAGAGAACTCTACCGGGATTGTCTTACGCATCTGACACCTGCCGGTTACCGTATCTGGGCGGAAGCTCTGGAGCCCCGCATCCGGCATATTCTGAAAGAGGACTAACTTTGCCCCTTTCCTTTTTTTTGTTTTTTCCGGATCAGGCGGACCGGAAGCGCGATCAGAAAATAAAGCGCGAAAACGGCAAGCAGGAAAAGATTCAGCTCGAAAAACAGCAGTGGCAGTGCATAGTATGAATCGTGGGAGACGAAGCCTGTAAGCAGATGAAGAAAACTGTCCGGATACAGCCGGAGCAGCCATGCTTTCCAGAAAGCGACGGATGCAAACATCAGAATGAACTCGACTGGAACCAGCCGGAAGATTCTGATAAAAATATTATGCAGGCATCCCTCCTTGTGCCGTTCGTAATAAAAAAAGATGAGAGTCTGGACAACCGCCCAGAAAAAGAAGAAAAGGGTGATGCCCGCTTTGACCGGCACGATTGCCGTGAGTTCGCCGGCGTCCTGAAAATAGAGCGCCGCATACAGCCCTGTCTGTCCGGAGAGTGCGGGAGTGATCTCTATTGAAATATGATTTTTGCCCCTGATATAATTCTGCTCAAGCCCCACGACCATGCAGTTGTCGGGATGGGCGGCGTATCTTTTCATATAGGCATAGGGTTCATATAGATTGCCGAGCGTGACAGGCAATATTTCTGAATTGAAGCGGACACGGACCGTATGTGTTTCGAGACTTTTCCTCAGGCTGGTTTCTCCGGGCAGGCTGACTATGATGCGTGCCGGTCCCCGGTGATAACGCCATTTGCAGAAATCCATGTCGACGGATGCGGAAAGGACTGTGGCATTGCCTTTGTGAGTGATGGCAAATGGAACAAGCGAGGTCTTGCGCGCCTCGCCGAGTTCGATATGGGCGCGGAGCCAGGAGGCGGCGAAAAAAATCGCCAGCCCCCAGCAGCAGAGCGCCGCCAGAAAAAGAATGAGTCTCCTGATGACGGACATCAGCGCAAACCCACCGCTCGGTAGACTTCATTCATAGTCTGTGCGGCGACGGCGTTTGCCTTTTCCGCACCCTTGCGCAGAACCTCGTCAATATATCCGGGTTCCTTTTCCAGCTCTTCACGACGGCGGCGCATCGGAGCGAAATAGTCCATATAAGCCTCGAACAACGCCTGTTTTGCGTGTCCGTAGCCGAAATTTCCGGCACGGTATTTTGCCGCAAGATCAGCGACCTGCTGTTCATTCGAAAACAGTTTGAACAGTGCGAAGATGTTGCATTTGTCCGGATCTTTCGGGTCTTCCATCGGAGTGGAATCGGTCGGAATGGACATGATTTTCTTGCGGATCGCCTTCTCGTTTCCGAACAGTTCGATCGTGTTGTTGTAGCTTTTGGACATCTTCTGCCCGTCGGTTCCCGGGATCACGGCGACGGACTCGCTGATGATCGGTTCAGGAATTACGAAGACTTCCCGGTACATCTGGTTGAACTTGATTGCAATGTCACGCGTGATTTCCAGATGCTGTTTCTGGTCCTTGCCGACCGGAACCGCATTGGATTTATAGAGCAGGATATCCGCCGCCATCAGCACCGGATAGGAAAAGAGCCCGTTGTTCGGGATGAATCCCTTTGCAATCTTATCCTTGTAACTGTGGGCGCGTTCAAGCAGTCCGAGCCCGGTAATCGTATTCAGAATCCATGTCAGTTCACAGACGCCCTGAATATCCGACTGGCGGAAAAACGCGGTTTTTTCCGGGTCAAGTCCGCACGCGAGATAATCGAGCGCAAGACGCCGGATGCGCATACGCAGATCCTCCGGTTTCGGATTGACCGTCAGCGAATGAAGATCCGCGATGAACAGATACGTATCGCCGGGATTCTGATTCTGGAGTTCGATCGACGCTTTCATCGCCCCGAAATAGTTGCCGATATGCAGAATGCCCGACGGCTGGATACCGGTAAGAATTCTTCTGCCCATGATGAGTTATGCCTTTCTGACCGAGACTTTGCAGGGCTGTCCGTTGAGGTCGAATCCGGTCTCCGCAGAGTCGGATTCGGCGATGGAGACAGCCAGCGTCTCGTTCGCAATATAATCTTTGAATTCGTTGACGGCTTTTACTGCCTCTGCCGAAGACTTGAATTCGATCATGATCCTGTCGGATACATCGAGGTTCATCTCCTTGCGCATATTCTGAACCTTGCTGACGAACTCACGTGCATAGCCTTCATGGATAAGCGCCTGATCAAGCTCCGTATCGAGCGCGATCGTTACGCCTTCCTCAGTCGCCACGGGCATTCCCTCTTTCTCCTCGCGGAGAATATTCAGGTCATCCTTGCCGAGTTCGACAACCGTCCCTGACTTGAGTGTGATCGAAACTTTTTCTCCGCGCAGAACCGATGCGATCTGCGAAGACGGAAGCGCCTGAATCAGCGCCGCCGCCTCTTTCATCTGCGGGCCGAGCTGTTTGCCGAGTGTCTTGAAGTTCGCTTTGGCGGAAAGAGTCACAAGTTCTTCTTCATCCGCGCGGACCGCGATATTCTTGACGTTGAGCTCCTCCGCGATGATCTCTTCGGTTTCTTCCAGCATTTTGCGGATTTCCGCATCGCCGGAAACGAGAATCGCCCGCTTGAGGGGCTGTCTGACCTTGAGATTGCGCTGAGTGCGGAGGAAACGTCCGAGCGAAACCGCTTTCATGGTAGCGTCCATCTGTTTTTCAAGATAGGGGTCGCGACGCCATGTTTCCGCTTCCGGATAGTCGCAGAGATGCACCGATTCCGGCATGGATTCCGTGCGGAGCGTGCGGTAGATTTCCTCCGTGATGAACGGAATGAACGGCGCAGCGCACTTCGTGAAGGTCAGAAGCGCATAATACAGTGTCGCATAAGCCTCATTTTTGTCGTTGTCGTTCTGGCTTTTCCAGAAACGGCGGCGGCTCCTGCGGATATACCAGTTCGTGAGGTTTTCGACGAATTTTTCAAAACTGTTCGCCGCTTTCTGGAGATGGAACGTGTCCATTGCGTTCCGGATTTCTTCGACCATGTCCGCAAGCGAGGAGAGAATCCAGCGGTCCAGCGGATTTTCCAGTGTTTCGGGAGCCTTGCCGTCTGCGGCGGGCTCCCATTTGTCGACGTTCGCATAAGTCGTGAAGAAACTGAACGAGTTCCAGATCGGCAGGATCACGGCGCGCATGACCTCCTTGACGCCGTTTTCGGAGAACTTGAGGTCCTCCGCGCGCACCACCGGCGAACCGAGCAGGAACAGACGCAGGGCGTCTGCGCCGTAAGTTTCGACGATATACATCGGATCGGGATAGTTTTTCAGGCGCTTGGACATTTTCTGTCCGTTTTCCGCTAGAATCATCCCGTTGACCACCACATTGCGCGCCGCGGGTTTGTTGAACAGCGCGGACGCGAGAACGGTCAGCGTATAGAACCATCCGCGCGTCTGATCCTGTCCCTCGGCGATGAAGTCGGCGGGGAAGTTTTTCTCGAAGCGTTCCTTGTTTTCAAACGGGTAATGGTTCTGGGCATACGGCATGGAGCCGCTCTCGAACCAGCAGTCGAGCACCTCCGGCACGCGGGTAAGCACGGAACCGTCCCTGCCTTTGAGCTTGATCGGATCGACGAAATGCTTGTGAATATCCGTGATCTTCTGTCCGGAGAGCTGTTCGAGTTCTGCGACGGAACCGACGCAGACCATTTCACCGGTCTCCTTGTTGCGCCAGATCGGAAGCGGACAGCCCCAGTAGCGGTTGCGGCTGATTGCCCAGTCGCGCGCGTTTTCGAGCCATTTGCCGAAACGCCCTTCCTTGATGTGCGCGGGAACCCAGGACATCTGTTCATTGGCGGCAAGCATTTTCTCTTTGATCCTGTCGATGCGGACGAACCAGGTCGAGACCGCTTTGTAGATCAGCGGGGAGTCGTCGCGCCAGCAATGCGGGTAGTTGTGGTTGATCGTGCCGCGATGAACCAGCTTGCCCTCCTCCTTGAGGCGGCGCATGATGTCCTTGTCTGCATTCTTGACGTAAACGCCTTCATAATCGGGTACGGCTTTTGTGAATTTGCACTCCTCATCGATCGGGCAGACATCCGGGATGCCGTTCGCCTTTCCGGCAACGGCGTCGTCCTCACCGAATCCGGGAGCCGTATGGACGATGCCCGTTCCGTCTTCCGTGCTGACGAAGTCCGCGTTGATCATGCGGAACGCGCCTTTTTCGCGGTAGTCGGCAAAATACGGGAAGAGCGGTTCATACTGCATTCCCTTGAGATCGGCGCCTTTCATTTCCGCGACGATTTCCGGCATGGCGTCTTTTTTGTAGTAGGCTCCGAGCCGCGCCTTTGCCAGGTAATAGTATTCGTCGCCGTCCTTGACTTTCACATAGTCGATGTCGGGACCGGTGGTGAGCGCCATGTTGGAGGGCAGGGTCCACGGAGTCGTCGTCCAGGCGAGGAAGTAGGTGTTGTCCTCGCCGATGACCTTGAAACGGATCGTGATCGCGGGGTCCGTGACCTCTGCATATCCCTGGTTCGCCTCGAAGTTGGAAAGCGGCGTGGAGCAGCGCGGGCAGTAGGGCAGAATCTTGTATCCTTCGTAGATCAGCCCCTCGTCCCAGAGCCGCTTGAAGACGTTCCAGATGGATTCCATGTATTTGGTGTCCATGGTGCGGTAGCCGTTCCTGAAATCGACCCAGCGTCCCATGCGTGTGACGACCGTTTCCCATTCCGCGGTATAACGCAGAACGATTCCGCGGCAGGCTTCATTGAATTTGTCGATGCCGTAGTTCTCGATCTCCTTCTTGCCGGAAAGCTTGAGCTCTTTTTCCATTTCATATTCGACCGGAAGCCCGTGGCAGTCCCAGCCGAATGTACGTTCGCAGTATTTCCCGCGCATCGTCTGGTAACGGGGGACAACGTCCTTGATGGTTCCCGCGAGGAGGTGTCCGTAATGCGGCAGCCCGGTTGCGAACGGAGGACCGTCGTAGAATACGAATTCATCGTTTCCTTTCCGGTTCTCCAGTGATTTCTGAAAGACATTACCCTCTTTCCAGTACTGGAGCACATCGCGTTCCAGCGCCGGAAAGTCCGCCTGTCCTGATCTTGTTTTGAACATGACCTTTTTCCTGTATTGATAAATGTGATTAAATTTTATGTTAAACTGAATAATATACACCGGTTTATGGAAAATTCGAATTGCGGAAAAAGGTTTTTCGGAAAAATCAGGCAGGGGCCGGATGGAATGGACGACTTTCAGGAAGGACTGGTCCCGGATATGAATTTCCGCCCCGCAGTCCGTTTTCGTCATTCGGATGCCCGCCCAGTTATGCCCGCCCCAAAAATAGTGAAATATTTTTTCACTTTTCCGTGACAAGACGTGAGGGTATGCTATATTAGCGGTGGAATGCCTGTTTTTGTATTCAATATCTGATAAGAAAGTGAGGTCATCTATGAAGACTGTCTGTGAACAGAAAACTCTTGAACTTGCCCACAGCGAATTGACCAGATTCAATGGTTATGCAAAGCTGAATGTGGACCCTTCACTTCTTTCTTTCGAAATCCGATGTACCAGCGGCGCCGTCATGATTTCTGGCCCGACCGCCGTCGATGTGCTTTACGGCGTCTACGATTTCGCGGAACGTTATCTCGGCTATTGCTTTTTCGAACCCGGACGTGACCGTTTCGACGCGGAAAATATCGTTTATCCTCTGCCGGAGGGAGTGCTTGTCAAGGCGCGTGCTCCGCTGATGAAGAACCGCGGATTCATTCAGGAGTTTCCGTTTGACGCGGATACTCCCGCGCTTTTCGACTGGATGGCGAAAAACAAACTGAACTATCTCCAGACATGGATGAAATATTATGACGAACTGACGCCGGAACTCAAAGAGATGGCGCAGATTCGCGGAATCGAGATTGAAAGCGGGCATCATAACTTCGATTACTGGATTCCCGGTAAGAAATACGGCAAGACTCATCCTGAATTCTTTGCGGAGATCAAAGGGAAACGCATCAATCCGTCCGGCGGCAAGGGCGCGTTTCTGCTGAGCGAGCAGCTTTGCACGACGAACCCGGCGCTCCGCAAAGAGATGGTCAGGAATATCCTTGCATACTGTAAGAAAAATCCGGAAGTCAGGACGGTCGCCGTGATTCCGAACGACGGCTTCGGCTGGTGCGAATGCAAAGAGTGTTCCGCATTTTATGACAGGAACAGGAAAGGGGATCTTTACAGTGTTTCCGAGCATGTCTATAAAGCGAGCGGAATCTATCATGACCTTGTGCGTTATGTCGCGGATCAGGTTCATAAAACACGTCCCGATATCAATGTCGCTTTCTGCGCTTATGTAAATTACTGCACGCCTGCCGACGGTTTTACTCTGGACAAAGGCATGGTGCTGCATTTTGCCCCCTACTGGCGCTGCATCAATCATACGATCGACGACATCGAGTGTCCGGTCAACTCCCGTTACGCCAGGGATATCCGCGACTGGGCAGCGGTCAAGAACGGCGGCACGCTCAATATTTACGAATACTATATGGGAGTCAATTTCTATGTTTCCCTCCCGATGATCCATTTCCATGAGATGTTCCATGAGATGCACTGGTATGCGGAAAACAAGGTGGACGGAGTTCTGACGCAGTTCCATATTCCGCACTGGACTGTTTACGGCGTGAATTATTATCTGATGGCGAAGGCGGCGTATGGAGAGGACGAACATGAATCCGTGAACGGCATGCTTCAGAAACTCTTCGGCAGAGATGCGTCGATTGCGGTCCGGTTCTACGGCAAGCTGAAGAAACTGATCCGCAGTGCGGGGCATTGCCATATCCCGTATCCGTATTCCCTGCTGAGCCGGACGACGCTGGAGTCTTATGATACGGTCCGTTCCTTTGCGCTTGAACTTGCCGCGAAGGCTCCGGAAGACCGTTTCCGCCGGGAACTGGTGATCTGGTCGGAATACCTCTGCCGCTTTAAGAAGCTGTTTGACGATTATCACAAGGGCGAAGCCGGAGTCGCGGAGATCGAGGCGTTCCGCAAGTGGATTCATGCATACGGCGATACGCGTGTTTTCGTCCATTCCAAGATTGACCTCTTGCTTGACGCCTGGATTGACGCGGTCAAAGCAAAGAAAGAGTGGCTCCATTTCAATATCGACTGGGAGGATGAATATATCCGCAAACACCGTGATCTGCTCGGCGTGAGTCTGGATTTCTACTCGCTCCCGCTGCCCCCGGTGCGCTATACGCGCCCCTGACTGCCGGAGAGCCGGACTGCGGGAACATTGCGGAGTGCAGAGAGAAAGAGATTTCTCTTTGCACCCGGTGTTGTTTTGTCCTGAAAATGTTTTCCTCCCTGAGGATGCCGGCATTGAAGAATTATGCCCTGCCGCAGCAGATGGAATTTCCCGGTGTCCTGCCGGCTGCGGCGGGACAGTTCTTTATTTCACTTCTATGATACGGCCTTGTCCGGGATGCAGCTTCAGGAGAAACTCATTGTTTGCCTCAAGCTGCTGATCGTTCAGTACATCGCGGAGAGTCCTGCCTGCCGGTATGGGCAGACGGATTGTTCCATTTTCCGGAGAACCGTTTGCAACGCCGCAGAAGATGTAGACTTTTCCCTGCCGGGCGAAAAGTTTATGCTCCATGGCTCCTTCCGTCCGGATTTGTTTTGCCCAGTCGGGCAGGGGTTCTCCGGAGATCAGTGCCGGGGCGATTTCCGAAAAACGTTTGAAACTGTTGAGAACCCGCGGAGCCAGTTTCCTGTATTCCAAATTGCCTTCCTTCCCCCCTTCCAGATTTGGCATCCACCAGTAGAAAATCCCGCTGGCGCCCCAGATGACCGGCATGACGAAATTCGATTGATTGTAGTCCAGGGACGATGCCGTCGAGTTCTTGTAATCAATATTTCCGAATACATGAATCACCGGAAGATTTCCCATTCGGAGCTTGATGACCCTTGCCAGATTTTTGCTGCTGATATCAATCATCAGGCAATCTGTTGTTTCGCCAAGTCCATACTCGGGTTTGTCATACATGTAATGAAGCCGGGCGGGGTCTGCCTTTTTCACCGTCTGATAATTTTTCCTGACCAGTTCGAGGGGAGTCCCTCTCATGCGTACCTCGTCGGAGTAATATGACAGAATTGCCGGATAACGTTTATAGGCGGTGATCCAGTGGGACATGCTTTCCAGAGCGGATTCCCTGATCTGAAAACCGGGAGGCAGTCCCATGAGCACCCACATTCCCAGTTTTTCCGCCTCGCGCAGCAGCTTCATGTTTTCTTCCCTGACAATCCAGCTGTCGGTGCCGTATGTGTGAACGGTATTGAATCCGCAGTCTTTCAGTTTCTGCAGCGAGAAATTCCATCCCAGGCCTGCATATATGCCGATGGGGAAGATGGTGTCGCCCCGGGGAGTTTTCAAGGGGATCTTTTTATCAAAATCGGCAAGATGCTCCGGCACTTTGTCGATGCGTTCGATCTGCAGTGTGCTGGTTGCGACCAATGCCCGGTCACGTTTGTCGTAAACCAGCAGTTGGAATACTGAAATTCCGACAGGCATTTCGCTGACGGGCAGTTCGACTCTTTTTCCATTGACCCTGCCCTGTATGAAATCAGTGTCATTTTTGTAAAGCCGGATTTCAAAGCGGTAATTGTCATAGGCGTGATCCGGAATGCCGCTGACGACGTACTGGAGATATTCTTTGCCGGAGTCCGGCAGGACGATTGCATCTTTCGGTGTCAGCGGCAGCAGCTTGACCGGAGGTGCGAATTCCGCCACTTCTTTTTCTCCGATGGAAATTTTTCTCAGGCTGACATTCCGGTACCAGACGGGGCTGGTGGAACGGTTCTGCAGCCCCAGCGTCACCACTCCTTTTTCCGGGACATCCCGCGGTATCCAGAAGATGCTCCGGCATTTTGTCCACTGCTGAAGCGGCGGCAGAGTGAAGAATCGTGCCCATACTCCCGTTCCCAGCAGAAAGGAATCCCGTTTCATGGAGACTCCCGGCCCGGTTTTGGCTTCATACATGAGTTCATAAGCGTATCCCGGTTCTGTTTTGATATTGAACTGAACCAGACGCACCTGATCCATGTTCTCCTGATTCGGCAGGAAATACATCTTCCAGCCGTTTTCCTCCGGGATCATGGTATATTTGGCATTCGGCGGAATGCAGGCACGGACCCATTCATCCGGTTTCCATTTTGCCTTTACTGCTTTCAAGGCGCCGTTGCGCACCAGATTGTCCCCGCGTGTGTAGGGCATATCCGCCCACAGATTCAGTGCGGCGGCAAATCCGAGAAGGAACATGGCTTTTCTCATCTTTGACCTCATTTTTTTGTTGTGATTTATTTCAGAAGCGTTTTAGAACGCCATTGATCTGTGCGGGAAAGCGGTATCTCTCCTTGAAATCATCCGCATTGAAATTCGTTGTGTACCGCATGGTGGTGACATGTCCGCCGAATGTCAGCACATTGGAGAGTTTATTATGCCGGAATGCAGGCAGGTAAACTCCTCCATCCGGAATTGACAGATAATACTTGGGAGTATCGGCAAAAAAAATCAGATCAGGCGACCTGTCCCGGGATGCCGCCACCTGCGACATTTTAACCGCCTGTCGCCCCCAATACTGTGAGACCGGTATGTAACAGCGTCCGAACGTTGACCAGTTCAAGCCGTAATTGACGTATGACATCCAGTTATTGTTTACGCTTGAATCGGATTCCTCAAGTTTTTCGAATGTTGTGATGGCATTGAGAACGGATGGACATTGATAACTCGTCAGATTTGTGAGATAGCCGGCTGTCCGGAAGCGAAAGAACCAGGCGCTTGGATGTGACCAGTTCAAACCCCATACTGTCGGCATCCACTCTGCGTTATCGCTGATATAAAACTGTGCTGCAAGCCCTATTTGTTTCAAATTGCCGGTGCACTTGATTGCCTTGGCCTTTTCCCGCGCGATGTTTAACGCCGGCAGCAGCAGAGCCGTGAGAATCGCAATGATCGCAATTACGATAAGAAACTCTATCAATGTGAATTTCATTCTTTCCCTCATAAAAAACTCCTCTCTGTTTATGTTATGTTTTGGGTTTGAAACTCTGCCGGTACTCCAGATGAGCCGGTATTCTGATGATATGGGTCCGGTCATCATTTTCCAGAATCATTTTCTTCAACTGCATGATTCCTTCGAAACAGCGGCGCTCAAATGCCAGATCAACCGACGTGAAATACGGCTCCCTGTCTGACTTCTGATAGCGCTCGATGTTGTCGAAGCCGATGGCATCAGGCATTTTCTTTCCTTCAAAGGCTTCCCGCATGCCGAGGCTGAACAAATCGGACAGCAAAATCACCACTGCATTTTCCCATCCGCAATGATGCTGGCTGAAATATTTTCGCGCATTGTTCTGCAGCGGCTCAGGCAATATCACCGTTTCAATGCCGGAATGCCCTTTCAGCTTTTTTCTCCACAGCTGCTCCAGAAATATCGAATTCAGCCATTCCGAACGAATGATTACTATCCGTTTATAAGGCATGACCTGCGGCACCAGTTCAGCCATTACGGAGGTAAAATCGATAATCATCTGATTGCAGGGGTAGATTTTCGCCTCATATAAAAGGGAACTGATCATGATCCGGTTGCCGAAATGCTGTATTTGCGGCAGAGTCAGCTCCTGCAGGAATCCGTCTGTCATAAACAGCCCATGCATTTTTTTCAGGACTTTCGAAGCGGCGGACGGATCGCATAAGACATTGAACGGCACATAATTGAATGAAAGTCCGGCTTTTTCGAACCCCTTCAGGATCAATGAAGTCTCGAAATGGCGGAAAAAATCGTCTGTCGGTCCTGCCATAACCCCGGAATAACCGATGACCGGGTCCAGCGGCGGATCATGTTTGACAAAAGTGCCGCTTTGCGGAAGGCGATACAGAATATCTTCCGCCACGAGCAGATTTAAAACTTTTTCTGCCGTGACCGGAGATATCTGATACTGCTTTGCCAGTTCGCGGCTTGAACCGACCGGTGTCCCGGCTTTAAGCCGTTTGCCTGCCAGTTCTTCACGCAGCAGTTTGGCTATTTTCAGACTTTTCGATTGCCGTTCCATGAGCATTGCTCTCTACCTTTGTTCTTATTCTCCGTTCTTTTATTATATGACTTTTTATGAATATTGCAATAGGGAAATTGAAAAATTAATAGAAAAATACAGAAAATAATTATCTAACTGCAATATATTATATGTTGCAGTTAGATGAAGTTACTGGTGCTTGAAAGTCGTAACACAACTTCTGTCAATGTTTTTCTGATTTTCCTCCCCCCATAAAGGATTGCGGAGGATTCCTCACAGTTTTTCCCATGCCAGGCAGGTTACATTTCCCGCAGAATCCATCAGTGCGATTTCACCGGCAATGTCCCATGCCGGCAGAATATTGACGACTGTCCCCGCCCCGGTATGGATTTGCTCCCATGCGTGGAAATGTCCTGCCGTTACGGAGGTGATGCCGTGTGCCGAACATTGAACCGCGCAGGATTCAAGATCGGCGCGCGGCAGATATTTTTTATGTGCCATATTGCTGGTCTTGAGGGAGAGCCGGATGTGGTCCGAAACACGCGGACCGATGGTCGGAGCAAAGAGTTTCAACAGGAATTTCGTAACAAAATTGCGGATTGCCCCGCGCAGCAGCAGATACTTCCAGTCTCTCCTGTTGATGGTGTCTCCATGCACGAGCCGGATGGTTTGATTCAGATCGTGTTTTTGATCCGTCACCCATGAAAACGCGGTCCGATAGGTATCACTGACGAAGAATTCATGATTGCCTTCGATGAATCCGATTTCCATGTTTTTGGAATGGCTGCGGCACCAGTCGACAAACCGTTTGTGTTCCGGCATTTCATATCCTTTGAGTGCGATCCACAGCTCGAAAATATCGCCGAGGAAAAGAATTCCCGCCGGTTTCAGCGCCGCGAGACGATCCAGCATACGGAAGAAAATTTCCGCTTTTTCCGATCCGCATTGAATATGGGAATCCGCAATCAGAACATATTTGTCATGATAATATTTCATTCTGCTTTGATTCGCTCCACAAGCATCGGTATCATACGTTCGAATTCGACTCCGTATTGGACATGGTCAGGGGATTCCATTGTGCGGGCAATACATGCCACCGTGTAATCCGCAGCCAGTGCGAGCGCTTTTTCCAAAGAGAGACCGCGCACCAATGCTCCTGCCGCAGTGCTGGAAAAAATATCGCCGGTTCCGTGGAACGAAACATGGATGCGACGGTGGAAGTAATCGAAAAATTCATCCTTTTCTGCGTTGTAGCCCATAACGCCGAGCTCATTCGGGCTGAAACTGATTCCGGTCAGAACTGTATTTTTTGCGCCGAGCTCCGCAAGACGCTTCAGAAGGTCTTTGATGTAAGTTTCAGTGTAGCCGTCGCCCTTGTATGTGAGATCCAGCAGGAATGCCGCCTCCGTCAGGTTCGGGACAATGACATCGGCTTTGGCGCAGAGCTGTGCCATCGCATGGGCGAATTCCGGAGTGAATCCCGGATAAAGTTTGCCGTTATCCGCCATGACCGGATCGATAAATACGAGATTTTCAGGTGTCCGGAACTCGTCAATAAAACCGGATATGAGCTTCAATTGTTCGAAAGAGCCGAGATATCCGGTATAGATGGCGTCAAAGCCGATTTTTTCCGCTTTCCAGTGTGCCGCAATGGGGGCGATATCATCGGTAAGATCGCGGAAAGTGAAGTTTTTGAACATGGTATGCGTGGAGAGTACAGACGTCGGAAGTACGGCGCATTCGATTCCCATCGCGGAGATGATCGGCAGTGCTACTGTAAGAGAACATTTACCGACACAGGAAATATCTTGAATCGTTATAATTCGTTTCATTTTATCATCCTTTTTTGAGTCAGTAGTATTATATCACGCCGAGTGTTTTGATTCAACTCCATTCGTCTTTTTTAAGCGCAGGCGCAACAATAAAAAAAGCCAGTCGGAGTGACTGGCGTAGATACAAAAATGGTGGCGCATTTTTCTGCAAATCAAAACTCATTCTCTGCTTTTGTAAGTTCTTGATATTCAAGTATTCGCACGTGGACACAAGAATTGAGGTCAAAAATAGGATTTTGTTTTGTGAAAAAATGGTGAGCATTTATCACAAAATACTGTCGGGGACACGCGAAAGAGTAATACATATTGAGATTCAATGTAAATCAAATCTCAATATGTATGTTATTCGCATTTACATTGCCGGCAGCAACCTGCTCCAAGCATCGCTCCTCATTTGTTCAGATTTTTTCTTTAAATCTGAAATGGTTTCTTGTAGACGCATACGGTTGTTTTCTGTTTCCCAATTGACACGCAAACGGGTTTCGTACAAAAGGTTTTCTTGGCGCTTGTTTTCAACATACCAAGTATATCCCCCAGTAGCAATGCCGCCCACAACACCTATGGCAATTCCAATTCCCGTACCAATTGCTCCGCCAGCAGCAGTACCGGCAGGTCCAAATATCGAGCCGATGGCAGCTCCGACCTTTGCGCCTCCGCTTGTACATGTGAAAAACACGGTGCCAGCAGTGGTTAAGGCTACAATACCGACATTTACCCACATATCAGTTTGCGTTATATATCCTTGATTGTAGCTGTATATTGTGTCACCCACAAAATAAAGTGCAAAAGCAATCTGCAATCCTCCGCCGATAGTTCGTCCTATTGTTGGAGCTAATTTTTCAGCAAGTTTAGCAACTGCTTTTTCTGTAACTTTTTTGCCTGTGCGTTCCAGCATATATTTCGCCACATATTTGCTTGTATGTGTAACAACAAAATTCATTGTATAATCAAGCGCAATACCAGCAGCAAGTGTTCCGGTTGATACTAACCCGGCCTTAAGAAAAGTCTCTGATGTTATGCCATCCTTCATTGCATCATGTGCAATTATAAAGCCAGCAACAACTGTTGCACTAATAATCATTCCTGAATTTTTGCTTATGTGTCTGCCGACAACACCTGCCAGGCTACCGCGTGGCGGTTTTTCGCCCAATTCTTGAGCGACAGCCATTGCTAATTTTTTATCTGGAATTTCTCTTTTTATAAAACGGTAGAGGTCAGAATCGCTTTTGATAGTTCCTTTCTTAAAAGCCCTTTGAATCTTTTTAACAAGCGTAGCTGCACCTTTAGGGTCATAAACAGAAATATGTTTTTCAAGATTCCTGTATATCGCACGTTCCATTCGCAACATTGCACCACTGTTGGTTGCATTCATATCGACAAACATTGGTTTTCCTACAGGATTACCATCCACACCGATGTTTTCAATCCGATACTGAATTTTGCCACCATTGCTTTCAAGTTTCATTGTAAAAACACGAGGACGTCGACCAGATATTCTCATAATTTGCTTTAAGTCTGCAATCCTTTGTTTTGTCGCAGCCGATGGGGCTTTTCGATATTCATCTTCCGCCATAGCCAAAAGATCTTTTAAGTTACCATCAACCCATTCTTGACTCAATTGCATACCTCGGCTTGTCATTTTAAGCTTGGAGGCACCAGATTTTGCATCTGTTGCAATCCAATCAATAATTGTTCCGTTTTTATTACGTCGAACATACAGACCATCAAAACCATTGCGCCCTCTTTTACCATCGATAATCTCCCAACCATCTTTGATATAAAAGTCGTCCATAAGGGATTCTGCCAAATTGCCCTTGATGTCAAGACTTCTAAAATGAGCTTTGTTATTGATGCGTATTGCTCTTCTAAAAAGATATTCTTGATAGTTTAGGTACTGGTTTACTTGCGCACTATTCCCATATGTACGCAAAAAATCAGCCCGGGTGGCCTGCCAAGCACGAGAAGACAAAAAGGCTTCCGTGTTTGCTGTCCCCGGCAACTGTCGAGCCCATCGAACAGGGTTTGAGGCCCCTATATGCTTTTGAAAAATTGCCGATGCGCTTGGCGTGGTCACAGGCGTTGTTCCTGCTCCAGAGCGAAGCGAGTTGGAGAAAATGCCAGCATACGCCACAGACGAGTACATAACAACCATCAAAAACAGTATTAGTATTTTTATGGATGTTTTCATTGTACTGCACCTTAAAAGTCAGAAATTCGTTTATATTTAACAATTCCCCTTTGGTAATTGTTGGGCTCCCAGTGGTTTTCTATTTGCATTTTCAACTCACTATAGGTTTGGAACAATGCAGGATCAGCAGCATGGAGATCCCCCGGATGTATGCTCATCAAAGCTTGCCACGCAGCAACATACTTATTGACTGCAGCCTCGCTACTGCGCGTTCTGCGCCATGTACTTGCTATAGCTTCTCCTTCCCCATCTAAAGTTCTCGCTCTCTGAAGCTGCCCTTTAGCCCATTCAATAAAACGAGTGCGCTGGGCTTCGTTTTTGTTCAAATCGGTAATAACAAGTTTGTTTTTGTACGCATTGACTAATTGTCCGAGGAATGCAATTTTTTGGGTTGCATCTAAAATTTCTGCAGAAAATTGATTTGCGTATTTTGCATCCAGAGTCTTCAATCTCAACAACAATTGGATATACTGCCCCTGTGTAGCACCCACCATTTGCATATAAGTTTCATCCGCCACGGAATTTTCAAGCGCTTTTAAGTTCTTTAAGCCTTCTGCAAATTCCGCAAGCGTTGCCTTTGTAATATATTTGTTGAGTTTTATAATTTGGGCTTTATTTTCCATTTGCTCTTCAGCACTAAAGGCGTTACTTTCTGTAATTAGTGTAGACAGATCATTCAAATTAGAGTCTGCAGAAGATGTAATTCGCTCAACGCGTTCTTTCCAATATGACAAATATATGCCTCTGGAAACCTTTTCGATTTCAGTAATTAAATCTTGCACACCCTCCACATTAGAAGCCTTCGCTGCCTGCAAAAATTCAGCAGCAGTTCCTATATCTTCCAATTTCTTGGTAATAGGTAAGTCAGACTTTAAGCGCACCACAAAATTTTTCAGCCATTCGTTCCAAGGAGTATTATTGCTAATGACTGGAATAATAATTTGATCAGATGGTGTCGTCAAATAAGATTGTTTTAAAATTATTTTTGCTACAAGAGCATCTTTTTGATTGTTCAAGGAAGGATCAACAGTAAGGGCTGTCAAATCTTTGAGCAACGAATCAGCTTCAGAATAAGAGGTCAAACCATCAACACGTTGTTCAAAAGAATTTATTTGCTTTTGTTGAGCCGCAATCAGTTCGCTTTGATACGATGTTATTAACTGCTCCGCTGCGGTCAGTTTGTTTTTTAAATCCGGAATAGATTTCATATCGCCTACCGACCCCAATGCGATATTCGCATCACAGATACCAGCTAACGCAACTAAACGTTCCTGGGCAAGCTCAACATTTCCACTCGCAACATCTTGTTTTATCAACTTTGTTTGCCAATCGATAAACTCAGAAAGTATTTCTGCTTTATTTTCAGAATAAGTCAATGCAGACACATAAAGAATTTGAGCTGTTTCTGGAGTTTTTATCGATGCTCTGGCTGCTTTCAAATACAACGCCGCTTTTGTTTCTCTTTCGTTTTGCAGATCCGCTAATGTTTTTGCTGCTGCACTTGAACTTGTTTCAATAGAATCAACTTTGGTTTTAATTGCTGCAAGTTGAGCACTGGTATCGTTCCCAAGTGCTAACATTTGTTTTTCCACGGATTTTATCATTTGTTCAAAAGCGGCTGAATTCTTTTTATCCGCTTGCGCTATGATAGTTTCAGATGTTGTAGCCGCAGTTTTTAAGATTTCTGTCTTCAAATCAGTAGCGGTCTGTTGAAAGCTGCCAAAAATTTGTTTTTGCAGATCGGGCGGAATAGTAAGTAAAATTTTATTATGTTCGTTCAATTGAGTTTTCATTCCCAAAGACAAAACAAAAATTACAGCATTGCATATGAGAAGCAATGCGAACAAGATGCATGTTACACGTTTCCAGTTGTCTTTTTGCTTCGAGTTTTCAGTGTCCATTTTGTATTTGACTCCTTGTTATATTTATGTGTTAATTTTGATTGAAAATAATTTGTAGGAATATTAGGTTATGGAACAGATGACTTTAAGTCTTTATGCATTACACATCTCCTTTATCTTATCGGCAAAAACAGATATTTCATGCAACATATTACGCGGTGATTTGATATACGCTCGACCACATTGATGCATTATCCATGTAGTAAGACGATATTTCGACATCTTTCTGACACGCAATTCACAACCTTTTTCATTTTTTACAATTTCCTGCTCCGGGTGCAGTGGGCGCGTCTGGATGATATTGGCAAGATATTCATCGCACTGAACGACTACATTTTCAACCATCTCTGGATCAAAAATCCCCTCTTCGTTGGCAGTCTTTATAATTGCCTGAGCAAGGCGACGTTTTTCGGATTCTGTCAGGACAGGACGAGCCTTGCCCGTCAGAGAAGTCAGATGTTCCTCATAGATGCGGAGTTTTTCTGCCATGTAGTCATTCATTTTCTGCATGTTCTCAAGGATTGTCCGCAGATTCCCGTCTTTCACATTCTGCACGAAAGAATTCAGTTTATTGACTGTCTCATTGACCTGTTTACTGTTCATATCCGTATTCGCTCCCTTCCGCAATTTGACTACTCTGCTTTCAAGATAATATACAGCCGGTCCTGTCCGCTTGCGAATACAGGATGAGAATTTATGTCTTCGGGAGAAAAGATGTTTGATTGGCCTAGAAAAGCAAAACTTGAGAACTGGTTCCAGCATGAGCATTTCGGCGGTTTAAACGGATTGAAAGAAATATTGACTTTTTGACAGCCGAATTTATATTATACGATTATGATATATGAAACAGGAACAGTTTATCATGGGTTGAAGCTCCTTGCCTATTGCGGCGGAGGAGCTTATGGGGATGTCTATACATGCGAGGATATTTCCGGACGGAAGCTCGCGGTCAAGATTATCTCCAAAGTCCGGCTCGGCGAGGACTGGGAACGTGAACTGCGCGGCGTGTCCAACTACCGCAGAATCACGGAAAACACGCAAACTCTGCTGCAAATATTTCATGTCGAAGAAGATGAAGATACGTTTTTCTACACAATGGAAGCGGCAGACTCCATCAGTACTGAAGGTCAGTACCGTGCCGACACTCTCGCGGAACGGCTGAAAAAGGGACCGTTGCCAAGGACAGAACTTTATCCGACTTTAAATGCGGTCTTCATGGGAATTCGGACCATTCACGATGCCGGATTCGTACACAGGGACATCAAGCCGGACAACATCATTTTTGTCAGGGGGCAGCCAAAACTGAGCGACATCGGCTTGCTTTCCTCGCTTTCTTCGACTTATACGCAACTTGCCGGAACACTGGATTTTCTTCCGCCCGAGGAACGTTCGAGCGACAGTGTTTCCTCCGACCGCAGTTACCGTCAGAAAAACGATCTTTATGCTTTCGGCAAAGTGATCTACTGTTCCGCGACGGGATACAGTCCACAGGATTTTCCGACCGTTCCGGTGGATCTGCCGCTCACGCTCGAACTGAAATTCTTTCTGCGTTTGGCGTTCCGGCTGTGCGACAGGAATCCGCTGCTGCGTCTGAATTCGCTGGAAAAGACTGCCGCCGAATTCAAGCATATCGAACGGAAACTGCAATACGGAGAGACTTTCCGGGACAAATGTCATTTTATATTCCATGAGGCTTTGATGCGTCTTTCCGGGGAACTGCTTGCGTTTGCGCGCTGGTCCCGGCGGCATTGGTTTCTCATGATGACCGCCTTGATCGTCGCAGGTCCGCTGATCTGGCTGGCGGTTCCGGAAAGGAAATTTGACATTGCCCAGGTAAAAACACAGCAACTGCACAGTCCGGAACTTCAACTGTCCATGGAGCTCCCTGTGCAATGGACTGTTGTCAGGCGCGAAAACATTCGTCAGGAGATTGAAAAACGTCGCAGGAATCAGAAGAATATGACTCCGGAAGAGTTTGAAAAACAGGTGCAGCTGATCGAATCGCAAATGAGTGATGGAAGTTGTGTCATATTCATCGAATACAGCAAGCCTCCAGATTTCTGTCTGATTCAATCTTCCCCCGTCGCTATGCTGGATCTTTATCTGGGATCCACGGAAGATACCCTGAAATACCAGTTCAGCGAGTTGTTCAAGTCGGAATGCGGGCCGCAGACGGAGATTTATGAAATCAGAAAACTTTTCATTGCCGATACCTTGTGCGTATATACGGATTTCTCCTCTCTGCCGGGAAAAACGAGAACATTGTTCTACCTGTTCATCCTGAAGAAACGCATAGTGAAAATCTGTGTAAATATCAAGCAGGACAATTATCACAGGCGCAAAGAGGAACTTGCGGAATGTCTGAAATCGCTGAAATTCAATGATGCTGCGGAATAACGATGTAAGAAATCCTGTTTTCTCCGGAGTAAGCAGATAAAGAGGAGATCATCTGATGGCATTCACTACGAAAAAATCACTGCTGGCGAAGGTCCGCGCGGGAGATGAGGTGTCCTGGCGGGAATTTTACGATGCCTACCGGCCTTTGATCCTGCTGTGCGGCGGCGACTGTTCGCTTACACCGGACGAAAACGAGGAACTTGTGCAGCAGGTCATGACCGAACTGTTCACCAAGGACATCCTCGGGAAATATGATCCCGATCACATTCCTGACGATGTGGTATTTCATTATGATCCGAAACGGGGACGTTTCCGGCATTTTCTAAAGAAGATCGTACGGAATCAGGCGATCAGAATCTATCACAAACGGTTCGACCATGCGCTGCTTGAAGATGCGGAGACACTCTGCGGGGAAAATGCGTTCGATTCGATCTGGGACGAGGAATGGCGGCGGCATGTGCTGAACATGGCGCTGGTCGAACTCAAGGGACGGGTCCAGCCGGAAACATATTCCGCATTCGAGATGTATGCGATGCAGAACCGGAAACTGGATGAGGTCTGCAAGTTTCTGGATATGTTGCCGGCTTCGGTCTATACCGCCAAAAGCCGGTGCATTGCAACATTGAAAGAAATTATCGCAAGTCTGGAGGAGAAATAAAATGAATGAGCATTACACGAAAGAGGAATTGGACCTGTACCGCAACGGAGGAATGTCCATCCTGCGGAAGATCAGCTGTTCGGCGCATTTGAAAAAATGTCCGGCATGTGCGAAACTGCTGGAGGAACTGAACGCGGATGACCAGCTGCTGCGCGATCTGCGCGGCAGTGTGGAGCTCTATCAGCAGCTTGCCCGGAAAACGAATTCGAGGAATACTTCCAAGTCACTGTAAAAGAAACGGGAAAGGACCATTGCAATGAATTTTTTACAATCCATTTTCGGAACAATACATCAAAAAACACCGAGAACAGGTCTCAGTCGTAAAGATACGAAAAAGGCAAGAAAACTATATGAAGACGGTGTAAAACTGATGTTGACTGACGATGGACGTGAAAGAGGAAAGCAATACTGTCTGCAAGCAGCCGAGATGGGAGATGCAGTTGCTTTGCTTCAGGTCGGGTTATCGTATATTTATGCAAGGCTACCTGGTTCAGAAGATATGATTGTACGGCTGAACAATGGTCTTTTTATTCTGCCCGGCCTGGAGGCGGACATTTCCAAAGGGCTTGATCTTCTTGAAAAATCAGGAAAAGCCGGAAACAGTGAAGGATATTATATGCTGGGGATGTTCTACAGCGATCCCGATCATTCCTTATTGCCTTCCATCCAGTCTGATGCTGAAAAGGCTTTTGAATATTATCATCTCTCGGCGGAAATGGGGCATGTTTTGGCACAGCAGAAAGTCGGGAGCTGCTATCTGCATGGGAGCGGCGTAAAGCAAGATATAGACAAGGCACTCGAATTTCTTCAGAAAGCTGCAGGCGGCGGCGATGTGTATGCTTACGCCATAATCGGGTCAATGTATTTGTCGCCACAAGGATGTCTGAAGCCTGATACGAGAAAGGCCTTTGAATATTTTTATCAGGCGGCAAAGATGGGACTTGCCGTTGCTCAATTCAATGTTGGGCAAATGTTTGAATTCGGTGACGGAACAGAACAGGATCTGCGTAAAAGCATAACCTACTATCGCCTGGCGGCGGAGCAGGAACACTCCGACGCGCAATACCGTCTTGGCTTAGCTTACTTGCGTGAAAAAAAGTTTCAGAAGCATTCCGCTGGGTCAACAAGGCTGCAAAACAGGGAAATGTCATGGCATTTGTCAAACTGGGGGACTTTTACCGTGCCGGAATCGGAACGCGAAGGGATGAGAAAACTGCTGAAAAATGGTATCGGAAAGCCGTTGATGCCCATGATCCGGTCGGAGAGTATGCTTTGTGGTCTCTCAATTTGATCCGATTGGAACGGCAGGAGAATGGAGATCCGCAGAATACTCCGGAAAGTCTGAAACTTCTATTGGCATCAGCAGAACAAGGGCATCCACCGGCGCAAAATGCAATTGGGTGTTTTTATCGGACCGGGAACGGTGTTCCAAAAGATGAGCGGAAAGCCGTTGAATGGTTCCGGAAGGCCGCTGAGCAGGGTAATGAAGATGCGTGTCTAAATTTATATAATTGTTACCGTGATGGGATCGGAGTAGAAAAAGATGCAAAACAGGCAATGTCATATCTGAACCAGGCAGCAGAATATGAAAACGCATCTGCTTTCTATGAGCTGGCTGTATTGTGCGAGGAAGCTGGAGATCATGCAAAGGCATCTGAATTGATTTCCAAAGCTGCCGAACAAGGGCATCCGGAGGCGATTCAAATCCTGCGTGAAAACTTTGCCGATGACACGCCCGAAAATCAGAATTTTCTTGGAATGATTTTGCTGGAAAGGGAACCGCAGGAAGCGGCGGAATGGTTCCGGAAAGCGGCGGAACAGGGAAATGCCGATGCACAATATAATTTGGGAATGGCATATTACAAAGGCGATGGGGTGGACAGAGACAGACAAGCTGCATTGATGTGGTTCAAAAAAGCGGCAGATGCCGGAGTCGCGCTGGCTCAATATAATTTCGGGGCAATGTGCATTAAAGGCAAAGAAGAGGATGCCAACGAATTGCTTGGTGTGAAATATATCCGGAAAGCGGCGGAACAGGGGAATGTCATGGCGGAAAATTTTCTCGGTTTTCTTTCCTTCAAAGGGTCGGAGTCTGTTCCGAAAGATTACGAGGCTGCATTGCATTGGTGGACAATAGCAGCTGAGCAGGGGGACCCGGAAGCTATGAACGGGTTAGGTTTTATGTATGCGTGCGGAATGGGTGTTAAAAAAGATATCCCAACAGCTCAAATATGGTTTCAGCGGGCAATGGAATATGGTTCCGCCAATGCCGAGGAGAATATTTCCATGATCTGTGCTTCTGAGGACGGTGACGAACAGGCAGCTCATGAATGCCTGCGGCAGGCAGCCAGGCATGGCAATCTTCTGGCAAAGGAAATGTGGAATTAAAATCTGAAGAGGATTGATTTTTGAATCATTCCGGAGACCAGGCAGCACAGACGGTAAAATTCGCAAGACTCAAGATGCAACTTGTCTATTGGCAGAGACGGAAAAAAATTATGGTTAAAAAATCAACAGTTGCAGTGCAAACCGATCCGGCGAAACGGTTCCGGCGGAACAGGGGAATGTTCAGGGAACTGATCGTCGGGGATTGTCCGGACTCGCCGATCCAGTTTACCGGAAAGGATCAGCAGTTCATCACGAACACGGTTTCGTGCAACTGTTCTTCCAGCATAGCGGGCGAAGTGAGAAAGCTGAACGATTTTACCGATGAACAGTCCAGTCGGCTCCAGACAGAGAATCAAACTCAAATGGCTTTCGACAGCTTGCCGAAACGGCTGTGTTTTGAACTGACCTCAAAATGCAATTACCGCTGCCCGTTCTGCTATTGCGTCTGGCATGAGTTTCCCGAACTGGCGAAACCGGAACGCGATACCGCTTTCTGGTTGTCGGTGCTGGACTGCTGTGCAGAGAACGAAGTCAATGATATCCTGTTCACCGGCGGGGAAGTCCTGCTTCGGAACGACCTGTGCAAACTGCTCTCATACGCCAGGAAGCGTCTGCCGGATGCTTCATTGGGACTTTTTACCAATACCGCTCTCATGAGCGAGGAATTCCTGTATTTCTGCCGCAGGAAGAAGATTCGTCTTTCCACCAGCCTGCAGGGACTGTCAACCCATGGAGCCATGACAGGGACGCGACGCCGTTGTTTCCGGACGCTGGAATGGATTGCACGCGCTTCGGAATTGCATTGGTCGATGTCGGTCGGTCTGACTGCGACACGTGTGAACCGGCGAGAATTTGCGGATATGTACTGCGCGGCGGCATTGGCCAATGCAAAAGACATCCAGATGGGGACGATGATGCTTGGAGGACGTGGCCGGACAAATCCTGATCTGGCGCTGACGCAGACGGAATGGGAGGAACTGAAGTCGGAAATCCGGTCGCTTCCAGATTACGGAGTTACGTATGTATTCTGTGATGAACAGATTTGTGAATGTCGTCCTCAGCCGGAGGATTTCCAGCGGAATTTCAGTTTCCCGATGAAACGCGTCTGCAAAGCCGGTATTGATTTCGGGGTGATCGGTCCCAATGGTAAATTCCGGAAATGTCTGCATACGGTGGAAGCTTTCGGAATTCATTTGCCGGAAAGGCTCCAATCAAGCCTGTGATCCTGTTTTTTCTGAAATTTTTTTTTTCATTTGGTGTAAGAAATTCTGGATTTTTCGATATAAGTTGACAGGAACGGAAAAACAACGGAAGGGTGTGTAACAATGAAATTAAATGCGGAAAACAGAAAAAAACTCAATGCTGTCAGGAAAGCTGTGATGCTTGGTATGCCGATCACCGGAATGATGATCGCCGCAGGCTGTTCCGATTCAACCCCGGACAAGGGGCCTGCAAAACAAGAAACTATTTTGATTAAAATTGAGACTGAGACTGAGACTGAGACTGAGCCGATGAACCCATTCATGCTGTCGGGAGTGCCCCCCCCAACGTCGCTGGAAGTGCAACTTCAGAAATATAAAGTAAAAGCAGAAGATACCTGGGAGAGTTTAGCTGCTCAATATGGGACCAGTGTCGAGATTATGCTGCGAATTAACCGGATTCCGAAGAAGACGGTCAGGCAAGTCGTTGACTCGAACGTTATTCCGGAAAAATTGAAACTGGTTCAAGGGCAGGAAATTTATATTCCTGAAAAAATGGAGTGGCAATGAATTTTCTGGAATCTTTATGGGAGAAAACCGGAGGTTTCTTTGAGGAGATTGTTGATTTCTTCATGCTGCTGCATGATTTGATATCATGGTTTTGGATGGGTTCCGACGGGAACGATGCGACCTGGAGCGGTCGTTTTGCACGTCTGATGATACCGCTGGCAGTGTTTGCACTGATCAGCGGATGTATCTGCCTGTTACAGCCGAAACCTTCGGTACTTGAAAAAATCGACGCCATCCAGGTGAATTTCGATCGGCTTGCCATCAACCGGAAAGCTCTGATAAACGATTTGAAGCAGCATCCACTTGAAAAACGCGTGGAAGTTCCATATCATCTGCGGAAACGTTTTTTGATCCTGACGGATGACCAGCTGAAAAAAATTGATGCGGCGTATCTTGCGGAAATCGACAAACTGAAAGTCGGTTTGCAGGATGTGGAATACCGGAAACGAGCGGAAGGGATTGCATCCCGGATTCAGTCGGTCATGGAACGCAAGCCGAGCGGAACCGTCTATCTGCTGGACACCGACGAATTTCAGGCATTCTGTCTTTCCGGAGGGAGCATCATGCTTACAAAAGGACTGATGGATCAGCTCTCCGATGACGATGAACTTGCCTTTGTCATCGGGCATGAATACGCTCATTTTCTGTGCCGGCATACGGGGGAAAGCATTACGAAAAGTATGATTGCGCAGGAGTTCGGTGAATCTTTTTTCTTCCAGGAGAAACCGGAGAACAATGCGGGCAAACTGAAAAAGTCATTCGAGAAACTCGGATACCAGTATGGAGTACTGATCGGCGTCCTGCTCCCTTACAGTCGCACGATGGAATACGAGAGCGATCGTCTGGGCGTTCTGCTGATGAAACGGGCGGGATTCAATATACAGGGGGCGTTCAAGGCGATGGAGAGGATAGCGGCGATGAATCAGGACAGCTCAATCATTCTGCATTTTCTGTCTACGCATCCGCAGGGGGAAAAACGGCTTGTCGAGATCCGGCAGACAACGGATCTTCTGAAAACATCTGATACCCCTGTTTGGGGTTCGAAGCTGACAGTTGCCGCAGAAACGGCAAAAGTTGCGGCAATCAGGAAATGGCTTGCGGACAGGGAGGAGAAAGCGCATCCCTCTGCGAAAGAAAATCTGGAAAAGACAGCACGCAGACTCAAAAAGATATTCACGGACAAAATACAGGCGGCTGCCGCAGAAGAAAATGACAAACAGAAACTGAAATGATGAGAATATGCGGTATTCTGAAATTGCAGGCTGCATCTGCCCTGTGTTTTCTGTTCTGCGCTTCATTTGGCGCGGAACCTGATTTTTATATCTGGCATCGGCAGCAGACGCCGGAACTGGAACAGGCTGTCACTGAATTTTACCGTTCCTCCTCCGGCATGCTTTTCTTTCTTGCCGGAGAACTGGAAGACAACGGGTGCATGATCCGGATTTCACCTTTGAAAGCTGTTGATTTCACACGTGCCGTTCCCGTGATCCGGATTCATGTGAAAAATCTGGAAAAAACACCTGCGGTTCTGGCAGAGGAGATCATGAAAGCATATGTTCCGTGGAAAGCGGCGAATGCGTTGCAGATCGACCTCGACGCACCGGAATTCCGCCTGGACTATTACCGGGACGTCATGCTCGAACTGCGGAAAAAACTGCCCGGAATCAGACTTTCCGCCACGGTTCTGCCGTGTCATCTCAATCATGCCGTTCCTTTCCTTGCGCTGGCGACGGCGTGTGATTATTATGTGCTTCAGGTGCATGGACTGACGCGCCGCAACAGGACGTGGTCGATTTACGATCATACGGCGGCTGTCAAGGCTGTCAGGCTGGCAAAAAAGATGAAACTGCCGTTTAAAACCGCTCTGCCGCTTTACTGCAGCCGGATCAATGGACAATGGGTCAAGCCCGACATGACGAAGGTAAGCAAACTGGCGGCGGTTTGCGGCGAAGTGATCGGATTCCGGCTGGGAATTTTCGGCGACGGTTCTGTCCTAGATCTGGAAACATCGCTCCGGGTCTGCCGGGGCAAGGGATACACACCGAAACTGGAAACCCGCTGGGAACAGCATCCGGACGGCGCATGGCATCTTTTCATCCGGAACTGCGGTTTTTTTGCCGAACGGGTCACGCTTTCTCTGGATTTCAAGATTCCTCCGGCGGATTCGGATACCTTCAATCACGCCCGCATGAACGGGAAACACGATGAACTGACCTTAATCCTGCCGCCGTCCGGCAGGGAAAAAAACTGTCTGTGGATGCGAAGCGGATCGAATGAAAAACCATGGATGACAATTCAACTGCGAGGAGGAAATAAGTTATGAAATATCGTATGCGCAACATTTTTCTGCTGCTTTCATCTGCGGCCTTTGGCTTTGTTCCAACGGAAAGTCCGGCGTGTGCACCGTATTTTCAGCCGTATTATATGCAAGGGAAATCCCCGTATCCGACTGTTTTCCGCCGGAAAGCGGCGGTTCGCCGTCTGATTGCGGAGCTGCGCGATCTGATTCCGGCACGACCGGAGATTCCGGATGGCGTTCCGATGGAAGCGGCGGTATCACAGGATTTCAAGGCAGCTGTGAATCAGCATCTGCCGCGGCTGTCTCCGGAAGAAAAAGAGAAACTTGTGAATGATTATCTGCTTTTCTGGCAGGAGTCGAGAAAAAAAGAGAACATGTCGATGGACAGCTTCCCGAAGCTGCCGGAAGAACTGCTGGAATTCACGCTCTATCATGCCGGCGTTGCAGAAATGAAAGCAGACGGCAGGGAGATTCCGCCCTCGTGGAAAAAACTGCTGAAACTGCCCCGTAGATCAAGATATTTCCGGACGGTCTGGGTGTGTTTCATGCTGGGCAATTATCTGAAGCAGGACTGCGGGCGGTATTATCAGGCGTGCAGGGCGGCGGCAAGGGCTGGATTCGCCGATACGCCGGGACTGCTCAAGGCATCCTATAAAAACGAATTCCGTTTCACTGCCGACCCGGTCAGGAAAATTCATCTTGCGCTGGAAGCCCAGCGGAATTGTCCTGATCTGGAACTGCTTGCAGAGGCGTATCATTCCGTGAATCCGAAAAACGACGCCGAATGTGTCTCCATGCTGGCGGATCCGCTTTGCCGCGAGGTGCTGGCAGTTTTCGGCTGCAACCGGCAGATTTTTCAGCAGGAAGTATGGAAATACCAGTTCCGGAATGCGGACATCCTTGCCTGGCGCGCATACGAAGCGGGTGAGGTGGAACTGGCGGAAAAATATCTGAAACTGCGGACGCGCGACACGCTGCTTTCCACTTATATCGAGGCGAAAATCGCCCGATACCATGGGAATAATGAACTGGCGATTCAAAAGCTGCGTCAATGGTTGAAATTCGTGGAGAAGATCGACCCGAACGACCGTGCGGACATCGTCGGGATCAAGCATGTGAGCGATCCGTGGGACACCGAACCGACTTATCCGCTGCAGCAGGATATTTACGGTCTGCTCGGCAGCGCGCTGGTTTTGCGTCAGGATTTTGCGGAGGCGGCGATGTTTTTCTACCGGGCAGGTCAGATCGAAGCCGATGTCATGTATATTGCGGAAAATCTGATGACGCTGTCTGAACTGACATCCTTTACCGATTCCATTTCCGGCGATCTGAATTCAGAAAATCAGGAAAAACGTCAGGCGGCGCAAAGCATCCGGCACATGACCGCCCGCAGGGCATTCCGGGAAGGTAGATTCGACATCGCGAGGAAATATCTGCCGGAGCAATATAAAGGAATACTGGATCAATATCTTGCTTTTGTTCAAGCCTCCAAAGATGTCTCCAAATCCTTTGACAGCCTTGCATTGAATCTTTACAATGCAGCCAGAATTATGCGCTGGTATGGGATGGAACTTTGCGGAACGCAGGGCGCACCGGATGATTTTCCCGCTGGCAACTGGGGTATTTCCGCAGATTTTGAGGACTGTCCAGACTGCAAGTATGATCCGGAGACCGACCGATGGACAAATATCTGTAATAAACATCAGGATGATTACGGATATGAGGTTGCGCGGAACAATGCAACACAGGGATATTTTTCCAGTCTGCGGAAAGTTCCCGGATTTGTCCGTGTGCCGAGGAATCAGCGATTCCATTACCGTTACCTCGCGGCGGAACTTGCGTCTCGGGCGGGCGATTTTGCCCAAGATGAAGATTTGCGGGCGCTAGCCAATCTGTTTGGCGGGGAGTGTCTGCATCACCGGACGCCGCGCAAGGCGGATTTCTTTTACAAACGGATGGTCCGGCTGTCTCCGAACAGTCCCATTGCCAGAATCGCGGACAAACTCCGCTGGTTTCCGGATTGTCCCGTGCTGAAAAAAGAACTGGGCAGCGCGGTGCCGTACAAATCGCTTGACGAAGTGAAAACCTCATTGGAAAAGGCCGTGACGGAACTGAATGAAATCATGAAGAAAAAAACGGAAGAACAGCGGAAACGGGTACAGCGAAAAATGTTCGACGCCGTGAAAAAGAACGATCTGAAAGTTGCGGAGAGCTGTCTCAAATCAGGTGTTGATGTCAACGCCCCTGATAACAAAGGTCTGGTTCCTCTGCATTATGCCGCAGCATGTCAACATGTTGAGATGATCAAATGGCTACTGTCGCACGGCGCGGATGTGAACAGGAAGAATCAACGGGAATGGACACCGCTGCATTATGCGCTGGGCTGTGATGAAGTCACAGAGAAGTTATGTCCGAAATGGAATCCGGCGAAAAGGCTGGAGATCACGATGATTCTTGTTACGGCAAAAGCGGATGTCAATGCGGAAGACGATCATGGAGTAAGACCGGTCAATCTGGCGATTGACAGTCCGGAAATCCTCGAATATCTGGCGGAACATGGCGGAATTCTTTCTGGCGGCAATGCATTCCGGGGACAAACCATGCTGCATTGGGCAATCAACTATGATGCCCCGGTCAAAACCGTGAAACTCATTTTGAAACACGGCGGAAGAATCAATGAATACGACGGCGACGGTTATGCACCGTTGCACCGTGCCGTTCAGCGCAAGAAACTGCAAATCGTGAAGTGTCTGGTTGAACATGGTGCAAATATCACCCTCGTAGAGGAGGAAGAAGGCAAAACTGCGCTTGAATTGGCCATGGAAAACCATCAAGCAGAGATCGTGAAATACTTGAAAGCGCATGGTGCGGTCAGCAGGAAATCACTTGTACCCTGAATTATAACGGTAATTTGCGGAAAATGTTCGATAAGGTGTAAGAATCAGGTGTTCGCGGACTGTTAGGAAATAACGATAACAATATTGAAGGGTGTCATCCAAATGTTTTTGAGAAAGAGAGCTGAGAATAAACATGAGAACTAATCTGGTCATGGCATTATTGGCGGCAGCGCTCAGCTTGTCCGCAGCGGAGAATTATCAGACAGGGAACTTCGAATCCTGCCGTCGGGCGGCGGAACGGGGTGATGCAGAGGCACAGAATATCCTTGGTCTGCTGTATGCCAACGGCAGGAAAAAGATTCCCGGTGACGTGATCACCCGGAAAGCGGCTCTTGAGCTGATCCTGCTCGGCAAGAAGACAGAGCAAGCCCGGCTTGATCCTGATTCCAAGGCGGCATTCCAGTGGTTTTCCAAAGCCGCCCAACAGGGAAATGCTGATGCGCAATACAATCTTGGCTACTGTCACTACAAAGCCATCGGGACCATCAAGAACCCCGGTGAAGCGTTCCGGTGGTTCAGCAAAGCAGCGGAGCAGGGACATGTGGAAGGACAGAAAAGCTTAGGCGTCATGTATTTCACAGGCCTCTACATTCCGCGCGACGACCGGCAGGCGATTGCATGGTATGAGAAGGCGGCTCAACAGGGCGACCCGTTTGCGCAGACCAGTCTTGGAATGATCCATGAATCCGGCTGGGGCGTGCCGAAGAATGACGCAGCGGCGCTGCAATGGTATCGGAAAGCCGCAGAACAGGATGATCCGTATGCACAATATAAGACGGGAATTCTGTATGTGACAGGTCGCGGCGACCGGAAGAACCTGAACGAGGGTCTCAAATGGCTGCGCAAGTCGGCGGCATGGGGATATGAACCCGCCCGGCAGGCGTTGAACAGCTTGAATTGGAATAGTCTCTGATCATATCAGACGAAGATAGCAATCAGCGAGAATGTGCTGTGCTGCCGACACTGATCCTATTGTGGAACCAGTACCAAAGTTTTTGTTGGAGCATGGAAATAATATTCTTGAAGCAAGAGGTTGAAGATATGTCTTTTTTTAAGAAAATATTTGGTGGGGGACAGTCGGCGGAAACCACAGGAGAATCACGTTGTACAGATACTTCTCAGCTTAAGAAATTCCAGGATGTTGAAGTCAGTAGGGACATGAAACGCCTCAATAACATGCTTATAAGAATTTATGATGAAACAGTTGATATTGTCAAACGGGGCAGATATGTCTCCGATCATGGGAAACACGTTGAACTGTCTTTACAGGATGAGATGATGAAAAATACTGTTTTTTATACGGCTCCAGAATCGGTTGAACATCTCCATGTCCAGTATGAAACCAGTGTGTCAGTATTACTTATGGATAGCATTGAGGCGGGGAAAATGCTCCTTGATAAAGGGTTGAATCCGGTTGTTCTGGATATGGCAAATAGTCAGAATCCTGGAGGTATGGTGCAGTATGGAGCTGGAGCTCAGGAAGAATCGCTGTTTCGACGAAGCAATTTATTCAAATCTTTGTATCAATTCACTCCTTATGCTTCCAATTATGGAATAAAAGCTAGAAAGGAGCAATATCCGATGGACAGGAATACAGGTGGAATTTATGTCCCCGATGCAACAGTTTTCCGGGGAACACAAGATGAGGGATACCCGCTTTTGGATGAACCGTTCCGTTTATCATTTGTCGCTGTTGCAGCGATTGCCGCTCCCCAACTTGATGCGCAGGGTAGAATGCTGGCACAGCTACGGGCAGTAACACTGAATAAAATCCGTACGATTTTCCGAATTGCATTATTGAATGGACATGATTCCATGATTCTCGGTGCGTGGGGCTGCGGTCAATTCAAGAATCCTCCCGATCAGATTGCCCAGCTTTTTCATATCGTGATGAATGAATCGGAATTCTATCATAAGTTCCGGAAGATAATCTTTGCAATCAAGGATAATCATTACGCACGGAAATCTCATAACCCCAAAGGAAATCTTTATCCCTTTGTAAAGGAATTTGCATCAGAAAGGATTGCAAAAATCAAAGCTACCAATTATAGTAATCAAAGCTAATACAGGGAAAATCTATACGATTCAAGTAATGCATTGTCGGGACTTGCTTGTTCAATATTAGTGGGTTGAGCACTTCTAATATAGAACAAGTCCCGATTTTAACAAGTCTGTTCGGATTTTTTACCGGACAGTAGTGAAAAGATTGCGGAGTTTGCAGATGCATTGAAATATAGCCATGCAGATGCTCACACAAAAGAAAGGACTTAATGTGAAAGCAAAAAAACTAAAGTTTTCCTGAAACTGGTTCGATGAGAAGTATTATACAACGGAGAAAATGGAAAAGCAAGCAGAAAATCCGTGGGAGCTGAAAGATTTTCTGCAACACCCTGCAAAAATGTCACTCGAGGAAATTTCGGAAGCGATTTTCCTGCGAATGTCGGCGAAAGCAAAGGCATTGGATCGGCGTGTCGGATGTCTTCGAGGCGGCGCGAGTGGAAGTTTGGAAGCGTAAACCCAGGCAATGGAAGTAGCGAAAAGGCAAAGTTGGAAATGGTTATCGACGGCGGACAAGTTGCGGCACTGAGAATCAAGAGAGCCGATTTCGTGCTTGATTTCCTTGAATCCGCTTTCGATTTTCCATCTGGCGGAATAATCAACGGAGGCATAAAAGGACTTTAAATCAATGGCGATGTAAGTGCGGTCAGGCATCAGTCCTCATCATCGTCATAATCGGGATACTGTTCTGGGATTTCTCCGGTGATTTGGAGCAACTTGAACTTACAGTCTTTCTTTTTTACAGGAATAACTTTTTTAACGGAAATGGAATGTTCCCACTCATCGCCATAATCAAAGAGATAATATGCTCCACAACCTTCGAATAAATGATGTCCAACATAGCAGTTTTCTGCTAACATTGCTCCTTCTTCCTGTTCAAAGTCTCTCACATCATCAGCAATTCGAACAACGACACATCCATCTTCCAGTTCAAAACGGAAGAGGTGATTATCATCATCTCGTTCAAAAATGGAATTCAAAATTGTGTGCAGTTCGTCAAATGTTGCATTTTCTGGAACAAGAAGTTCTGCAGACACATCGTAGTCTATCAAGTCAACATGAAGTTGAAGAACGTGGAGATTTTTTTCATCAAAATCATATTCTTCTTCAATCAGTTCATAATCTGGACAATCATCGTCTTCATCTTCTATTATAAAAGGGGATGTGAATGGCAAAAAATTATGTAATGACGCTGTTTTGTCAGGACAATCTTCCATATTTACGCCCCATTGCGTTTGAATCCCCATAGAATTCAGGTACTCGAAAAACGGATTTCTCGCAGATGATTTTTCAGGACATTCATCTTTCAAATAAGCAATCGCCTGTGGTTTGCCATCGACAACTTTCACATCAACAGAAGCAATGGTATCAGTATCTTCCCGATACTCTCTCCATTTCAACTCAGCTGCATCAAAAACATACTGTGATGCACTATGACCACTTCCGAAGTTTTCTTCTGTAAACTTTTTTAAGAATTTCTTTACATCTGAATATGTCTTTTGCATTATGCAGGCGTTCCATGCAATCATGGTAAAGTTTGCAATAAACTTCCTCATAGCAGACACGACTTCTTTGTCGAGTTTTTCTTGATACTGAGCCTTGTCCCAAAGGCACTCGCAAATTTCAGCAAAATGCTGTTTCGTTTTTTCTGCGCTCATTGTATATTTTCCTTATTTAAAGAGTTCATCTTCTCGCTCTGTTCTGCGGATGGCTGCGACTTCCCGTGTTCCCATTCAGAGACCTTTCTGGCGGGAACTCCGAAGAGTTCCCCGAACTTTACCTGTGTGAGTTTCATCTCTTAACGCAAGGCGGCGATGTCTTCGGAACAAAGGGGCTTTTCAGGCTCGCTGACGGGCTTTGCTGGCAGTTCTGGGAAAGTGTCGCCCGGTCGGGCTTTCGCCCGTGGAGAGCCGTTTGCAAGCGTTGCACGTCATGGTCGTAGGTCATGACCATCCCTGCGATGGTGTAGAGCAGGTGCTGGCTCGGATGGGTCATCTTCCTGTCGGGGAAGGCGACCCGCATCGTCACCCCGCCGTTTTCGCAGATGTATATGCCGGCAAGGTACTGGTCGAGCAGCCAGAGCATGAGGGCGTGTCCCGCCTCGTGCTTGGCCACTTTCCGAAGCCACGCCCGCGTCCCATAGCCGTGAAGTTCTCCTGTGGGTGCTGCCATGTTTCCTCCGCGACTATTTCGAATTCCGGCACTCGCGGTAGATGGCGCTGCAGACCGCGTTCATGATTGCCATGTACTTGGCCTTGTCCTCGAACATCTTGGTGTAGCGCTCGGTGCTTTCCATGTAGGCCTCCTGCGCAGTCTCCTCGAAGAACCTCGGGAACTGGCTGTCCTTGAAAATCTGCGGGTCGGAGGAACGGGCTATCTTGCGCAGCCTGGCATCCTTGAGCAGGCGGTCGAGGAGGTCGCCGATGATGACGCGGTCACCCTCGGTGAAGTCGCCCTGGTAGCGCTCGTTTATGGCGGCCACCACCTCGTCCAGAAGGCTCCGCTTCTCTTCCATCTTCGGGGCGGAAGGATTGATTTCCGGGGCTGGCAGGTCGGAGGGCTTCGCCTCAAGGGCGATAGTACCCTGAAAGGTCTGCTCCAGCTTGTAGAACTCCAGCGCGAGGCTCTTGTCCAGGTCGATGCTCACGGTCGGGTCGTCGGGAAGCAGGCGGGAGAGGTAGTCGCAGAAGACGGCCTCCTCGCGCAGCTCCCGGTCGAACATCCGGGTGACCTGATCGATGAAGCGCTCCCACTTGACGAAGGCGCGGATGGTGCGTCGGAA
>ENA-OROD01000465-OROD01000465.1-human-gut-metagenome-genome-assembly--contig:-NODE-465-length-39604-cov-11.533440_pt1 | contig 39604 bp, 50 predicted proteins | sample MGYA00242123_ERZ509038 | MGnify/ENA primary metagenome ERZ509038 (study PRJEB26280, sample SAMEA2338719) | human gut metagenome | biome: human gut; feature: human-associated habitat; material: faeces... | reverse complement strand
CTACACGAATCTTAGTTGTTCTTGTAAGGTTTGATAATTCGCTAGACGTAGTTACAATAATAGACCCGTCGCTTAAATTTTTTGTAATCGTACAAGTTGGATTTGCAATAGAATTTGCGTAATAACAAGACGCATTACTTATAACAACATTTGTTCCAACAGTAGTATAACAATTGTTTAATTTATCAACACTAGTATAGATTAAAACTTTTTTGTCATTTGGAAGAAAAATTTCTATCTTTTTTCCAACACCAGGGGTATCGCTTTCTTCATATTCCAAAGTTCTATATAAAGGTTTATTATAGCATTGAGTAAGACCCTCAGCAATCGCGTCCCGTACTTCATATCCATACTGTGCCTGTCTAATAGCAGTTATATTTTGATCAAAGGTTGCCATAAATCACCCTCCTTTTTAAGAAATATGTTCTTCGAATTCATAAGAATCGTTCACAGGATTTAAAAGGTCATAATCAACCTTTATGCAGTCAAGAGGTTTATTAAGATCTTCGACAGTGTAGTAATCACCGATACGAACATCGCCTTGTTCGACATCTGCCGGAAGTCCTGGATATCTTTTATACCAACCCAAACATTTCATATTAAATTTTTTAGTTGCAAACAACAGACTACGACTACTTAAAACCTGCACTGCTAATTTATACAAAATCTGTGGATCAGTAACACCTTCAAAAATCTCAGCAACAGTCACAATATCTTTTATAAAGTTGTTAACTGGTGTGGAAAGATTCCGGTTATATGATACCCAAATAGAACCAGCAGTGTGATAAGTCGTTTCTTCAACTCCAGTAATATCATATCGCTTCTCTGAGTTATCGATTTTTGATCCAAAAGGCGCTAAACGCATCCATGTATCTTCTGTGTAGTCAACACCTTTAGATTGAGATTTAACAAATTCTCTTGGCAATACAAGACCTGATTTTGCTGCTTTATAATATTTAAAATATACATACTGATAATACCTAGCATTTGTCTCATTGTATTCAAAAGAAGAACTAAAATATCCTCTACTAAGCTCAACAACGCCTTTTATAAGAGCATCGTAAATAGTTTGGAATGAATCGGAAACAGGATACACTCTCTCGTCTGCAGCTTCTGCTTCTGTGGATTGGAAGACTCGTCTGAAATCTCCTCCAGACAACCCAGATACTTGAGAATCAGCCCTCTCAACCATAACCCTGACGAAGTCCCGTATAGATATACCACCATGAAGCTCTCCAGTAGTCTCTTTGTAATACTCCTGATAGTCATAACCATTAACAATGAAGTCACTAAGGAAGCTTAATGCCCCTTCGAAGACTATCGTTGCAGTTCCTTTTTCGTCATATGACATCGACTGCGGCCTACCGAACCAAATATCTCCGTTAGGAAGGATTACATAGCAACGAATCCACTGCGCAAGACAGTTGTAGTTCGGATGCATAGGATATCTTCCTGGAGTGTGTACGTCTCCAAATAGATCCCAGTTCTCAACAATATATTGTATACTTGTGTTTGTATAAGGTACCTTAATAGTCAAAGTTCCACCAGAATTCACATTCATAGACAACTTTGCTGATTCAAGCTGATTTTCATCAATGCCATTGCTATTGTATGAATATCTATCCCATATGCAAACTCTTTCGCTTGCGTCACCATCAGTAATTGGATTCCAAAGATAGATTCCAGGCATGTCGTATCGAATGGGTCCAGCAATATTTTTAATATTTGGCATTAGAACTCACCCCATTCCCCACGCAATGTTACAGTTCCTCCAACAGCGAGATTTTCAACTTTTATAAGTCGATCAGTAACATAACATCTAATTTTTTTAGTAAGAGTCCCGTCTGTTAATTTAAACTCATTCGCTGTTCCGTTATAAATCAAATATATTGATGTTGCCAACCCAAGATATGAACCAGAAATAGTCACAGTCGTTTCTAATGGAGCCGAACCAGGAACATTCATTTCAATTGTACCATTCGGATCTGTTATTGTATATGTCATAGGATTTTGAGGAATAACCTTATGTACATCCGTACCTAAATAGAGATCATTCCACAAATACGTCTTTGAAATACTTCCATTTTGATTACTCATATCAGTTTTTGAAATCTTCCACGGATTCAAAGAGTATTTTATTGATATACCAGTCAAAGTTCCACTCTGTTTGACTTCATCCACCCAAAAACGTCCATAGTAATAGAAATCAGGGTCATCATCCAGAACCATATAAAGTACCTGGCCATTCAATACATACATAATTTGCGTGATAAGAAGGTCACTTGGCATCGTCCGTACAGTCTGACCGTTTATGTCGACATAAGAATTTATAATAGAGAATTCCCAAGAACCCTCTCGTCTGTCATAAACGGGATAACCCAAGACGGCATCAGTAGTGTCGATGCCGCCCTGAGCTGCGTAAGTCGTAATATAATTTGTTTTTGGTTTCGGTTTATTTACAATAGGTCGAGAAGTAGGAATCAAATGCCAATCTTCCCAAGTACGACGCATTACATAATTGTTTACATATGTAGATGTGTCAAATCTATTCTGGTTGTAAAAGGTTATCCCGTGAAACATTTAATTCCCCCTTCCTTTTTGAGTTCGGATTCTTCCAAGAGCGTCATACATATCAGGAGCAATAGCGCCGACAACTTGACCTGTGTCAAGAGATACAGTCATTTCTTCTGTGTTATCCTTAATTTTCTTGGCGTTTTCAGCAGTAGCAAGAGTGTTTTCGTTTATTCCGTTAAGCGCATTTAGTATAGCACCATTTGTGTTATCTACTAAGTTTTCAGCTCCGAACAAAGAATTTGCGTCTCCAGCGCCGAATAAATTTGAAAGACCGTTTTCTTTAAGCCACTCACTTAGGTTCTCGCCAATAGGTTTCTCACTTGCACCGTCACCAAGCAGACCATCGAGAATTGCGTTTTTACCTTTGCTAACGGCATCTTTAAGTTTGTCTGCCCAAGTCTTTCCATTCTCATCATCGCCGCCAGTGATAAGATCGCCGATCCTCTCGAACAAGCTTTTTGATTCGCCTCCGAAGGCTTGCTCATACCGTTTTTTGTAATCCTCATATCCAGCATAAGCCTCTTCGCGAGTTCTATAATTATCACTAAGATTCTCTTTCTTAGTATTTTTAAGACCTTCAATCCATCTATTTAAAATGTCGAATCCATCATTTTTTCCCATCTTTTTTACTAGCAAATTGATTTGTTCGAGAAGACCTGTTGCACCATCTAATATGGAATTATACAAGATCCTTACTACAGATTCTACAATTTCTTTTAATGCTACTGCGATCGCATCAGCCAATGGGACGGCATTTATACGGAAGAAATCGGCAATTTCATAGATAATAGTCTCAAGAGCGACTGCAATTTTGTTAGCAAAACCTTGTGCATTCATGGCGATTGCCTGTGCAATACCGGTAATACTTGCCACTAAGCTCGTCCATACAGATGTAGAGAGCGAAGCAATTACTGAGCCAACAATAGTGCCAAGAATTTGACCAAGCTGTATAATAATTATAGAAAGATCGCTCTTAACTTCATTAAGAGTTTGTTTGACTATCGGTATTATTTCCTTAATCTGCGGTATTCTCTTCTTCAACTTTTCAATAATACCACCAATTGCTACATCGAATGTTAATGCTAATGAATCTCCAATTGCTTGTGCTATCATATTGAAATTATCAGTAAGAAGTTTCGCCGCGTTAACGATTATGTCCATATTTTTAAGCATCCATAAGAGCTTGGTCCATGCTTCCATAAAATATCCAATCAAATCGAGAAACTGTTGAATACGAGCAAGAGAGTTTTTAATACCCATACCAAACAAATATGTCGCAAGGCCTATAACGGCAGCAAACAATGATACGACAGCAAGGATGATTGCGCCATAAGCATCAATCTTGGATGCCAGATGAATTAAAACGCCAAGGGCGACCATCATGGCTATCATGCCAACAACAGCCGATATTGCCTGTGCTATATCTAAGTCTTTGAACTGTTTCACAAATTCGGCCATACCAAAGCCCATTGCTGTCAATCCAGCACCAAGAGCTGTTATAGCAGCAGCAATTGCAAAAAGTTGAGTTGTTTTGATGTTTTGCATCTTCGAGATGGTCGCAATGATTCTCCACGTAAAAACCATGAATGATGTTACTATACCAGCAACCATAAGAAGCGAAACCCAATCATATTGAGCAAGCTGTTTAAATGATAAAGCCATAGCTGTTAAGGCAGCCCCGATAACACCAACTATTACAATCATAGAAGTCATAGATTTGATAAAACGGTTAGTATCGTATGAAACATCCGAGACTTTCTTAGCAAATATAATCATGGTTATTGCAGAGCCAAGAACAAGAATCATAGAACCAAAGAAACTAACTGCTTGACCGAAAGAAATATCTTTAAACTTTTCAACTGCAAAACCAAGAAGTAACGCCATCGCACCAACAGACAAGATTATTCTAGAAAGAATTTTAAGATTTCTCTCATATTCCGGTTTTATACCCTTGGATACAAAAACTAATAAAGATATAGCACCAACAACAAGCGCTATCGATAGTGCGGATTTTATTCCTCCATCATCAATATTAGCTTTTGCTATCATTTTTATAGCGAATGCTATTGGTATCATTGCCCAAGACAATTTGGTCATGACTTTTCCAAGTTTCTCAATATTGTGTAAATTGAATTCGTCGACCTTAATGTTTGAAAGCAATTTTGCTATGAGAGGCACGAGCATCATCAAACCACCAATAGCCGTCATAGCTGAAAGAATCCCACCGATAACTAACCAAATTTGGTCTGGATCGAACCCTTTAATGGCAAATAGGAGTATATTAATAGCAATAGCCAGCTTAATCATCATCGATGAAAGAGATTTGATAACTTTATCAACATTATTTGCAGATGTAATGTTTTTGCCAGCAGAGGAAAGAACCTTACCAGCAATAGTAAATAGTAATAAGAAACCTCCAATAGCTGACACTGCAGCAATAAAACCAGCTTTATTCTTTTTATAGATATTTGCAATAATCCAAACAGAAATTGCAAACTTAAGAAGACCAGCGATAAGCTTTTTTATGATATCTCCAATGCTTGTTTTCTTCTTGGCAGCAATCTGGTTTCCACTAATCAATCTAATTGCATTACTAATAGATCCGGCTAAGTTGTTTATAGAACTTGCAATCTTTTTCTTTGCTATGATATTTCCGATCACTGACCCTAAAAGAGTTATGGTGATAATCAAAGGAACAAGCGATGAAACAATACCTTTAAGAGCACTTAAATCTATAAGTGAAAGACCAATCAAAGACACAGACAGAATGGCAAAAGCTTTTCCGAGTTTCATTGCGGCATCGCCAATAGCGTTTGCTTTTGCAACGAAAGTGTCGCCTGTCAGTTTTTTAGAAAAAGACGTAAATAAATCTCCAACACCACTAAGAATATCGCCAAAGCCTTTCAACGGAGAAGTTATCCGGTTTATAACCGTAACAGCTGTTCCAATAACAGTTGCTAAAGTTCCTCCTATAGCAATGCCTATGCCGGTTATTCCTATTTTGATTGTATTACATAGTTTATCAAAAGCTGAAGTTGTTTTTTCTACAGATCCTCTTACGGTATCCCCAGCTTTGTTAACGTCGGATACAACAGAATTAAAAATCTTTGTTTTTATCCAATTGTAAGCAGACCCGATTACAGCTTTAGCCTTATTCAGAAGACGGACAATAAATGCCAATGCTTTTGTTCTAAAACCCTTTAGTTTTTCTAATATCAAGCCAAAGATGTTTAAGAAATAGGAAGCAATTCCTCTAAAACCTCCAATACTTGTAAACCAATTTGACAATTTACCAGATCCGATTCCAACAAGTTTGGATATAATAGCCAAAAGACCATTTAAAGAAGAACCAAGAAACTTTCCTGCCGTAAACAAAGCTGTTGACAACGCTTTTAGAATCCCAGTTTCATCTAAAAATTTCTCAAATTTCATTATAAGCTCGCCAACAATGGATATAAGACCTAATAATCCTTCTGCAGCATTGTTAGTTTTTGTACCTGCAAGGCCTTGGATGAATGCACTTATAGCATTGGCAAACGGATTAATAATTTTGAATACAATTCTAAATGCCGACGCAATACCGCCAAATATCTTACGAATAGATTCTAGACCACTTTCGGAAAGAACGATCTTGCTCGACAAATATGCAATGGCACCAGCAATACCGTTGATTGCATCAAGAAGTCCAGAACCACTGTTACCAGTAATGGCGTCGTAAATAGCCCCGAAAATCTGTCCGACAAACGTAGCCAAGCTCTTAAAAGTATATGTAACTCTCGCCACTATCTGTCTTATAGTTGTAAGTGTCTCTAAACTTGGACGAAGTTTTTCATAAGCTGCTGATATTTTAGATATTAGAGAATCAAATGAAGCAATGCTTGGATTTATACCGTCTTTAATACCAAATCCAATTGCAGAAAAAAGTTTGTTAAAATCTTCGACGAGTCCAAGTACTATTTTGGATATCTTTGTTAAGACCGTCTCCGAGTCCTTCATTCCGTCTTGGTATGCTTTTATCTTATCGAAAAGTTTAGCAATTCTTGACGTGACAGTTTCAACAATGGTATTCCAACCATTTATGAATGGCATCAATTCGTTCTTAATGTTGTTAATTACAGGAATCATTGAGACAAAGATTCTTCTAAATGACTCCATCTTTTTAGATTCGAACTTTTCGCCAATTCGTCCAAGAGCAGCTCGTACATTACTTAATGAACCAGAATAAGTTTCATTAGCCTTTGTTGCATGTTCGCCAAAAGCAGCATTCATAACTTTGAAGAACGATTTGGCGTCAACCTTCCCTTTGGAAATCATTTTACTCATTTCTTCTTCTGTGACGCCATATGCTTCTGCCAATTTACCAGTCACACGGAGACCTCGGTCGGACAGCTGTTGAATTCGAATCGTCTGTACCCTACCAGTACCAGCGATAGCAGTAAAGATTCTAGCAATTTCTGTGAAGTCGGTGTTGGTCATAGCTGCAACACCAGAAATGCTTCGAAGTGCTGTTTTCATCTCTTCGCCAGCTTTAATACCAGAAGCACCAAACTGGGCCGCTGCTTTCGCTGCTTGGTCCAACCCATATGCAGTTCCTGACACAGCATAGTTTGCATCGTCCATTATTTGGTCGACATCCATACCAAGACCTTTAAGCTGAAATCGAGCATTTTCAATGTTTTGCGCTCTATTTCGACCAGCGGTCACAATAATTGATGGTACAGTTGTAAACAAACTAGATAATTCGCCAAATGCTGTCTTTGCAACAGAGTCTACTACATTTTGAATTGTTTTTCCCCATACATTAAATCTGCTCAATGACGTATCTACAAATTTATTGATTGCGTCGATGTTCAGACCAGACAAGGAATCATTAATTGAATTGCAACTTTCCTTACATTTTGAAGCTGCATCTTCAAGCTTTAATGACTCGTCTAACTTTTTAAGAGATTTCTGGGTTTTTTCAACATTTTTCTCAAAATCTTTATTATCAAACCCAAGTTTTACGATTCTATTATCGACCTCGCTCATTACCCATCACCTCTTTCCATGCAGCATCGGCTATATATTTGAATGTTTCATCCAAGGCCGGATTTATGAAGTCGATCCCATAGACATATCCACCTCCGCCTGTGGCATGCCCTCTTGTAAGCATGATTACGACTGGAATTCCTGTTTTTCCTGCCATGTTATCGTTTGTATACTGTATAAAAACCTCATCTTTTGTTTTCTCTATGAAGTACGACCAAGAATCTTGAGTTTTTCCACTGTCTTTTGGGGTGTTTGCTCGAAGTGCATCAAGTCCAGCTTGTGCATAAATGTTTAGTACGTCTTCCAAATCGAGTTTCTTGCATCGTTTTAAGAATGTTTTAGTTTTCTTAAAATCCTTTCCGGAAGTTAAAGTAATTTTCATCCTCGACTCCCCATTTTAGCTCTTCTTGCACGATTTAATTCAGATTGATACTTAAGATTTTCTCTTCTAGACATCTTCTGGCCACCAGAATTTGCTCTGATTTGACATACTCGTATCAAAGTCATAAGACGATTAAAGTTCCATTTCTCGCATTCAATAGGAATTCCAAGATCAAACATCATAGCGTAAATTTCTTCCGATGTTACTTTTTTGTTAGGATTTCCAGGTGAACGATTATGGTCATTTATTGTTGTCGCTGTCTGCGGGTCCTTAAGATAATCCAAAACCTTTTTTATATCTTTAGTTGTCATAGACTCTATAGCCAAATCTGAAACGTTCTTATTGATGCACATAAATTTAATGTAGTCACGAATCTTTTCCGGAGTGAGTCCCTTTCCATTCACAAAGGGCTGCTTCCATTTTGATTCCCATCTCGATATAGAGATAAGAGAATGCTCCAGAGTCAAAGTTTGTTCTGGAACGTATATAAAAACCTCGTTCTCCGAGTCAAAGTATTCCGTAGACCTTATTTGAATCTGGAGCATTATTTCACCTCTATAATTTAGGATTATTCAGCGTTTTGAATTGTTTTTGGAACTATGCCGTTAATAAAATTAGCCGCTTCTTCTGCGTTATTGATTAGCTCAACTAGAAGTTCAGGATATGCGCAAGACTGTTCAAAAGCTTCTGTAAGCTCTTTCTTCTTCACAAACCGCATGCCGTCTGCAGACTTTTCACCATAAGAACCAAGAATAATCTGTTTAAACAGACGCATTAACTCTTTGGTGTCTGTAGTGAGAGAAATGCGATGAAGCAAAGCTTCAAGGCCTCCTTCTTCATTCATGTTCATCTCGAGAATTTCCGCCTTGTTTAGATTGAAGTAAGCAGTGACCTCTCTATTATTACCATCATAATCCACAAATTTAATAGTTTTTACGTACATTTTTATAACCCTCCTTAAATAAATTTTTGAGGGGTCATCACATGGACAACCCCATCATTTTAAAATATAATTTTAGGTCGTAGACCCTGTTGCAAGAATCTTAGCGATCTCGATCGGAGTTGGAAGTCTGGATGCAGCGGTAGAAGAACCTTCCAGAGTTTCAATAAGTTTCGTGAGATATGCAGCCTTAGTATCTGTAAATTTACGAGAGTCAACCTCGATGTGCGCCACAGGCTTAAATCCTTCAACAATAACACCAGTAGTGTCGAAGTCCCAAGACAGAGTTGATGCTTCTGGAGAATCATTGATGGTACTATAAGCTCTCTCAGACGGATTTACTGAAGCATTGTAAATGATGTGCAGCTTATAAGGAGCATTAGCATCAGATGGATCCTGAGTATCCGAACCGATACTGGAACGATACGCAAAGCCGAAGCGCTTTCTTGCCTGTTGGCCATAATACATACCAGGAACACCAGTATCACCGTTCATAGCCTCTTTAGAGCCATCGCATTCTGCAAATTCATCTGGATATGTATATGCCTCAATACTACCCTTAAATTGTTCAGCAGAACGAATAGAAGCATACTTAATGTTATCTGCCCAGAAATCAGTCAGTTCTCCACCTTCAGGAGAATGATTAACTGCAGTTAGACCATTCCAAGCAACGCCTTCCCCATAAGAACCATCGGAATCCTGCACAAACAGAATGCCTCTACTTACGCCAGATTCAAAGAACCGTTTTCCAGCTTCATCCCAAACAAGTTTATTAGGCATTTTATTTCCTCCTTATTACCAATATAAATAGAAATTATCGTGATGTAAATTGTCAACAACATAATGTCGATCGTATATACATCTTGGAAGTTTTGACATTTCAAGTATAAAATCTTCAGGATTTGATTCCTTTCCGATTCTTGTTACTTGATATCTTGCTATAAAATTGTATCCCATGTTGTCACCGAATTTTGTATCTCCGGAAATCCTTTGATAAACAATACATGGAAATTTCATTTTGATTGATTCTGGTGGTTGAAAGTATACATTTGTAGAACCAAGTAAATTTTCTAGCAAATTCTGTAACTCAATTCTCGGTCTCATTGTAAACACCACCTAACGATAAGATCATTCTTGGTCTTAATACTTCAATCGAGTTAATATTCCATTTTACACCCATCCAAGTTGCATATCGTAAACAAAACGCGTTTTCGTTAAAAAACGAATCACCAACTATAGATAGACGATTGTTTACTGTAATGTCTCCATTAACTTTATCCGGAGATTCGCGGTTTACTCGACTTGTCAAAACATCTCCTTTGTAAGTACGTTCAACGATTTGTTCTTCGTAGATTCCTCTCTCAGTCTCGACTGTCTTGACGAAGCCGAGTTTACCGCAATATTTACTCATCCTTTATTAGTTTCGGTATAAGTTTCGAATACGAGAGCAGATGCCGGTTTAGTGAGAGCACCACAAGTTCTGGTCTCAAGCAGATACTTGTACTGGTTATAGTCGATATCGAAATCGTCAAACATAGAAAGCTCGCCACCCTTATCGGATCCGAAAGTATAGTCGTTCATGTTAACAACGATCATTTGAAGAGTCAAGGTTCTAGTCTTTGAACCGACATCGAGAGTACGAGTTTGGTTATCCATTTGAGGAACCGGAACTATTTTACCGACACCCATTGCGGCTGCCAAATCAGTAGGCGTATTATATAGACGACGCCCCATAGTATCTCTTGAAAGAAGAAGCTTGTAATACAAAGTATTGCCAATAAAGGCCGTAGGAGCACCAGAACCTTTATAATCAGCCATCTTAGCCATTACACCATCTACAATTTCATTAGCCGTCTTAGAAGCGCTGTATGCTTCCTGTTCATGAATTGCATAAACTTCATTTTCTGTCCAAATCGGACGAATGTTGTCCTCGTTAATCTTAGCTTCGTCTACGGCTGTACGACCATCACTAATAAGAGCAGCACGAGCAAGCTCATAACGAAGCATCGTTCTCATTTCGCCTTTCAGATAAGCGACAACATCGAAAGATGTAATGTCGAGAATATCATCACGATCCATCTTCTGCTTCTTATAAACAGTCGTAGGTGTCGTAACTCTCTTAAGTGCCTTAATAATCTCTTCCTTCTTCAGCTTACCTTTGGTATAACCCTTTGCACGAGCTTCATCTTCAGTAATGTCAATAATTGTTGTTTTGATTCTAGAGAACGGACTATGATGTGCGGCATCTATAACCTCAGGAACCCATACCATCTCTGGAGCCTTCGTTTGAGGAGCTCCATTATACTCTCTAGCATCAGGGAACAAAACATCCACAGGATCGATTCCATATGTTGCTGCAGCATGCATAAAGGATTGCTTCAAAGAGCCTGTCTTAGTTGCATCGGCAAAAATCTCTTCAATCTGAGAATGGGTCAAGGTGTTTTTCTTTTCGAGTTTTTCAGTCTTGGAATACTTATCGAACGCATTTTCTTTCATAATACTATCTCCTCCTTCTGTATCACTATGTTTCATATCATTAGATTCATCGTCTTTTGTTTTTTCGGCAATTCTAGCTACAGTGTAATAAAAAGCCGTTTTCTGCTCGTCATTCATAGTATCGATGATGTCTTCAATGGTCTTTTCACCATCTGTATCAGCATGCTCAAATTCAATGTTTTCAGTAATGATCTCATCACCAACACTAGCGACGATTTCTTCGGAAATTACTTCTTCGGATCCGTCTGAATGAGCAATGCAAACATTATCGATTAGAGCTCCTGGATTAGCCCCGGCAAAAACAAGACTCACCTCAATGATGTCACCGTGAGAAACATGTTTTGCTGATTCTTTAACATGTCCTGCATAAATGGACATTTTGTCGATGTTCTTTTCAGCAACTAGGTGTTTTGCATAATCTGCCATGTCGCTATGGTTGAACTTACCATACCCATACATACCGTCGTCTCTTGCTTGAAGAAGCACTGTACCAAGAACATTATCAGGGCTCTTATGAAGATGCTCCCAAACAAGAGGAACAGTTTTACCATCATTATGGGCAAATGCGTCTTTTTCAATTACTCTTCCATCTGTACATGTAACATTAGCTTTTGTTACATATCCTGCGAAATCAAAGTTAGATTCCATTTTGATTTTCTACCTCCTTTTCCTCGATAGATTTCTCTTCAACGATAGTTGTTTTATCGTGATTAAGATTTGAATTTATTAACTGATCAGCTTTAGGATCATCCGAAGGTGGATATCCGATTACATCTCTAACTTCATTGGAAGACATTATCTCATTCCTCGTCAATTTATCTGAAGCTTCGGCAAAGTCTCCAACAGTCATGAATCTAAACGGATTGTTGAAATATTTTATAGTCTTTCCTTGAGACCGAGCAGTTGGTGTAATCCATACTCTTTTCATGGCGTCAACAATAGCTGATAAAATTGGTTGTATTGTTCTATTTTGGTAATTTATCATGACTTTTTCATCAGCTGTGCCATCCATAATAGAGTCTGTTAATCCAAGTTGAGAATAAAGCATCTTTGTAAGATATTCAACTTGTGTTAACAAATTATTATCTACCGATCTATTTAACTGGGTAATTTTTTCTGTACCATCCATATAAGCAACGCCGTATTTGCTATTAACAAGCTGATCTTCCAAAGATTTTCTTCGTTTTTCAGCACGAGCTTCAAGACCTTCGGAACGTACGCTATATGGTAATTGGACAATAATATCAATTTTAGAAGAACCGTTTCGTTCGTCAATTGCATCGAGTAACGATAATTTGCGAACTAATCTTTTTAAGGTCGAATTAGGTTCATTCATTATCGGACCTAAAGGATTGTTAATAATTGCTACGGAATTTTTAGGAACGATAAGTGGCTTGTGTTGACCATCTTGTTCATCATACGCATCGATTTGTACATGTTCCGGAAACCATTGTAAAATCTTAGCGACTCTCATTGAATAGATATCAAAACTTCCATCGCGAATGTCTCTTGTTGTATAAACAGGGAGTATTGCAATTGATCCTTCATCTAACATAGATATTACAACATCCATGATGAAATCTTTTCCACTTTGGTCTATATTAGCTTCTAGATTTAAACAATCCTCGATTCCGCCTTTAACAATTGATTTGAATCGACCTTCTTTATCAAGTTGAACGTGGTGAATGTTATTAGAAGCAACATCAATTGCAATTCTAGTATAAATAGAATTAATAATTGTTCCTTCACTATAACATCCTATTCTAATGCCATCAGGATTTGAATAAGTTCCTGGACCGATGTACTGATAACCGCCATTAAACGATTCATCTCTGGCATTAAATGCGTTCCAAGCTTTTTTAAATCTTTCTTTAATTGGTGCTTTTATGCTTCTCACCACCTTTCAACTTTCATTTTGATTATTCTACACGTTCAGCAATCAAGATAGTTCTAAGCATGTCCTCAGTAAGATCGATAGAACCATCATCTTTACCAACAATGACTCCAGAATCAACAAGACGACGGACCTGATTCCGATAATATCCATTAGGAACATCGTCGATCGTCTTCCATCTTGGAATGAACCTCTCACCCATTAAAATGCCACGAAGCATGTCCTCTGTAAGATCAATAGTTCCATCATCTTTTCCGACAATGATTCCATTGTACATAAGTCTTTTTACTTGATTGCGATAATATCCTTCAGGAACATCGTTTACTGTCTTCCATCTAATCATATCATCATCCTCCTCAAATACACCATAATAACAATTTGCGTCTACAGCACCTTGAATACCATTAACAAAACAACTACCAAACTGCCAAGCAATCATTTCTGGTTCTTCGTTTTTTGCAATGTCTTCGTCAACACCCCATCTGGCGTACCATATATCAATGTTATCTTTCTCTATTTTTTCATGATTGAAACAATTTATTAAGAAAGATTTGTTTGAATACAATACAGGTTTATAACCTTCTCTCTTAACTTCATTGCAAAATGTTTGAACAAGCTCTGTATTAATGTCAGCACCAAGTTTTTGATATTTTGGATATGTAGACATGTCTTCTACATCAACAGCAACAAAAGTATTAATGGAAGCTTTGTAAGGTTCTATAAGTTTTAATAAAAATTTCGCTTCTTGTTTAACCTCATAAACTGTTGTTCCTGCAAGATAATGATAAACGCCAATACCTTTAATTCCATTATTTATTGCGCCTTCGATATTTCTCTTAAAACAAGGATCAATAAATGGGTTAATTGTGTCGTTAGAACTTGCGGAGCCTCCTTGAGAAGCTTTTATAATTACTACATCGATTCCAGTTTGTTTTACTTTAAGCCAATCGATGTTCCCTTGATAAGTGGCTACATCGATCATATTAAATTTCATAAAATCCCTCCCATTTTGATTTAATCAAACAAATCTTTATGAAGCGAATATGCGACATAGGCATCAATTAGTGCTGAAACATTATCGATTTTGTATTCATATCGTTTTTTATGAAGTTTTCTATTACCATTGGTATCTTCTATAACTATTGCATTACCCATTGTATATTGCATTATCTGTTGATCGAATAATATCATACGATTTTCCGTCATATGCTTGATTTCGCCAAGAGGAACTGACTCTGTTTTTACTCCTTGGATTACTTTTTCCATTCCATAAGGACCATTATCTAATTCCCAACGATTCACGAAAGCTTTAGCATTGTATGGGTCATATCCTAGTGTTCTTACATCATATTTAGCATTTTCAATCTTTCGCCACAAATCATCATATACATCATCAAGGTCTAATTTAACACCTTCCATTATCACTAATGAACCTTCGTCAATAAATGTTTCATACTTAGATCTCAATGAACCTGGTAGTTTTAAAAATGTATTTGATGTTATATATGATAAGGCTTTTAAACCAAATTGACCACCTGGTAATGGAAACAAGAAATCGAATGCACAAAAATCATCTCCTTGAGATAGGTCGACACCAATAGAGCATGGCATTCCCCAAAAATCTTTAGGAGGCCCAGCTACGGTTTCTTCATAAGTAAAGAAATATGTATATCCTTCCATTTCCAAGCCAAATCTTTTTGCAAGAATATCGTTTCTTTGGGACGGGACTTGCTCAGCTCTTTCTACATCTAGTTGATACGTATCGTAGCTAACAGTGATTCCTAAATTTGGGTTTGCTTTACGCCACATTTCTGGATATTTAACTTCGTCGATGCTATCAAGCTTATACCACCAAATAGATACATGAGGATTGCTATACTCTCTCGATAAAATTTTTCTAAGTTCTATTTTGATATCATCTCCAGGACCATTACGAACAGTTCCTTCAGAAGATGTCGCTATAATAACATAATCATGAACTTTGGACGCGCCCTGTTCGATTGCACCGATTGGGTCTTCTCGTGTATCACCAGATAGCCATTCGTCAACTGTCGACACTTTTGGGCGTAAACCTTGTAATTTGTCTATAGACATAGGAAGAACTTCTAATATTGAATTTGTAAGAGTATTAACTATTCCTTGTTTCGTTGAAGCTAATTTTTGTCGATTCTTTGCGGAGCCTGTGGTATTATTTAGTGATCCCTTTGTTAAAAATTTATAAAGAGGTCCTCTCGATTTACTTATAGCAGTTCTGTATGGAGACATTACAGCATCCGCTAATCTCATAGTTGGAGCAACTGTTATTTGTTGAGTCGTTTCAGGATTAATATCGTGTTCATAAGCTTGAACCCATGTATCATAAAGAGATTTAGCAGCTCCTCGACCAATTATAAGATATTGTTTATTCCGAAGTCGTTTCTTTATCTGTTTTGTTACATAATGCCCGCCTTTTCCATCAGGATATGGTTCATATATCTGTCGCTCAATAAAGTAATACCAACAATATAAATCTTCATACCATAATTTAAAAGAATCAAGAACTTCTACATCCGATCCATCAACTAACGTCATTTCGGATTCACAAAAATTAATCCAACCTTCTACTGGGCGAGGATCATAATAATATCTTGGATCAGCTATTATTTGGTCGATATTGGCCATGTGCTGAGCAATTTCTCGATTAACCGGAATTTCCCCACGCAAAACCTTGTCACGAAATAATCCGTAATAATATGGTACGGCTGTGTTTGATAATCTCATCACGTGGATCCTGTTTCATTCTCTGTTTCTTTATTCTTTTTATTAATATGTTTATTGATCGCCATAGTACCTAACTGTCCGAGAGTATTAATACTCCATTTTGCTGCTGCGTTCACACTGTCTTTAATTATACCTTTTATAATTTCGTTTGCATATTCTTTATCTTTTTGCTTTTTAGCAAAAGCAGCATTATAATCAGCATTTACAATCTCATCATATTGTTTTTCAATTTGAAGTCTATTAATTATCTTTATAAGATCATCGTCTGATAAATGTCTTAAATTCTTAACGTCTCTCGGAAGATACGGATGAAGAGGATTTCTTCCAGCTTTTTTTAAAAATGCTGTCTTATCCGTGTCTTTTCCGACTTGTTTAGTTCTATCTATTTTTGTTTTATTGTACCCTGGCTCATGCTGATACGGATTTTCTCCAGAACCCCATTTATAACGACCTGATCGTCTTTTAACTCCGTCATGCATAAATTCATTCATGGTTCAACCTCCTTTATTATAGAATCGTACCTAATTCTTATGGAGTGCGCCTAACACCCCATTTCATTCCAAGAATTCCATGATGCTTCAAAGCTTCTTTCGCTGTTTGTTCAACACCCGTATAATCCATAACAGTCACCTCCTTCGACTTTAAAATTTAATCGCCACTCACATTCCTGTTTCCTTCTTTCCATAGAAGAAAGTATAGATTGTGTCGTCGGGGGATCTACATCCAATCTTGTGGAAAGGTATACATAAGTTTTTACCATTTGAAATTCTGACTCATTTCCATCGAAAAAGTCAGCCCATTTTTCATCGATTCCATTAATCTGGAAAGTGTCAATTAGTCCGACACCCAATTGATGGAGGGTGAAGAACGCTGAATTAATCGCGGTGATTAAATCTACATCATACTCTTCGCAATCTGCATATGGTCCAATCATTGAACGAATGGATTTTAAAATGCTTTCTTCCAAATTCTTTTCACCTCCATAAACAAGTATCGCCTGGTTTTCTTTCTTTTGGCATATCCATTGCATTGTTATAAAATCCATAATGAATAGCTTTATGAATAAAATCTGAACATGTTATAGCATTGTCTGGATTTAAAACAGTTTCCACATCATCTATAAATTCAGGAGTTATAGGATTTATATGATGAATAATTAATCTTCCAGAGATTTCCATTTTTGGAATACCGAGTTCACAGTAATTGTCTCTTTCGGCTATAAAATCCGCAAACTCTCGCCATTGTTTTGAGTGATAAAATTTCTGATTCAAATACCTAAGAGTTCCGAATGTAGTATCGCCAACAAATTGTTTTATTTGAAGATACTCAAATCGTTCTTTAAAAGATTTCATTTTGATTAATTCGGAGTAAGATTTTATTAACAATTTAATCGTCTCCTCCTCTATAATCATGGAGGGCTCTAATTACCTCTTTATAAAGATTGTTTTCTTCTTTTTCTAACTCTAGAGCCTCGGTTTTTGCTTTTAAAAGTTTGATTTCTTCTTCAAGTTGTTGCCGTTCCAATTGTGCCATTGGCGTTGCCATTTTTAAATAATGTGTAATTATTTGCGATGACGCCGTTCCTTCTTCCAACTGCTTCTCGGCAAGATTTACTGAAAGATTTATTAATTGTTGCATCCTTGCTTCTGGATCCATACTTGGACGTCTTTTTGAGCTCATCTTGCCACCTCCTTTATATTTAAACCCCTCTATTATCGCATGTGGACTTTTATAAATTTAGGAGGGTGTTGGAAGAAAGGAGTTATTAAAAGAACCGGAGACTTTATAATCCACATGCGATAATAGAGGGGTTCAAATAATTATTCTATTGTCATTTCTGCATTAATCTCATAATGTTTTAAATAGTTTCATTAGTGATATTTTGATTTAATGTGTTATTATCATCCAATTCGGAATACGGTCTTTTCCTGCAATGTCGGTCCAGTTGTCGCTTCCATCGTGCCAGTGATTTTTTCAGCTTGTTAAACATCCGTCATACGTTACGATATCTTTGTTGCGTTGGCTTCCAAAAATGCAAGGACATCGCCAGTTGCAGGTTCATCAAGCACGATTGTACGGTAGGCTTCGTTGTACCATGTATTTCTGTCGTACCTGTAAACATTCGCGAACGCTTCGGTATCTGAATTATAATATTGCACAACATTGACATAATGAAATTTACCTTCTATAATAGTAGTGCTGTGCATCATTGTATACGAGACGCCATTTGATGTAAAATTAACGTAAAGTCCAAGAGCACTAACACTTTTAATTGTGTCATTGAAGTACCACGTCTCTCCACTTGCCGCAGAGCCAACCAATTCCACAACAATATCACCATGCATTAACTTCCCATTGCAGTTCAGCGTTTTACTTCCTATGGCAACATCAGATGCCATTACTTTGCCATAACAGCCCAATGTTTTGGTGTCTCCGTCATTAAGCGTTGCAATAGTTGAATTGTTATAAGTAACAGACACAGGAGATGTTGCATCAACCGAAGATATCTCACTACCGTTATATGAGATTTTTAATGTACTCATTATGTCACGCTCCCGTCATATACAGGTATGCTCACCGTCACATCAACACTGCTCAACCCATCATACCCACTATCAGGCATGACAGTTGCCGTTCCGTTGGATGTGTATGTTACAGATTTTGATTGAAGATTCGGTACGCTCGATGCTTCCATTGTTCCGCGAATTCTTTTACCAGTTTTATCATGAGCATATACGCCTCTGGCAAGAGTATCTTTTGTAACTGTATCAGATGATAAATCGAGTAACGTTACCCCATTAACTTCTATCTTTGATATGAGTCCATCTACAGTGGCCATAGACGACAATTTGGCATATAGTGATGCGTCCGGCAACGTATCAAATATAATACTTCTATAAGCCGAATTCGTCCATGCATTATTATCATACGCCAAATTGCATTTATCTCCAAGACAATATCCAATAAATTTGTATCTATCACCTGAATCGTATATTTGGGAAATAGATAATTTATCGTAGTGGGTTCCATTTGATGTAAAGCCGATTTCCCACTCAAGAGTACCATTGCCAGAAAAAGGTGGTGATGCTTTCCAAGTCCAAGATAACATTCTAACACCCTCCTATTAAAATTAAAGAATTGTTACTGTGATTCCCCCAGCCTCGTTATCAACTTCAGTATACGGTACCGCTTTAACTGTCACTTGGGAAATATAATCTTCCCCTTCTTTAGGAAGTACAGTCTGATCTGTAGCTGTAGGTGTCACAGTCTGAGCGGATGCCTTAACATCATCAGAAGGTCTCAATGTTCCCTCAATGCCAAGAATAGTAATTCCTTGTTTGATGTTACCAGCCGTAAGAGCTGCCATATCGTTTTCGCCGATACCTGCGGCACCAGTACCATCATGATAACCTCTAGGAATTGTAACAGGTTCCGATGCGTTCGTAATCGTAAGATTCTTTTGGCCCTGATTGGGCATGGTACCAGTTACTTTAGAACCTTTTACATATGCAGTTTTTCCAGTAAGAATCTCACCTGCCGCAGCAGTTGCATCGCTTGTATCTGCATTAAACATGCAAGTACCTGTAATTATATTACCAGCTTTATCATGAGCCTTAATACCATTAAGAAGTTTGGAAGCCTCTACTGTATCATTAGTCAAATCAATGAGTATTTTACCATTATATACTACTTTAGAATACGCTTTTGTTGCCATTAAATTATCCTCCTTAAAATGCAATGTTCGCGGTTATTCCTCCAGATAAATTCTCAACTTCATCAAAAGGAATTTCCAAAACTTTAAAATCTTCCTTCATAACATATCCCTTTGTTAAATATGTCTGATCTTTGAACGCTTTTGGTATACTTATATACTCGTCATTATAAGTTGGCGGAGATTCCGCAGTTGTTATCAAGCCGCGTAACCCCTCGGCAAAACGTATACTACCTTTCAAAGATTTTGAAGTCCATATTTTACCGACAAGGTTTTTTCACTATAAATAAACAAGCCACATCACCTCCAAACAGATCACATAGTAACCTCGGGGGTTATACGAAACGTTCTTGGCGGAATAACTGTATAGACATTTCCAGCCTCTGTTGTTAACTGAATATCGTAAACATAATCACCATAAGGCATCTGCGTTGTGTCTTCAGGATTTATGATAATCGATTGATTTCCAATAACCTTTTTATGGAACATTATATCACTATCCTTACATGGTTTCTTTCTAACCGTCATCTCAATAATGTCTTTTTCAGAAATTTCATAAGGTTCACCACTAGTTTCATTAGTTATAGTAACATTTAATGTCGCGTTATCTCCTCTTGTTAACTGAATGGCCATACTTTGAGAGACTTTCAACATGGTTTTGCCCCCCTTTCTATTACAAATATAAATTCAAAATATCCCCCCGGGGAATTTTGAAGGAGGCCGGCGATGACAGAGGGGGTGTATATATTTCGACCCCCCCATATTATATCATCCAGCTTCTTCCAAATTTTCTGTAAATTTTTGGCCATTCTTATCGATTAAAGCAAAATTTTCAGTAGGATCCTTCAAAACAATCCATAACATAGCTTTATCAATGGATTTCTCATCTGAAATTGAGGCAATATTTTCAGAAAAAACATCAACAATTCTTGATAAATATGCACATGTATTATATCCATGAGAAATATCAAACGCCCACCATTCATCAAAATTTGTAAATGGATTATAAGGATTGTCGATTGTTGTTAGCATTACATCTTTCTTCATTATATGCCTCCTTTCTAAGCATTGAGTTCTCTTTTTAATGTAGAAACAGAAACTCCAAGAGCATCTGCTATGTCAGCTTGAGTTACACCATTTCTAAGCATGTTTCTGGCTCTTGTAATCATAGATCTTGTCATTAATGGCTCATTATTTCTTGGCATTGCCAAATCCTTAAGTCTATCTAAATCAGCATTTTTGACAAGTCTTTCTGTCATTGATGGTGTTATGGCACCAGCTTGAATTGCTTCCCATTCTTTATCAGTTAAGTTAACAACTTGCTTTTTAGCTCCTACTATTCGACGAGATTCTGTTAGAATGTCGTTTCTAAGTTTCTTCTGCTTATCTTTGTCTTCTTTTAAACCTGGATTTTCTTTGTAAAGAGCTTTCATTTTTGAAGATGCTATTCGTTGAGCAGCACGTTCTCTAGGAGCATTATCTTCGGCTATCTTAATTCTTGATTTAAGAGATTTAACTTCATCTTTGTAAATTTTAGAAGCACTAGGAACATAAACTGGTTTTTCGTATCTTAGATATTCTTTTCTTGCTTCATTAGCAAGAGATTTCATACTATTAGCATAGTCTGCATAAACTGCTTCCATCTTAGTTCCAGAAGATAAAGTGTAAGCATCATCTGTTTCGTACATCTTAGTTGATTCCATCATAGCTTTTTCTTTTCTCATACTAACAATGTTAGGATTCTCAAGAAATTTGCTATTAGGTCTTACAACTTTCTTTTCCATTTCTCCTGTTTCCGGATTCTTGTACGTAACTCTAACTATTTCTCTATCAGTATTAGTATAAAGTTTCTTTCCGGTTTTAGGATCGATGTACCTTTTTTTAATGGCACCAGTAGTCTCGTCTTTTATAAAAATTCCTTCAGTTCTCTCTGGTATATTTGCTACAGATTTTGCTTTTGATATCAATGTCGAGGCTCCTTTACGAGCTCCTCCCTGCCATTTTTCTTTTAGATGAGCAATTCCTTCATTTTGATAGGCTAATTCGACGTTAAGCAGATGTTTTGGTGCATCAATAACTACCATAGAATAACGAACTGCATGAGCAATTTCGTCCTCACTAGCACCTTTAATTGTCATATCGGTTATTAAGTTTGATGCTTTACCCATTTCCATTTGCTTTTCTTTATCAGTCATGGCCTTCATTCCTGGATAACCTTTATACTCAATATTTGCGTCAAAGTTTTTTAGACCTTTAAGAACGGAACTGTGCTTGATTTTTCCAGAATTATTTGGAATAACCACAACTGTATCCCCATCAAAATCTGCTCCAGATAATTGCATTGCTACTTTTGCATTTATTCCGATTGCATCTTGTGATTCTCCAATCATACGTCTTGCTTTATCATTTTTATTATTAACAGTTAATTCAGGAATCTCAAATATTCCACCATGAGGATGCCTTACAAGAACTACTTTTTCTCCATTTCTATAACCTGGAGCATATACTTCTGTGTCTTTTAACTCTGGAACTGGTAGAATTACTTTAGTCGCCTGTCTTGGAAGAGCCGCTGCTTTTAATTCAACTGCTGCTGAGTCACAAGAAGAAGCAAATTCTTCTAGCATTTCTCTTCTAACAATTGGATTAGTAAGAGATTTTATTTTTTCAAATTCAGAAACCCTTTTGTCATAATCTTTTGTTAATTGCTGTTTTGCAAGGTCTGGAGATTGCTTTGATAACATTTGTGAAGACAGAGTTTTAGACCATTTGTCCCAATCGCCTTCTTTAGAAACAATATTAATTGGAGAAAGTTTTTGATTTCCGTCTTTGTCAATATAATCTTGTTGTTTAATTGAAGCGCCAAATGGGTCTTCTTCTTTAATATTTCCTTGTTCATCTTTCTTTAATGGTTTAAATACAGAATTATCTTTAGAACCAAGCATGGGAGTTTCTTTGTGTTTATAAGTATTATAACGAACATTAATTCCTTTTGGAAGGTCGTCTGAATAAACGGCCATTCCTTTTATATAATGACTTCCATCGACAGCAATTCTTACTTGAGCATAATTATTTCCACCAAGCGATAATTCTGGAACTCCACGACGAAGTTCAATTAATCCATCTTTTTCTGTTCCTCCATCTTCTGCATAAACGATTTTTATAGTATTTGAATTTATAGAAGTAACTGGTTTTATACCTCTATAAGATCTTCCTCCATCATCGCTATATTCAAATGGCGGTGATATCAAACTTTGGTCATTAAAAACTTCTCCAAAAGAACCGTCTGGTTTAGATAAAACCATAGTATTTGTTTTCTTTCCAGTTCCTTGTTGAGTTTGCTCGATATAATAGATTTTATATCCTTCTTCTTTTAATTGCTGAAGACTAGCCCGAAGCCTATCTCTAGAAATACCTAAATATCTTTCAGTTCCAAGCCCTACATCAAGATATCCAGTTTTGTTCAGACTTTCTTTTAGCATAGTTGACGTATTATTAATGATGTTTGCTTTTTCTTCAACACCTGGTTTTAAAAGATTCCTAACAGTGCCTTCGGAAACTTTCATTCTCTCAGCAATAGCAACATTCGACCATCCTCTAGATTTTAATTGTTCGGCGGTTGTTCTATCTTGAGCCAACTTTTTCTCTCTAGCAATTTTGATATAATTCCGATATTGTGTTGTTTTTATCTCCATTGCCGAAGATGCTTGTTTTTCATTAAGACCTTCATTCTTTAAAATATCAGAAATTTGAGAATTTGTAAGGCCGTTTTCTTTTAATTTTTTGACGGTTTCTTTAGGGTTTGACCCAGGATTGTACCATGGTTCATGCTGATACGGATTTTCTCCAGAACCCCATTCATAACGGCCGGAGCGTCTTTTAACTCCTTCATGCATAAATTCACTCATGGTTCAACCTCCTTTATTAAAGATATGTTTCATTAATTTCTGATAAAATCTTGTCAAATCTTATAATCTTATCCATAATTTTTCTTATAATCATAGGATCCGGATTGTTAATCCTATAATCATCATTTTGATAAATGCGGTGTTCTCTCTCGATATCAAATGGGCTAAAACCATACTCTAAACAAAACAACGCATCATAAATATTTGTTTGATTAAATGATGTTGGTGTTAATCCTGTTTTTAAATCGTGTATTCTTAAAAAACTTTTTTCAAAAGATATTGCATCTGCTGTTCCATAAAAGAATTGCGAATAATATAATAAAACCTCAGGTGACATACGAAAGCCGATAGCATCATTTACATATTGATTTATTGTAGATTTTGTTCTAGGAAGTTTAATTCCCAATTCAATTGATCTTTTACAGAAATCGTGAAGTTCTGTTCCTCTTAAAACTGAAAGTTTATTAATATAAGATTGTTTTATTTTTTCTTCATCATAATTTAACCAATGATATTGACTTGCACCATAAACAGCATGAGTGCCCTCAAGAGAAGAATGATTCTTGAATTTCATTTAAGATTACCTCCGCATTTTCTGGAGATACGAATGCTCCATAAGAACATGTTTTGGCTTTTTCTACATAATATTCTTGATTTGGTTGAACATTCGAATTAGAGCTTTTCTTAAATTCTAACAACGCCCATTTTCCATTTGGAAATAATATTGTAAAATCAGAAATTCCTTGCAAATATGATGAATCGTTTTTCATAATAATCGCTTCTGGAAATATCTTTTTTACTTCTTTTAAAAATTTTCTTTGAAACGCACTTTCTTTCATATTAACCCTCCTATAGAAAATAAAAAGAAAAAGGGTACGTTTTATCCTTCTCTCCTATAATAACCTATGTTTTTTTTACGAGTTTTTAAAAATCAATTTTTCTAGCATTAAAATCTTTTTTTCTATTCAAGCAATTCATGATGTTATAATCGATCCAACTTTTACTAGTTAAAAAATAATAATTTAATTTTTTAAATGGTGTGTTTAATCTATCTATTCTTCCCATTGCTTGTTTAGTCATTTTATATGAATGAGATAAACTATAAAAAATAATAGTGTCAGTCAAAATGCAATTCCATCCTTCACATCCAGAAGCATATTGCACTAAATATAACCAGCATTCATTTTGAGGAATCGGCTCATGTTTTTCTCCATTCCATTCGGAATATGTTAGATTATATTTTGAACATAAATTTCTTATAGCTATAAGTTCTGATGTAAAATTATAGAATACTATAACCTTTTTATGAAGTTGAAAAAGTTCTAAAAGTTTTAAACATCTACTATAATCTAGATTTACAATTCTCCTTGCATACATACAATATTCCGAAACATTTTGAAATGGTTTTTCTGTATCAGGATTGAATTTTGTTTTTTGTAATTCTTTTAAAAGTTCTTTATTATAATTACAAAAAATATATTTTTTATTATATATCACATTCCTTTGAAAATCCATTTTTATTAACAAATGATCTATGATTTTATCGAGTCTATCTGTTTCTACATAATGATCGATACATGGATACTCTACACCTCTTTTATATACAACATGACGATTCATAAATTCTGTTTTATGTTTATAATATCCATTCGCAATCATTACTGGCATATAATCCATATATGTATCTCCAGGAGTAGCTGTTAATAAAATCCATTTATTATTTTTTGCAATTTTTAAAAAACTTTGTGTCCAGGCACCATATCCTACAACTCGTTGCTCGTCAAATATAAAAAATGCATCACGAATTTCTTTATATTTTTTTATATTGTTCCAAGAATCAACTTTTAAAAAACTTGGATTGTGCCCAAATTTTTCAATGTCACTTTCCCATTCTTTAGCGTCTCGTTTTTTAGGAGTTGTTATAATATAAAGCGGCACTGATATATATGGATGTTCAAAATCTATATTAGATTTACAAATTTTATGAAAAAAGAAAGCCAGTGCCGTGATGGACTTTCCCGATCCGAGCCCACCATTTAAGATGGACCCAGACCGGAGAGTATCCAGAACTTTCTTTTGATGGTCAAATAAATCTTCGTACTTCATCAAAGCATGATAGATCCCATTGCGGAATCAGGAATATCATCATACTTCTTTTCAAACTCGTCTTCTTGAATAGTAACATACATGTTCTTCAAATATGCTTTAACTCCGTTTTTCCCTGCAACGGACCATTGATATGGTGTTACTGATAAATCAACATTTGTAATCTCAGCCCAGTCAAGCATACCAACAGTTTCTTCTGTAAGAAGAGTTTTTCCTCTAGATGTAACAAGAACGATCTTAGGTGGTTTAGCAAGAAACGACACTGATACTTGAATATAAGGCTGAGGAATTTCGCCATCATCTTTCGGTTTTAGTGTTCGAACATTCCAACCATCCGCATGAAGCTTTTCTGCTAACTCGGGATCTAAGATCAAACAAAAATTTCGTTTTCCTTCAGGATTAAATTGGCCTTCTTTACCAGAGAAATTCTTAAAAGCAATTTTAGCATTTTCAACAATAATGTTTTCCATATCATTTACCCTCCATATTAATGATTTGTGATACATCGTATCCTAATGCACATTTTCCAGTATTTTCAAATATACTATAAAACTGACAGTCTTTGCATGCGTATTTTGATTCTCCGCATGGTGCTTCCCAAGGAACATTAGAATTAATAAATTCGTCAAAAGGAATATGTTTCTCTATTTCCTCAATAGCTTCATTAACTAATTTTTTATGATATTCCTCATCTACGATTTTATCAATATCATCTTTTTGAACAGACTCATATTCAACCCAACGAAATCCTGTTGTTCCTGTAACAGCATAATATTTGTCATTTTGTTGTCTAAGAAGAACTCCTCCATTAAATCCTGGTTTAACTGGTAGAAAACATCCAACTTTTCCAACAAATTGATAATTATGCTCGTCCTCGTTCAACTTCTCGTTGAAATCAAGATACATAGCACTAGTAACACTTTTCGTTTCGGTTAAGTCATCATATTGAATTGGCTCTTTTGTAAATAATGTTTTATATACATATGGTTGAGCAAATTGTGCCCCAGTTGCAGTCCATTCACCAGAATTAGCAGGAACATATTTTGCAATATATACAGCATTATTCACCAAACACATTTTTTCATAAGTTGCTTCATGATCAAAATTATAACCATATTTCTTTCCAAAATCTTTAACAAATTTGATAATATAATCATCAGCATCTGGAATTTTAATAGAGTCGGTTTTGATATGAGCGACTGTATAACCTTTTTCCTGAACTGCATGCTTCAGATCTATCATGAATAAGGCGCCTCGTTTAGCAACAATATTATCAATGTTTCTCGGATCTTTGAATTCATTTTGATATTTTGCTGAAGTAAGTCCATAAACAAAATTTATGACAGTCTTTAACGCATTTGATAGATTCTTTGCATCAGCTTTATCATTCAAATATTTTGCTAGCTTTCCTCCCATCATAGATGAAGCTGTTTCAAAATCTCCATGTTTTATAGCAAGTCTGGCGCGTTTAATTTCACTAAATTTTTCAGTATACTTTCCGAATAGGTTTAATTGCTCAATACTAGTTGGATGCATTGATTCAACATCCAATAGTGCAACTTTTTTATACGCTCCAGGTTCCGCATACACATATCCTCCTTCGCCAGTTTTCTCACCTCTATATGTACTAACTCCGTGATCAAACTGATATCCAGGAAACATGGTAGACAAATCTGTATAAACAAATGAAGACTGAGGATTTTTATCATTTCCAAATATAATTTTGGTTGTATGTTTGTTCGTTGTATCATTTACTGTTAATCCACTGAGTTCTGCCAAAATTTGTCTTGCAGTCCAGTCAGATTTAAGATGTTCGAAGACTTTTTCAGTAGCAATAACATCGTTATCACAATACTCGGCAACTTTTTCCCATAAACTTTCGTCCACAGGTTTATCCCATGGCAATCCGAGTTCTTGGTGATGTATGCCAAGCTCTATTTCAAATGCTTTTAAAGATTTTTTATTTCCAGAAGAAGCAAAATCATAAACATCTGTATAAGACAAATTATATGCCTCACCAAATGTTCCATTTTGACTATCTTTAGAAACAAGTCTTTGTGATAATTCATATAACTCTTTGTTTGTATAACCAATATATCGAGCATACAAAATATGATTGTCATACCGTCTGTTATTGAAACCTACTAATTTGTATTTCAAAAGTTCTTCAATTTCTTTTGGTTCTGGATTAATACAACGAACAACTTTTTCTGCTCCTTGAAATTTCCAATTCAATAAAAATAAATTAGGAAATACTTCCACATCAAAGAAAACTAAAGTATCACTTTTATACTTGTTTTCATTCCCTGTGGAATTCTCTTCCGCTTTAAATTTCATTTTAGAAACAATTTTTAAACAATACTCTGAATGGTGTGTCGAATTATTAGCGAAAGCCATAATTCTTGGACGCAAATCGCTAATATCATACATCATTCCACTTTTATAAGCATTATCTAAAATAGTATTAATAAAATCAATACTAGGCTTTGTTCCTGGATGAATCTTCTTTTCTAGATTCTGTAATATCAAGGAACGAAGATGCCTTTCGTTTTTAACACCCTCAAAATTAATCATCTTTATTCCTTTCAATGGTAGTCCAGAAGAAATAGACGAAACATCGAGATTATTACATTTTGTAAGCTGTCTCCTTAAAGACGAATTACCAGTAAAAACTTTAATCTCGATATTTTCTGAATATAACCTGCTAAGTTGAGACACATCTCCAAGATAAGTATAATGCAAATGAATGCCAGAACCACTTTTACTAATTTCAGAATATGTAGCAGGCCATTTGGAGGCCGCATCTAAATTTTTTTCAAAAGATTTTTCTCCATTTTCATCTTTTAAATCGAAATCAATAAAAATATGGTCTTTTGGCATCATAACAAAATGTAATCTTTTTGTATCTATATCTTTTAACTTAGTTGTTACTTCTGACCATTTCTTACATGGAGTCCCATAAGAATTTGCATATTGTGCAGGACATTCAGCATATATCTTATCAAATATAGATTCTTTACAATCCAACACTAACGAAGGTTGATGTTCTTCTTTATTTGGTTCTTCTTGTGTAGTTGTAAATTTTTGGTATAGAAAACCTCTATAAACGCTACGAAGCTGAATATCATTATCTCTATATCGATCTAAAAACTCTTCGAAATAATTTTTAAGTTCCTCTCTGAATTTGTATTTTGGAAGTTTAAAATCGACTAAAGCCTCATCACAATATGTTTTGTACATGGCATATGCACGAGATAATGTAATATATTCTTCGTTTTTGAATATCGGATATGAATCCTCTACAAAATTGAAGAACACATCTGTTTGGAACATCATGTCAATCGGTTTATATCCTGCATAATAATTTTTTCCCATCGATTGATAGACTTTTAAACAATGGTATGCAATTGCTCCAAGTTCGAAATCAATCTTAGATACAACTGCCGCATATTTCTTAGGACTAAGTTTTCTTCCTGATGGTTTAACATCTATAAGTCTTCTAATAATTCCTGATTTTGCATCTGTAATTTTGACCGGTCTATTTGTTGCCATAAATAAGAAACAATTTACTTTCGCAGTGTATGTCGCTTTGTATTTCTCATTCATTGCAATTTCTTCATGAGAAACAATAGAATTTAATTTTGTATTGTCCTCAATTTTAGAAAGGTCTCCATCATGCTGAATTGCTACAAGAGGATTTGTTTTGAAAACTTCTGTAGCAAACTGGTTATTAGAACTAACAAGAGCCTTAGCTTCGAACGTTGTATAATATCCTTGAAAAAGTTTTTGAATAATATTAAGAACCGTACTTTTTCCAGCTCCTGCTTCTCCATAAAAAACTAAAAATTTTTGAATGGATTTTGAATCTCCAGAAATAACTGCACCAATAGCCCATTCAATTTTAGCTCTTTCTTCTGGATCATAAAGAGTTGATATTAATTCTTCATAATTATCAATATTTCCTTCTTCAATAGGATATGGCAAACGTTTACTAACATAGTCATTTTTCTCAATAACATCATTTGCAAAGGTGAGCTTTTCATCAAGTTGATGTTCATTATCAGAAAGACTGGAAATATAATTTTTAAATTTAGTCCATGTAGATGACGAATATGAACCAATAGATTTAATTCTAATAGGAGAATCAGTTTTCTTTGAGAGTTCCTGTTTATACTTCTCCAAATCTTCATCAATTAATCTTTGAACATCATATTCATCAGTAGACCACAAACCTAAATCTTGGTCCCAGATGGCATAAAAAGATTTTCCTCGAACCATAAGATCCTTCGAACGGCAAATTTTAAAGTCTGGATATAATACGATTGTTCCGTTTTTTTGGGTTTCTTCTTTAATTCGATAAAAATCCACGTTTACACCCTCCTTTCCGCCGTGTGTCATTTTTGCATAAAACTCTAAAACTTTTATAAATATATTACTTTTTTTTCTAAAGTCTTTAGTAATTTTTTCAAAAATGACACAAAAAACCCCGAAAGCCTTGATATATAAGGGTTTTTGGCGTTTTTAAAAATGACACAATGTGTCAAAAAAATGACACAAAATTCGATTTTTTAGCGTTTTAAGTAATTTTAAGTCTTAATTATTACTCATTTTTTAACTAACTTTTCGAAATTGTTTTTCGAAAATGACACAAAATGTCAAAAATTTTCGATAATATAAGCCATCATTTGGTACCAAATCTCGACTTTTCTTTGGTCTTTTTTGGGATTTTTTAGAGGAAATAGACCGAACGTACCGTCCTTATCGTACTCACGATTTAAGAATTTTTTAACTCTTTCTAGAAGTTTTTCGGAATCATTTTCGTCGATTCCACTGAACAAATTCTTAAACATGATGAGGAACGCCTCGCTTCTATCAATAGAATCAGAACAATTATAAACCATTCTATCAGCCAAAGCAACCATCATTTCAAATATACTAACGTCTGATAGCCCGACTCTAAGAAGAAATCGGGCATCAAACATTGGCTCAAAATCCGAATCGTTTGTAAACTTTTCTCTCATAGAAAGAACATCTTCGATTCTGCTTTCATCCAACGCAACTTGTTTATGATATTTCTCACAAACTCTAAATTTTGTTTCGTAAAGAATATTAATTGCTTGGCTGTCTTTAACATGTTTATCTTGTATTCCGATTCTTTCGCACAACCAATCAAAATATAATTTGACTTTTTTAGTGCCCATTATTCGTCCTCATCTTTCTTATGCTTTGGACGTCTAGGTTCATCCTCCAATTCTTCAATATATCCAAGAACTTCTCGTTGATATGAGCCATTAGATATTGACACAGCATAATCAGTGTATGTACTATCATCTCTAATATAAACTTCAGTTTCATCGTTAGTAGAATCTAGCAACACTTTAACAGCTTCGTCAAACCTTCCAGGATCATCAACCATTTCATCACAATCGTCAGTTAGAACATCGTCCTCTGCATAATATGTCATAGAATCCTTATCATAATTAAGGTTAGTAGTCGCATAATCTTCTTCAGAAATCAAATATGGTTTTTTGTTCAACATATCTCTAATATCTACTTCAGGCTTTTTGAGTTGATGATTGTACTTACGAATAATATTTTCGTACTCTTTCTTATCTTGCTCGTCTTCCTGTTTAGTAGATTCTGTCACCACCTTTCTTTCAGTATTTACTTTTTTTTCGAAATCATCCTTGATTCGTTCTTTAATTTCATCATTCGGTTCATAAACAACTTCTAATTCCGGTTCCATTTGTTGCTTCATAACAAAATATGTAGCAATGGAGCCAGCGACAGCTCCAAAAATGAACGAAATTATAGCAATTCTGGTCTTTTCCATAACTTAACCCTCCTTAAATCAAGTCATAAATAACGCCTTGGACATTAAATGTTAGCTCAAATGACGGTTCTGTGGTACCAGGGCATACAAATTCGTCATAAGGTGTTCCGGTAAGACGGTCAAATACACCAAAGTCAACAAAATTATCGCCTTGGTCAGGATTTTTAATCCATCCGCATACTGCTCCAGCAGGAGTGTGCTCCAAACCGAGAGAATCGAGAACCTCATTCAAGAAAATATGGCCACGAATGTTCAAAATATCATTTGCATAATTCTGTTGATGTCTTAAAACTGTCAAATTTGAGAGTCTATTACCACGTTTGTAGAGACAGGAACCCTCATCGAAGAAAAATCTATAAGGATTACCGTCATCATTTATTTTGACGACTTTCTTCTCAACAGTTTTTACCTTTTTACCATTTTCATCTCGAGTTTTGGTTACTGTTTCTTCGACTTTTTGCCCTGTTCTGAACAGATAATCGGTCTCTTCTCCATATTCATCAATTACACGTTTTCTGTACTTCTGAAACGCCTCGTTTACCATTTGAAATGCTGCAACAAGAGCCATATTTCTGCTTTTAAGAACTTTATGACCTACTAAAATAGCTGTAATACCGCTTGCAGTGGTCAATATAGCAGGAGCATAGAGTTTTGTGTACTCGCCAATACCGAAAAGAACTGCTTTTACACGATCTTTTTTATATTCTTCTTCTGAATAGAACTCTTCGCCAAGATTATTTTTAGTATCTTCTACCTCTTTTACGCGAGCATCTACTTTATCTTTTACAGTTTCGTGCTTTCTACCAGCTTTCCAAGCCAGAACGACACCCGCTCCAATCACAGCAATTCCGCCAATTGTCAGAATCGTAGGAGAATGCTTCTTTAAAATAAGACCACTTCTTCCTACGATGCCTTTTGCAGTTTTAATAATGTTTGTAGTATTCATTATTTTACCCCTTTCAATTTTCCGTTTTCTAAAAATCTCATATATACTGCATATACTTGCTTGTCACTCATTTTATTGACCTTTGCTTTCCAAAATTGTGAAACATAAACTCTACTGAGAATTCCACGCATTTGCTCTATAGACATTAAATAACCTCCAACGGAGGAAGACTCAATCCCCAACCAGAACCGTTTTTAATGATTTTGACAGTTGAGAGATTTGTCCATCCGTAATTATTATATGTGAATGCTGGTGTTCCATATCCAGTAATCTCATAATAATCGGAAACGCTCACACGATGATAAGTTTCTAAAAAGTCCAACATACGATTGAATACCATCTCTGCATCTTGGTATGTTTCAAACACTATAGATTCTAGAGATATACGGGAACCAGAAATAGTGTTCGTGCGAGGTTGATCTTGTCTCTTATAATAAGAACCATAATGAGAAGTTCCAAATTGATTAAGATTACTCCTATTACTCGAAATATAGGAACCTCCACCAAACAAGATACTTCTTAGAAACCCACTACACATATCAAAAAATGTGCCTTTTGCTGCAGGAACAAGAATATCATTAAATATATCTCCAGCTGCGTTCTTAAGACTCGTCTGAAATATCTTAGATTCTGCCTTTTCGAGAAACGTCTTCTTTTTAACAGAGACTTTATGCTTTACAACAGGAGACGTATCTTTTTCTACTTCTTTCTGTTTTGATAAAGAATTATCAGGATACTTTTCTCTTAAGTTGTCCAAATCTGGTCTATTAGTCATGTTTCATCCTCCTTTCTTATAAGTTGTTTTATTCTGCCACACTACTCATGGATTCTCCGATTCCTTTAATGGCCTCTCCGATTTCTCCTATGGTGCTCATAACCTTTTCCGTAGCTACATCTGCCAAAACATCTGCAATAACGGTTCCAGTAATAATCACAGCAGTTTTTTTAATCCAATTTAAATCCTTTGTTGGGCAAACCTTATTAACAAGATTACCAACAATAATCGAAGCACCAGCAGTAAATATAATTCCTAAACCAAACTTAAGCAATTCCTTTTTAACAGATGTCTTTTTCTCAACTTTCTTTTCTTCCATTTTCATACCCTCCAAAATTTAATTGATTTATTTAGCTTTATAATACCGACCAGAATCAAGCTTGCGTAAATGATAGTTTTTTATTGTGTTGTATTTAAAATAACTAATATACATGTGTATTTTATATATTTTGTTTTGCTTTTTAACAAATTTTACATGATCCATAATTCATACCATCATTAAAAACACAAAAGGTAATAGCATATGTGCTATCACCTACATATACTATTTACCTTTTCGATGTTTTTAACAATCAACTTATTCGTCAGTTTCTTCGAAGTCTGCATCCATTATTTGATTATGTTCAGCCAGAAGAGCTTGTTTCTTCTTATATTTCTTATAAAGTACATAACCAAGACCAGCAACACCCGCCGTAGCGACGATTGCAGCGCCAATAATTAAGACTTTATTAGACTTATTAGAAGTCTCTTCAACTTCTTCAACAGCCTCATCATTCATCAAATCAACAGTTTTCAGTTCTTCCATTTTATTTTCCTCCAAAATTTAATTGATTTATTGAGATGTCTCCATCTCTATTATAAGCTATGTAAATTTTACGAATTGAGAATATCTTTTAGCGATTGTTCGGCTTCTTCTCGTGTTTCGCAACTCTTGGTCTTAACAGTCCCATACCATTTCCCATTTCTCAAAAATATAGTAGGTTCAAAAGACCCCTTATCTACAAAATTATGGCATGTATCATAACCAGAATCACCACCAGCAAAACAACTAGGAAATACTTCACTCTTCCTAAATTTGCATCTTCTACAGCGTTCAAATGGTAACATTATTATTCCTCCTTTCCGAAATTAAAATCGTATATATCATCAAATCCATTTATTTTGTTTTTATCTTTAACATATTTTGATGGTGTTTTTGTTAAAAACCTATTAAGAACACGTTGTTGATTACTAATAAGATCTTTAAGATCAGTAATATAAATATCCTCATTTCTGCGAATTGTTTCAATTTTATCTCCGTAAATTGCATAATCAGTGGAAATTCCGAGAACTTTACAGATTTTTCCAAGATATTCAGAACCTGGAACTCCTCCATAATTCTCATAATGATAAATTACATTAGCAGAAATACCAGTTTGATTAGCAACATATTCAACAGTATAATCTCGTTCGTAGCGAACTTGCTGTAGTCTTCTTCCGATATCACTTTGTTTTTTCATTGTTTTTCTCCTTTAAATTTTTAACATCTATAACAGTTCTTTCTAGACATTTTGCATCTAAAAACATACATAATGCCCCAAGTCCAAGAGCGATTAAAGATACTACCTTAGCAGCACCAGTGAAAATATTACATACAATTGCAGTAATAACAACTACGAAACACAAAGTTCCAGTAACCATAAAGATCCCTCCTAAAATATTTTTAAGCTAATATTAAGACAATCAACCAAATAATTCCTGCTGTGCACAACATCGAAAGCCCAAAAAGAACTAAAATTGATATTAAAATATACTTTAAAAGTTTCATAATTAACCCCTTTCTATACGTACAATAATTTCATTCCCAATGTTTTCTTGAAGCTTAAGGACTATAGGCTTGGTGTTTGAAATGTCTTCTAGGCGCCATACTTCAACATTGTTCCGTAATTGAAGATTAATAACTCTCTTAAGATAATCGCATTCAGCAGACAAATTTTCGACCTTATCCTTAAGAATCTTATAATCTTGACGTTCTTTGATAATAGATGATACGGATTCTGATGCCTTGTCTTTAAGATTCGAAATTTGATTTTGAAGTTCGTCGTTTTTATCCTCAGCAATCCTTAAATCCTCATAAGCCATCTCAGCTTTCTTTTGTATTTCCGCTCCTGCCTTTTCCATTGATTTAATAATGTCATTTTGAGTTGAAATATGTTCCTCCAATGCCAAAATATAATCCTCTGTCTGTGCGAATTCCGATCTGTTTAAAGTTTTCATAATTTACACCCTCCTTAAATATATTTTTATTAGTAAATTCTTTGATAACCGTCTTTTGGTCCTACAACATAGTCAACGACTAAACAAGGTTCACCATCTTCAGTTAAACAAGCCTCGAAATCGAAGTCTACAAGATGGTCAGTATTCCATCCAAGCTGGACACCTAGCTTTACAGGTGGAAGACCCATTGCATAATACACGTCGTTCAAAGAAGCCCAGACTTCATTAATAATCTGTTGATTAATATCGTTCTGAATCTTCCTCAAAGCTTGAATGTCACTAGTAAAATATCTTCCAGAAAGAGAATCCATACAAAGGACAGTCCCTTTACCGGTAAATATAACATCTTGTTTCTTCATTGGTTGACTATAAACTTTTTCTTGTGCTACAGCATTTTTGATTGTTTCGTTTGTTTTCTGGTCAACGATCTCAGAAACCTTTTGCTGGTATGTTTGCAGAGTAGACGCCGTTACCGTATATAGACTCTGAAGCCCCGCAATGGTTCTATTAGCCTGGTTCAATGACCCAATTGCGCATCCAGCAGATATTGCGGTTAGAGTTACTGTCGGTATATAAAGCTTCCAACACATCTTTACAATTTCCGACTTCTTAATATCTTCTTTTGTTTCTCTCTCATGCATAACTTTTTTAGTTGCTTTCACAGTTGCTACAATTCCAAGAGCCGTTGCCCCAACACCAGCGCCAATAGATATAGACGTTAGTATCGTCTTAGAGTTCTTTGCCAAAAATGTTTCTAACGTTTTCAACATAGGCTTCATATTCATTTTCTTTTACCTCCTCATTCCAACAAAAATTGCATAAATCGTCTGAGTATCCTTTACAACCAAATTCATTATGATATCTTGCAGGTCCCAACCCATAGTCATGCGGACAACCACTAACACCTCCTTTATGCTCCGGTCCGACAACATAATCGTATGATGCGAAGTCTCTTTGAACAATCTCCTTTCTTGTCATTTGATATCTCCTTTCAATAATTCAGGGTTATCGTGGATGTTGCCGATAACTTTTATTCCGTAAATTTCACGTACAGGCAGTTTCACATATCCATTGTTAAAAATGAACATTCCATCGTCAAAGGTAACTCGGAATATTTGCTTACTATGGTTTGTTCTGAAATGTGCCTGAACAATATCCCCGTCAAAAATCATTTTACAGTTCTTGTCGGTCAATCCTGTGTATTGTCCGATTGTTTCAGGAACAACCTTTGCTCTTCTACCAATATTGCACCACTCATTAAAGTCGTCCCATTCACACCCCTCGACAATTATGTCAAGTTCTTTTTTCGACACAGGAGATTTAAAATGAAGCAGTTGACCAGTAAACCACTTCCCGTCTTCTGCACTTTTGCCTCTAAACAAAATCTCTCTCATTCTTCTACCTCGTATATTCACATTTTTTGCAATCGCCTTTCTTACACCATCCAGAACGGTGCTTGCAATTATCGTACATTTTTTGATACATAGTTTCTATCTCAAGTACCTTTTCAATTAAAACTTCTGACAGTTCATCATATCTTAGCTTGTGCAGTTTGATAGGAATCATAATATTTTAACCTCACAACAGTTTTTCATTTGATATCTCCTTTCTTATAATTCATAAATATTACTTTTGGTACTTTACCATATGGGTTATAAACAACTACCATGGATGGAAATGGCGCAGAATCCAAAATTTGACCATCAGGACTAATAAATTTTAATTGTCCTGATATAAATCTAATTTCAGCTTTATTAAAAATATAATTTTTGAACCATTTTGTATCTGTTCTTGCAGGAATTAATAATACTATTGGATATGGAATCTCCATAGATTCATAAAAAGCTTTTTCAACGAATTTAGAAATATATTTTCCATATGGAGGATTACAAAATACAGAACCGCCAAAATCCCAAGATTTAGTCAAAGAATTATCTTCTACAGTATAATAATTTTTGCATTTATGATTATATTTATCGGCAGCACTATCTAATACAAAATTAAATTCGTTGTTTAAAACTTGAAATAAATCATCAGGGGTTCGCCAATTCATACATTTTGATGATACAATAACACTATTCATTCTTCTAATCAACCTTTATAAATATAAAAAGGAAAGCGCTAAGTTTCCTTAACGCTTTTTGAGGAGCATGAGTGCTTTTGACGTGATTACATGAGTTTGTTCCCAGAATAGAATCAAACAGATACCGGCAAGATTAGCAACCACAGGCACCCATACTTCTGGTGGGATTTTAGATCCTTTCGATTTCTCATCGCGAAGTTTCATCATCAACTCCAGATTTCTGGCACATGTGGTATACTCAGAACTTGCGGGATCAATAGATTCCAATTTCTCGTGCAAAGTTTGAATTTCACCATCAATTGCAGCCAACACTACATCATTTTTCTTAAAGAGTTTCATAACACTTTCCTCCAAATATTTTTAGTTGAGACTTTCATCTCTATTATAAGGTATGTTTTAATTACGAATAAAAGGTAATAGCATATGTATTATTACATACATATACTATTTACCTTTGAACCAATTTAATCTAATTTAATATCAAGTTCTTCTGCTCTCATTTTCATGTATTCTAGAGCTTCATCACCAATACGAGCACGATTTAAATAATAATTAGCCAAGCGACTATGATGTTTAATATACATGTGATTCAAAATAGTTTCGTATTTATGCATATATCCATTATTTTTATTTGCAATATACCCATTAATTTTGTTCGCATGATACTTACTTTTATCACTCCACTTTTTAACTTTATTATTGTTAAGTCTGTACAACGTTTTGTTGATTTTTTCCATATTCATAAAATTAAGCATTTTAATATCTCCTTTAAATATAATTATTTACTCAGGTTCTATTATAAGCTATGTAAATTTTACGAGTTTCATAAGAATAAAAGATAATAGCATATGTACTATCACCTACATATACTATTTACCTTCCAAGAATTTCATGATGCTTCAATACATTTTTGTCTTGTTTTTCAATACTTTTCTTGGTCAGAAGTCATATTAATACTTCCTTTCTATTATAAGCTATGTAAATTTTACGAGTTACCTACGCAAAAATGAGAGTCATATAGACCCTCATTCTACAGGATTATTATTATTTTTCTCTTCTTCGATAACAATATATTCCTTACGATATTGAGCATTAGAAATTCCAAGTACAATTCCTATTGCAGTATCAATAGCTGTTATTGTGCCAACAGCTTCTTCACCATAAGGAAACCCCCAAATTTGAGAAAGTGTAAAATATAAAGTTCCAAGTGCTGGAAGAAGATATTGAGCAATCCATTTTAGTGTATCATAAACTTTATTTGTCATTTTGATTTTCATAATTTTCCTCCGAATGTTGTTTAATTGGAAGTTTCATAACTTCTTGAATAATTTTTGTAGCGCTCCCATTTCCGCCAGCTTTTTGATATGGGATGTATAGATAATCATATAGATTTTCGAACTCGTCTTTAGTAATCCATCCGCGTTCGATATACATCATGCCTAAAGTAATGATTCTATCATGCCCAATGCCTATAAGCAGCTTCGTACGTACATCTTTTCGATCTAAATATCTTTCAATTAATAACCAAAATCCAGATGAAGCTAAAACTGTACAAACTATAGTGATAATTATCTGCATCATGTAAATACCCCATCAACTATATACAAATCTCGTATATAAATGAATCCCAGTACGACCTCCACTACTAAGGTCACTGTATAAGTTTTTCCCATCAAAAGAAGTAGGCACACTGGAAGTAGATGTGAGGCATTCTCCTGGACCACCAAATCTAGTCATTATTAGAGGAATATATCTTGGATTAGCGACTGTTCCTGGATACCATGTTTCAGTAGCTGAAAATCCACCACTATAAGAAACGCGGTTTAGTATTATTTCAGGAAATTTGTTAGAGCCACCAGAATATTGTGATGTGGATGTAATTAATAATGATGTTTCAATTGCGTCGTACCCTAC
>ENA-OROD01000462-OROD01000462.1-human-gut-metagenome-genome-assembly--contig:-NODE-462-length-39663-cov-8.079681_pt1 | contig 39663 bp, 31 predicted proteins | sample MGYA00242123_ERZ509038 | MGnify/ENA primary metagenome ERZ509038 (study PRJEB26280, sample SAMEA2338719) | human gut metagenome | biome: human gut; feature: human-associated habitat; material: faeces... | reverse complement strand
TCGTTTCCACTCACAAAGATAGTCGCGGTCTTGCTTTTCATAGAGGAAATATACGTCTTATTCATTTTGCTTTTTATTGGAGATGCTGAATTTTTTCTGTATGTGGCTGAAAAATCACCTTTTTCAGTGACAAGGAGTGAAAGGAAAAGTTTATTACTTTGCAAAAAATATTAAGCTTTGTCTGGGAATGATAAATGGCCAAAAGTATCTGTCCGGGTTTGAATGGCAGAGTCTTGTTGTCGTGAGATACGGACGGCATTCCTTATACTTTTGTTATTATGGATTTTCCTTAGAGGGATGGGGATAAAACAAGATTTGTAACTTATGAAAATGTTTAAAATGATGGCTGCCTCCATGTTGGGTGTGGCGTTGTGCTTGGGATTCACTGCTTGCAGTGACGATGACGAAAATGAGAATGGTGAGGGTGGCGAAAACACCGCCACTGTGGTCAATCCTTCGCAAGTGTTTACGGGAGGGCTTCCGAAGTCGGTTTCGGGCATGGCGATTTCTCACAATGAAGAAGGGCTGGTGACGAACATTACAACTGAGGATGGGGATAAAGCCGTCTTTGAGTACTTTCCCGCTACTACAAAGGCAGATGTTGCAAAGGACCGAGCAAGAATCACCGTGACGGATGAAGAGGGCGATGTTACAGAACTGAACTTGCAGCTCAACAGCGATGGTTATGTGGAATTTTGCAACTCAATAGACCACGCTGGTACTCCCGATGCCGATGAGTTTACTTGGGAGATGGAATACGACACTGAAGGCCATCTGGTTGTAATGAAACGCTCTGAAAGCGATGGTGAAATAACGAACATCACCTATAAGGATGGAGATGTGGTGAAGACTTCCACACGTTATGTAGCTAGTGGGGATCTCAATGGTGACGGAATTATCGACAGCAATGACGAGTGGGAGTATAGTGCTGCCATAGACTATACGACGGATAATATAACAGCTCCTATCGAGAATAAGGGCTGCCTGATGTTGTTTGATGAAATACTGGATGTGGATATGGACGAGATGATATATGCCTATTATGGAGGTATGCTTGGTAAGGCTACGAAACATCTGCCGCTTGTAGGGCATTATACATACAATGGCGAGGACTCTGTGTCCGATATGTATTTTACATGGACATTGAATTCCGACAGTTATCCTACGGAACTGGTTGTAAAAGACCAGTGGGATGAATACAGATGTACATTTACTTGGTAATTATAAAACATCTGTTTATTCTTGTGGAACAGGACATGAGCCTATAAAATGTAAGGGGTTGCCTTTTGCCGAGACAACCCCTTCTTATTTTATGTGGAATTTATTGTGACAGCAGATGTTGGTAACTTTCTGCTGTTTCAAGTTTATAATACTTTGAATTCATATCCCTCTTCCTTCAGGAAGTCAATGGCGCGCGGCAATGCGTACTGCAGGTTTCCGTTGCACCAGGATTTCAGGGAATCGTGGAAGGTGATGATGGAGCCGTTGCGGGCGTAGCGCATCACGTTGGCAAGCACTTGCGGACCGCGCAGCTTCTTGCTGTAGTCGCGGGTCACGAGGTCCCACATCACAATCTTGTAGGTTCGTTTCAGCGTGAGATACTGGTTGGCGAACATATGGCCGTGGGGAGGGCGGAACAAGAGAGGGTAGAGAACCTTCTCCACATTGCAATTGATGTCCCCACCCATTTCCATGAAAATCTTCGCCTGTTCGGTATTTCCCAGATAATTCTTGGCCGTGTATTCAAATCCACGGATATGGTTGAAGGTGTGGTTACCGATGCGGTGCCCACGCTCAACGACCATCCGGAATTCGTCCGGATGCTTCCGTATGTTGTCACCTACCATGAAGAAGGTGGCTTTGATGTTGTGCTTATCCAGCAGGTCGAGCACCCAGGGAGTTACTTCGGGGATAGGGCCATCGTCGAAAGTCAGATAAACGGCTTTTTCATTGGGGTCCATCCTCCAGACTGCACCGGGATATAGTTTGCGAAAAAACTCAGGAGGTTGTTCTATAAACACGTGATTAAGGATTAAGGGATTAGGGATTAAGGATTAGGGGTTAATGATTAAGGATTAGGGGTTAAGGATTAGTTATTAATGATTAGTGATGAACTGCACAGGCTAATCCCTAATCCTTTAATCCTTAATCCCTAATCCTTATTCTCACTCCTTCATTCTGTCCACATACATATTATACAGTTCTTCCACCTTCGGCTCGTAGATTTCGGCGAGCTTGGAGTTGTACTTCTTCATGGCCTTCACCTCGGCATCGAGTACAGCCCAGTGGTATTCAAATTCACGGGTAGAAATCATGAAGCGGTTGTCGTCCAGGCTCAGATACCAGGTCAGGTACTCTACAGCCTTGTCAGCAAGGGCTTTCATCATCTCGTCCGCCTTGGCGGTTTCGCCCAGTTGGTAGTAGGCTTCCGCCATCTGTACGGCACCGTTCTGCCAGTCGTAAGGCACGTTGTAGGCGGGAATCATCTTTTCGGCATAGTCCAGGGCGGCTTTTGCCTTGTCTTTCTTGCCCTCACGCATCAGCTGCTGCACGAGTTGGGAGAAGATGCGACGGTGAGAGTGACACATGCGCATGGCGTTCTCGTCGATATAGATGCCCGGCTTGTCGATACCACCGAACTTGAACTTGTTCATCAGGTTGTCGTACATCTTTTCGGAGTCTATTGTCACGCCCGTCTTACTGGTGTCGAACGGAGTGAAACGATAGGCAAGACCTTCCTGAACGAAGTGGTTCTCCATGTTCAGCTGGTTCTCCCTGCCTACGCTGACAGCGATATAGATGGGGCGTTCCCAGTTGGCCTCGCTCAGCATTTCGAGCATCATCAACTCGCTCTTGTAGAGGGCGCGTTTGCCTTTCAGCGAAATGTGCATGTAGTCGGGGATTGAGTCGCCCGGTATCATCATGCCGCTGCGGCGCACGGCTTCCTTGTCTACCTTGATGACAATGCTGTCGGTAGGAATCACCTTCAAGTCCTGATTCTTGTTGCGCACCCAGTTCTTGAGGATATTCTTTAGCTCATACGGGTTGTCACCGAATTCTTTCTTTACATTGACCAGTGCTTCGGGATTACCGTCCAGTGCCTGCTTCTCGGCTTCGGCATAGAGCTGGTCGATGCTTTTCTTGTACTCAGGCTGGATGGGGACGTATTCGTTGGTGCCTTCTACGTACTCCATTCGGTCCCACGTGATGGGGAGAGAAGGACTGTCGTAGGCGGGGCGCTTCATCTGGTCGATGTACCAATCGGTCTGCAGGTACGAGAGGTTGCAGGTGCGGGCGTCGGTACGGAAACCTTCGGTCTCCTGGTTGTACCAGAGGGGGAAGGTATCGTTGTCACCGTTGGTATAGATAATCGGATTGCCGCTTTCTTGCAGGGACATCAGGTAGTTCTGGCCGAAGTCGCGTGCCATGTAGCGGTCGCTGCGGTCGTGGTCGTCCCAAGTCTGGCTTGCCATCTGCACGGGGACAAAGAGGCAGGCTACGGAAACGATGGCGGCAGCAGGCAGTTCCTTCATCTTGGCATAGTCTTGAAGCAGACGGACGAGTCCTGCCACACCCATACCAATCCAGATGGCGAAGGCGTAGAACGAACCGGCGTAGGCATAGTCACGTTCGCGCGGTTGGCTCGGAGTCTGGTTCAGGTAGAGCACGATGGCAATACCGGTCATGAAGAAGAGGAAGAAGACCACCCAGAATTGCTGGATGCCTTTCTGTCCACGGTAGGCTTGCCATAGCAGGCCGATGATACCCAGCAGCAGGGGCAGGCAGTAGAATACGTTGTGTCCCTTGTTGTCTTTCAGTTCCTGAGGCAAGAGGCTCTGGTCGCCCACCAGCCAGTTGTCGATGAACGGGATACCGGTAATCCAGTTGCCGTGTTCAATTTCTCCGCTGCCTTGTATGTCGTTCTGGCGTCCGGCGAAGTTCCACATGAAGTAGCGCCAGTACATCCAGTTGAGCTGGTAGGAGAAGAAGAACTTGATGTTTTCCCACTGTGTGGGCATGTTTACCATAATCATGTTGCCGCATTTGTCATAGGGCACATCGTAACCCTTGATGTCCTGCCAGGCATGGTATTGTTGTGTATGGGCACTGCTGTACATACGCGGGAACAGCATGTTCTGGGCGTATTCGTACTCAATGCGTCCGGGGATTTCGATGTACGAATCCTTTTCGTCGGGTGTAGCTTTCTCCTTGCGGATGAACTTCGTGCCGTTGTACTTGATGCGCGGTTCGCAGTAACCGTCTTTCACGTCCAGCGCCACTTGCGAGGAGAAGGCAGGGCCATAGAACAACGGGCGTGTGCCATACTGCTCGCGTCCCAGGTATTCGCCCAGTGTGAAGATGTCCTCCGGAGAGTTCTGGTCCATCGGCGTGTTGGCGGTGGAGCGGATGACGATAAGTGCATACGAGGAATATCCGATGACAATCATCATGGTGCAGAGCAGCGAGGTGTTCAGCGTGCGTGCCGATACGCGGAATTTCTCTTTGACGGCTGCCTGCGTCTTCGGACGGAGGTAGAGCCACAATGCGGCAATGACAATGACACCGATAACTACCGAGCTGGTACCGTGTCCGTAGAACGGGATACCCAGCATGGCGATAGTGAGTATGAACGAGAGTGCCATACGTGCCTTGTTGCGTTCGGTATAGCTTTCGTAGATACCCCAGATGAGGCAGGCTGCCAACAGGATGATATATACGATGACACCCGTGTTGAAGGACATGCCCAGCGTGTTGACGAAGAGCAGTTCGAACCAGCCGCCCACTTTCACGATACCCGGCACGATGCCGTAGAGTACGGCTGCTACCAGTATGCCCGAAGCGAGCAATGCCAGCAGGGAACCTTTTGCGTTGGCATTGGGCACCTTCTTGTAGTAATACACCAGTACGATGGCGGGCAGGCAGAGCAGGTTCAGCAAGTGCACGCCGATACTCAGACCGGTCAGGTAGGCGATAAGAATCAGCCAGCGGTCACTGTGAGGCTCGTTGGCAACGTCCTCCCATTTCAGTATGAGCCAGAATACGACGGCAGTGAACAGTGAGGAGAAGGCATACACCTCGCCTTCCACAGCGCTGAACCAGAAGGTATCGCTGAACGTGTAGGCAAGTGCGCCCACCAGACCGCTACCCATGATGGTGACCATCTGTCCGCGTGTGATATTGTTTTCGTCTGTCACCACAAGTTTGCGTACCAGGTGCGTGATGCTCCAGAAAAGGAACAGGATACATGCGCCGCTCATCAGCGCGCTCATGTAGTTCACCATCTTGGCAACGGTGGAGGCATCGGAAGCAAATTGTGAGAATAGGTTGGCTACCAGCATGAAGAACGGTGCGCCGGGCGGGTGTCCTACTTCCAGCTTATAGCCGGTGGTGATGAACTCCGGGCAGTCCCAAAAGCTTGCAGTAGGTTCGATGGTCATGCAGTAGACCGTCGCTGCAATGAGGAAGGTAATCCAGCCTACAAGGTTGTTTACGGTTTTGTACTGTTTCATTCGGATGAAATTCGTTATTATTCAGTTTTGTTTTTTACAAGCTGTTTTGCCATCGCTTAGTCAACGTATTGGCATATATGGGCGCAAATATAATGATTTCGCTTCTAAATAGGTGACAATAAGCAGCATTATTAGGATAGGTTAAGGGATTTGCTGCATCTATAGATGCAGCACGGTGGAAGTATAGATGCAGCGCGGTGGAAGTATAGATGCAATAATGATGATTCTATAGAGGGAATATCCGGCCGATAAAGGGGGATGCGGAAAGGAAGTATCCTCCTTGCTTGTCTAAATGAATCTTTCGTTTATAATCGAAATTCTTGCCTTTTTTGCAAACTTTTTAGGTTATGGACGAAAGAATTGATGGAAATGTCCGTTTATAACCGAAAATTGTTATCTTTGCAACTAAAGTTTAGGTTATGGACGAAAGAATGGATATACTTAGGAAGTACAATCTCTGGACAGAAGGAGATTTTGACTTCGGTTTCATGCGGGTAGCTTATACCGGCAGAATCATGGACTACGTAGGTAATCGTCTTGTAAAGGTGCTTATCGGTCAGCGGCGTACCGGAAAAAGTTATGTGTTGAGACAGATAGCAAGGGAACTGATAAGAAACGGTGTCCCTCCGCAGAACACCTTGTTCATCAACCGGGAACTGAGCGACTTTGCTTTCTTGAAGATTCACAAGGATTTGGAAGAGTTGGTGGCGCTTTATAAAAGCGAACTGCACCCTCAGGGAAGGATATATATTTTCATCGACGAAGTGCAGCTCATCGAAGAATGGGAAAAGTCGGTCAATTCTTATTCGCAGGACTATACCGAGGAGTACGAGCTCTTTATCAGTGGCTCCAACTCACGGATGCTGTCCGGTGAGCTTGCCACGCTGCTTTCCGGGCGATACGTCCAATTTCCGATATATCCCTTCAGCTATCAGGAGTATACAGAGATAAGGCATCTGGAACAGAACCGTGAGAGCTATATGGGCTATATGAATACGGGCGGAATCCCGGAACTTTTTGTCTTGCCCGAAAAGCAGGAGGTGCAGCGCAATTACTTGTCTGCCTTGAAGGACACCATCTTGCTGAAGGACATCATCCAACGCTACAGCATACGTGACCCCCGACTGCTTGAGGACCTTTTTGCGTTTCTTGTAGGCAATGCCTCTAATTTAGTGTCCATCGGCAACATCGTGAACTATTTCAAGAGCCAGGGCCGGAAGACGAGCTATGATGCTGTGGCTGCCTACATAGGCTATATCGAAGACTCGTTCTTGGCGTATCGTTGTGAACGCTTTGACTTGCGCGGAAAGGAAATACTGTCCGGTACGGCGAAATATTACATCAACGACCTTGCCTTTAAGAATTTCCTCTATCCCGGAACAGCCTATGGTGTGGGTTATAAACTGGAGAATCTTGTCTATCTGGAGTTACTCAGGGCAGGCTATGATGTCTATACCGGATGTGCCAAAGAGAAGGAAGTGGATTTCGTGGCACGGAAAGGCGACCGCACGGTTTATCTGCAATCCACTTATATGTTGGTTGACGAGCAGACGATGCGTCGTGAGTATGCTTCGTTGGAGTCGATACAAGATAATTATGAGAAACTGGTTGTTTCGCTTGATGATTTCTGTCTGCCATCCAATGAAGGAATACGGCATGTGTGGGCGTGGGAACTGCATGGGTTGTTATAAAAGGTGCTGAAAGGCAGTAATATCCTTATATTTTTGACAAAAAGTAATGTTTCTGTAGATTTCTCTGCCGCACATGGTTGGGCAGAAGGACGAATTTAGGATATATTGTGGATATTGGGGTCATAAAGATGCGTTCTTCTTGCATATTCTTCCGCTTTTGTAGGGCTTTTATGCAGAAATTGGCTACACCTTTAAGCTAAAAGGGTGATTGCTTTTTACTAAAAGGGGTATTGCGTTTTAGTAAAACGGTTACTCTGTTTTAGTAAAACGTTCTTTTGCTTTTGCATTTTCGGTGTATCAGGGCTTTCGGAGGTGTGATTTCGATTTATTGGAAGGACGTTCGTTTTGGTATAATGCTTATAACTTGACACTTATGGATTTTCGCTCTCGTATTTCTTTCTGTGTGGATAATCGGTCGGAAATACGGGATTCTCGTGCGATAGAAAATACAAAGTGTCAGAATGACAAAATCATATTTATCTTCTGTAGGTATCAGCCTTAAAAATACTTTCCAATCTTTTTCTTGTTTTCATTCTTTATCGTTAAATTTGCCATCGAAGCAAGGAAGTGTCCTTAGCTTCAATGTTTTGTGAAATGATATTGTAAGAAGCGTTGTGCTTCATTCTTGTCTTTGAGAACCTAGGAAATTTTCAAGATACACAAGAATGGTACAGACGATTCCTACGCTGGTTTCGGCGTGGGTCTGCTGTTTGTTCATTTGTGTATCGGGTTTTCCTAGGACCTTCAAAGACGATGAATAGCACGCAGTTCCACGCTGTCTTTTTTTATATTCTCGGAGGAACGCGAGGACTAATACTATCTGGTTATGATTCTATTTAAAGTGAATTCTAAAAGTTCCATCTATGTGCGTTTGTTGTACTCAATGGCAGTCTTGTGCCTGTTGACCGCTTTGAGCAGTTGTTCGGATGATGATGCTCCGGCAGAGATTATCCCTAACCCTGATAGTGAGATTTACTTTACTAAAAGCTTGGATTTCACTTCGGATAGTGGCGAAGCGATTCTTTCTTTTACAACCAATAAAGATTGGTCGATAGATGTTTCACAGTCAGGCGGTGATGTCAGTTGGTGTGCGGTGTTCCCTAATAAAGGCAAAGCTGGAGAAAACCAAGTATCGGTTAGAGTGGCAAGAAATGAAGGAGTTGATGACCGTAATGTGGTATTGAACTTGACAGCCGGTGACTTGACTAAGAGTATTGTAGTAACGCAGAAACAGAAAGATGCTATTACTCTGACTACTGCAAAGTTTGAAGTAGATAAGAACGGAGGAGAAATCCAGGTAGAGGTAAAAGCAAATGTTACTTATGAAGTTGTTATTCCTAAGCAATACCAAAGCTGGATACGTGAAGGTTCTGGCTCCGGGCAAATAATTATGGGCGACAAAGGACATAATCAAATGCACGAATCTGCTACAAGGACTGACATGGATAGAACTGTGCGGAAGTTTTACATCAGCAAGAGCGAGGAATATGACAAGCGCGAAGGAGAAATCATCTTCCGAAGCGGTGAATTGGAGGAAGTCTTGAAGGTGTATCAGACAGGAGGAGGTATTTTATTGCTAACTAAGAATGAATATACCGTTTCTGATAAAGGAGAACAAATTGCAGTAGAACTAAACAGTAATTTTGACTTTGATGTGAAAATGCCGCAGGTAGATTGGATTACCGCAACTGTAACGAGAAGTGTTTCCAGCCATACGCTTTATTATACGATTGCCCCGAATGAAACTTATGACAAGAGGGAAGCTGAAATTATCTATTATGATAAGAATGATAAATCTATGGCAGATACGTTGAAGATTGTCCAGGTTCAGAAAGATATTTTAGAATTAAAGTTGGAAACAGCTGGCTCTTTAAAAAAAGAAATAGAAAAGTTGAATGTTGATTATTTAAAGATAAGAAAACTTATTCTTAAAGGTGACATTAATGGGTCAGATATCAAACTTATTAGGGAAATGGCTGGTGTAGATTATGTTGAAAAAGAAACAGATGGTATTCTTGAATATTTAGATCTCACTAGTTCTAACATTGTAGAAGGAGGGGAAATTTTTTGTTATCCTGAATATGATAGATATGAAGTGGGGATTGCAAAAAACAATGTGGTTGGAGATTGTATGTTCCGTAAATGTAAATCTCTTAAAGAAATTCTGTTACCTCATTCTGTGGTTAAGATAGGAAATGCTTCTTTTGAAGATTGTGATAAACTTATAAACATTAAGCTATTTGATAATATAACTGCTATTGGCGAATGGTGTTTTGCAGGATGCTCTCTTTTGCAGGAAATGAATCTACCGAATTCAATAAAAATAATTGGAGAAGGTACATTTGAACGTTGTATGTCTTTGGAATATATCAATTTGCCCAATGGGATTATTCGATTATATAGAAGTCTATTTTTTAATTGTCCATCTTTAAAAGAAATAGTAATACCTGAATCTGTAACATATATTGAGGACTCTGTTTTTGGTCTCTGTTCAAGTTTAAAAATAATAAGTATTCCCGATAATGTTACCTATATTGGTAATGGAACATTTGAAGATTGTATTTAGAAGCGTAGAACAACCAAAAACAATCAGAAATATCCAAACATAAACATTTAATTATCAGTACATTCTAAAAATTAACACTTTTCGGCTGCTTTTTGATGCTTCCCAAATTTCCACATATTTTTGAGACGTATTTCTGACGTGGAGAATTTGCGGGGCTTGTTTTTTGTCACACCGTGCAGACAGTTGACAAGGGTTTACAACCGTTTACGACAAGCGACAATATCCGCCCCGACATTCAGTGACGGTCACATCGTGTAGAAAGGCGACAACCGTTGACTGCCGTTTACATCCGTTCACCACTTCAGGAATATAGGATTGAAGAAATGAACCAGTAAACGATAAAGCAGTATGAAAGCAACCCGAAAATGCAGTTTTTGCGGCAAGTCCTTTGTAACCCGCAGCGGAATGCAAAGGTATTGCAGCGAGGCTTGTCAGGCGGAAGCCCGGCGAGCCAGAATGACACAGAAGAACAACCTCTTCAAAGCCGTCCGGCCAATCATGGAGATACAGCATCAGGAGTATCTCACCTTTTCCAAAGCAGCCATACTCATGGGTTGTTCCCGACAGTATGTTTACAAACTCGTAGCCCTCGGCAAGCTGAAAGCCTCACGTATCAGCAACCGCATGGCATTCATCCGCAAGGCGGACATCGAGCGGATGCTGGAAGGCAACCCCTACCACCGCATCCTGCCCGGCAGCACTTCCGCACAGAAAAAGTTCACTCCATCGTCTCCACTAGCCAAAAAAGAAAAAAGGGAAAAGGAAACAGACGAAGTGATGGACTTCTATTCGGGCGAGGAGGTAATGTTGCTCTTCAAGGTCAAGCAGTCGTGGCTATACACCACCGCCAAGCGCAACCGCATACCTATCTGCCGCATCGCAGGGAAGAACTATTACAGCAAAAAACACATTGACGAGTTTTTCGGTGTGGCAGTTGATACCAGCAATATCACCGACTGGCTCCTGATTGAAGAAGCGGAAGAACTGTTCGGCATGAAGCCGACCGCACTCCGGGCATACACCCATCGCCACAAGATACCGACCAAAAGAGAATACGGGCGCACCTATTACTCCAAATCCCATCTGGACGAACTCCGCAGGACAGACCTCGTGAACGATGAACGCTACTACACCGTGGAGCAAGTCCGGCAGATTTACGGACTTTCCTCCGCCAACATCTGCCATATCGTCAAGGTGAAACACATCGAAAAGATAAAGGTAGGTGTGAAAAACCTGCTTTTACGCTCTGATGTTGAGCGTGTTATGGCTGAGAGGGAGAAACAACCGTGAGCAACCGACATTGCCGGAAAATTATTTCAAAATGATTGCCGTGGAGGTATTCACGGTTGTTTCACGTTGTTCCTTTGCCACCGTAAACACGGGGAACACCTCCGAAAACGTACAACTTAAAAACATCATCAATATGAGCAAATGCAAGACAGTAACCTTGCGCAAGCGCAAGATTAAGAACGGGACACAGTATTCGCTGTGTCTGGACTATTATCCCGGCTATCGTGACAACGCCACCATGAAAGTGATAACACGTGAAGCACTGGGAATTTACATTTTCGCCAAACCTGCCAACCAGCAGGAGCGTGACTTCAACGCACGCATGATGAAAAAGGCGGAGATACTCCGTAACCGACGTTACGAAGCCATCTTCAACGAGAACAACGGCTTCTTTGACAAAGCCAAGATGAAAGGGGATTTCCTCGCCTACTTCAAGGAACTGGCAGATAGGAAGAATATCAAGTGGCAACACGTCTATAAGCACTTTGAGCGTTTTGTAAACGGCAAATGCACCTTTGAGGAGGTGGACGTGGACTTGTGCCGCAAGTTCATGGAATACCTGCTAAACGCCCCGCAGTCCATACACACCAACCAAAAGCTGCATATCAATTCTGCGGCAGGCTACTGGTCGGCTTTCCGTGCGGTACTTCACACCGCCTACCGGGACAAGAAGATAAAGGAGAACCCTAACGGATTCTTAGACCGCATCGAGTGCATCCCCACCATGAGGGAGCATCTGAGCCAGGAGGAACTGATACGGCTTGCCGAAACGCCATGCGAAGAAGATGTCTTGAAAAGGGCGTTCCTTTTCGCCTGCCTGACCGGACTGCGGAAGAGCGACATTAGGCAGCTCACTTGGCAGCAGATACAACCGTACACCAACGGCAAGATGTTCGTGACCACCCGTATGCAGAAGACGAAGCAGATTGTACACAATCCCATCAGTGATGAAGCCTACGGACTGCTCGGGGAACGGCATGAAGGGCTTATCTTCGAAGGATTCAAGGATAAGATGCTGCAGGGTCCCCTAAAACGTTGGCTGTTGGCGGCAGGCATAACCAAGAAAATAACCTTCCATTGTACCCGGCATTCATTCGGAAGCCTGCACGTGGAAATGGGTACGGACATGGCTGTCATCCAAGCCTATCTGGGACACAAGAACATTACCACCACGCAGATTTATTCCAAGATGGCGGCACAGCAGATGTGCGAGGTCGTGGACAAGATAACCCTGAAACGCAAGGAGGCATAAGGCATCCTCAAAGTCCGGGATATTCAGAGGGAGCGGTTATTGCGTGGAGCTTTAACCGCTCCCTCTGTTTTTTGCCCACCATTCCTTAAAAAGTCCTTAAAGTACGATAATCGGGTGCGATTCCGGACATTTGGTGAAAAACATTGAAAAAGAAACCGCTAACCAAGGATAATGAGTAATAATTGGAAGAAGACTATTAAATTTGCAAAAACAGCAACAAGTAACAACCGAATAAGACAAGAAACATGGAACAGTCCGTAAAAGACAAACATATCATTTTAGGATTTGTCGGCTTTGCCATCCTCCTAATATCTTCCATAGCGACACTGATTGTCGCAGAGAAATTTAATCAGGACAACTTTGTACGCCTGATAGTTTTTGTATGCAGCAACCTCCTTGGCTGGCTGCTCTATCTATCTTTCCAGACAGTCATCTTCGACACATACGAAATCTACAGAATCAAGTTCGGCAAGAAAAAGACACCTGCCGAAATTACAGAAATTCGGGAAGACCAGCCCCAAGATGCACACAAGCCTGTAACCCCGGCATCAATGGCGACAGGTGGGGAAGCAACCCCGGATATAAGACCGACAGAGATTGCCATATCCCCGGAGCTTCACGAGAAAAACCGTGCCGATTACGAGGACAGGGAGCAACGGGAAAATGAAGAGCGCATCGCTATGGTCATGGAATACATCCATTTCATCATGCCCCGTATCGCAGACAAGGAGACAGTGAACCACATCTGTGGCGAGGTCAACAACTGGATGCGGCTTCACAGTTACAAGCCCAAGCCGATAAAAGGACGGCTGACCAAAGACATTTCAAATATTCCGCTCCGCCATTTCGTGTGGAATATCTCCGAGCGTTTCATGTACAAGAAATACTACACGGGGGATAACCGTGCCCGCTTCATCAGCACCCTTTTCCCACGGGAGTTTGCCGATACGGACATAGCTACCATCAAGAACTTCAAGGTAGAGCCGTTAAAGACACTGATTCCCATTGACGAGCCTGAAAACGGCAGACTGGATTTCCATTATCCGGCAGATTATGTACGGGAAAAGTATAACCAGCCTTTCAATAACCAATAATCACGGGTAATCAATAACAGATAACTGTCTGTATCACACCGTTTCCCGAATAACTTTACCCATCATTCACGGTTGGGCATCGTTATTCGGGAATTATTTTGCAATGACCTTTCGTGGAGATATTCACGGCTGTATCATTCCGGTCCTTTGCGCCATGCCTTACAAAAGAGGCGAGTACGCAAATGGAAAAAACAATGATTACATTCAACGACCTCCCGGAGGTTGTGGCTCAGCTTCGGGACGAGGTGATGAGCCTGAGAAATCTGCTTACGGAGCAGCGCAGTGAGAACAATGCAAAGGCGGTGGACACCCATGTGCCAATGTCAGTGGAAGAGGCGGCGGAATATCTGGGCATTCCCAAGGGAACACTCTACATGAAGCTGTCGGAGGGAAGCATTCCTGCCACTAAGCCCGGCAAACGCTATTGTCTTTATAGAGACGAGCTGGACAAATGGCTGGAATCCTCCCGTAAGAATCCCGTACCCCTGTCCGATGAGGAACTCTGCGAATCCATATCCTCCTCCCACCGCCGCAAGCCCGGTCAACGTAATTGGTAAACGTCATGGAAGAGGACAAGAATTATATCAGTCTGATACATGGCGACCTGACGAGGGCGACCCAAGTACAGCACGGGATGCCGGACAGCATCGGCGTGATGAGTATCAAGACCGCCAACCGGACGATACTCGAAGCATCGCTGCTGCCCACGCCCCGTGCGCTCTGGGACAGTTTCTGGTATGAGGGGGAACTGTCCTGCCTCTTTGCGGATTCCAATGTGGGCAAGTCCATCCTTGCCGTGCAGATAGCCGACCGTATCGCCCGGACGGACAATGTGCTGTATCTGGACTTTGAACTGTCCGAAAAGCAGTTCCAGCTCCGCTATACCAACGAGCATGGAAAGCCCTACACTTTTCCCGAAAAGCTGTACCGGGTTTCGCTTGACTGCAATTCGTTGCTGGAAGCCGATTTCGAGGAAGCCATCATGGGAGGCATAGAACAGATGGCTCTGCAAACCGGGTGCAAAATCTTCATCGTTGACAATCTTACCTACCTGTGCTGCGCCATGGAGAAAGGCGATGCGGCAGGACGGCTGATGATACAGCTCAACAACCTCAAAAAGAAATACGGGTTGTCCGTCCTTGTGCTGGCGCATACTCCAAAACGCTCTTTGGACTGCCCCATCACGTCCAACGACCTTGCTGGCAGCAAACGGCTTTACAATTTCTTTGACAGCGTGTTTGCCATCGGAAAGAGTGCGCAGGACGGAGGGCTTCGCTATGTAAAACAGCTCAAAGTCCGATATGGGACATTCTCCCACGATGCGGACAATGTAATCATCTACGAGATTGAAAAGATGGATGCTTTTCTGCAATTTGTGTTCAGGGGCTATTCAACGGAAAAGGAACACTTGAAAAAACTTGGCGACAATGAATCCAGCCAGAGGGATTACCAAATATTACAACTGTCCCAGTCGGGGAAGTCCGTCAGGGAAATAGCCTCACAGGTAAATTGCGGAAAATCCACCGTCAGCCGGATAATCCAGCGCAACAGGAAAGTGGAGGAATCAGCCGCCCCAAGTGTCCCGCTGTCCCAACCCGTAGGAAACGGGACGGTGGGACAATATGGGACAGGTGGGACAACGGAGGAAACAAGGCAGACGGGGCTGTTTATCGGTCAGGAAAGAGAGGAGGACAAGCAATGAAACAGCCTGTACATATCTGTATGAAGGATAACCGCCTTGTTTATCGGAGCGGTAACTTCCAGAGTGTCCCAAGGTGTCCCACTGTCCCGACCCACAGGACGTGGGACAATGGGACAGGACGGGACGGTAATAATTTCATTGAAAAATAGAGGAGGCAAGCAATGGGTAATTATACATTACAGAAATATAAAGGAACGGCAACACGGCATACCTGTCCGAACTGCGGGGACAGGCGTTCTTTCACATACTATGTGGATGAAAGCGGTACGCCCCTGCACCCGTCTGTCGGCAGGTGCAACCACGAAAGCAGTTGCGGGTATCATTACACTCCAAAGGAGTATTTCCATGACCACCCCGAATGCCGTACTGCCAACGGTTTCTCTTTTGACAGGCAAAAGTCGGAACAGAAGTCCGTACAGAAACCACGGCAAGCAGCCATAGGCTACATACCGCCAAAGTATGTGGAGAGGTCGCAAAGCGTGCATAGCAATTTTTTCCGCTTCATTTCATCGCTCCTTGATTCTTATTACGGCAGCAAGGCAAAGGAAGTGTTGAAGAGGTTGCTGGAAGAGTACCGTTTGGGGGCTACCCGTGACGGGGCAGTCATCTTCTGGCAGATAGACCGCACAGGCAGGGTACGCACGGGCAAGGTGATGCAGTACAATCCCAATGACGGACACCGTGTCAAGGACGGACAGGCATCGGCAGTGGACTGGATACACAGCCTGCTTAAAAGGCGGCATGAGCTGGCAGAGGAATGGCAACTGTCCCAATGCCTGTTCGGTGAACACCTGCTGGGCACTTATCCCGATAAGGTCGTGGTCTTGGTGGAATCCGAAAAGAGTGCCGTTATCGGCTCTGCCATCTTCCCCGGTTATGTATGGCTGGCGACAGGCGGCAAGAGCCAGCTGAGAGAGGAAAAGCTCCGTGTGCTGACCGGGCGCACCGTGCTCCTCTTTCCCGATGCGGACGGCTATGCGGAATGGAAACAGCGTGCCGGGAGCATGACCTATTGCAAGACGGTCGTGTCTGACATCATTGAGAAGAATGCCACCCCGGAGCAGAAAGCGGCACATATTGACATAGCCGACTGGATTGTCTTCCAGATACGGGAAAGCAAAATAAATTGTACAGCCGACCACTTGGTCGAGGCGGAAAGAATCCTCTGCCGGATGATAGAAAAGAATCCCGTCCTGCAAAAGCTAATAGATGATTTTGACCTTGTACTGGTCGGTGCATCCCCAATCGGCAACAGCGGTGAAAACCCTCCTTAACGGAGGAGAACGGAAGCCGTAGGCTGTGGGTAACAGACAATGGCTTGCCATTGATATAGCCCACTATAACTACACGCTCCGCTTCCGTAGTTGTGGGCTCTCCCGAGGGGATTAAGGCTTTGCCCTAATAACCCACTCAGGGCGTTTCACCCCTGAGAACCCAGAGCAAAGAGTGACCCTCTCTTTGCAATCTCCGCTTATGGGTGGTTGTACCCCTAAGAACCCCGTGCGGTTATGAGCGGACAGCAATAAGTTTAATCAACAACCCAAATCATATTTTGAAAATATGGCTACAAAAAGCAGTATACACATCAAGCCTTGCAAGACCTCGTCAAGCGAGGCTCATAATCGAAGGAGTGCCGAGTACATGCGTAATATCGGCAAGTCCCAAATTTACATTGTGCCCGAACTCACTGCCAATAATGAGCAGTGGATAAATCCCGGCTTCGGCAATCCCGACCTGCAGGCGCACTATGACTACATTAAGCGGATGGTCAAAGAAAAGACAGGTCGTGCCATGCAGGAAAAGGAGCGTGAACGCAAGGGAAAGAACGGAAAGATAATCAAGGTGGCGGGATGCTCACCAATCCGTGAGGGTGTGTTGCTCATCCGACCGGACACGACACTGGCAGACGTACAAAAATTTGGCGAGGAATGCCAAAGACGCTGGGGCATCACACCGCTCCAAATCTTCCTGCACAAGGACGAGGGGCATTGGCTGGGCGGACAACCCACCCAAGAAGACAAAGAAAGTTTCAAGGTGGGCGAAAAATGGTTCAAGCCAAATTACCATGCGCATATCGTGTTCGACTGGATGAACCATGACACAGGCAAGAGCCGCAAGCTCAATGACGAGGATATGACCGAAATGCAGAGCTTGGCATCCGATATTCTCATGATGGAACGTGGACAGTCAAAGGCTGTTACAGCTAGGGAACATTTGGAACGTAACGACTTTATCATTGAGAAACAGAAGGAGGAAATGAAGCGGCTTGATGCCACAAGGCAATACCGGGAATATCAGTTGGAAATGGCTAATCAAAAGATGCAAGAAACTGAAAGCATTACCAACGCCCTTATCGAAAAAGCAAATGAGAAAGAACGACAGAGCGAAGACCTTGACCGGGCTATCAGCGAAAAACGCTCCAAGCTAAACAGGGAAAAAGGGAGCGAACTTCTGAATGCCGCTGTCGGCTGGGCTACCGGGAAATCGAAAGCCCTGAGAAATGAAATAGAGGATTTGCGCAATGAGATTTCCACGCACGAGGAAACCATTGAGCGGTTACAGGATAAAATCCAAACCATACAGAGTGACCACCATCGGGAACTGATGAAACTGGAAAGTAGGCATCAATCAGAGTTGAGCCGCAAGGAAGCGGAACATACGCAGGAGACCACAAGGTTGAAAAACCGGATTGCATGGCAAAGCCATATCATCGACTGCCTCAGTTTCCTGCTGCTCAAAACAAACGACATCTTCCGCAAGGCTGTTTACTGTGTCGTCCGTTTTGCCCGTGATTATTACAAGTCCCGTTTTGATACGGAACAGGTGTCGGACATCAAGAGTGCCCTTAACCTGTTCGGGGAGGACAGACAATCACTCCGGGCTGCCAGAGATTTCCTGTATTTCACCGCCAAGCAAAAGGGCGGGTTTGACAATCGGGAACAAATCAAAGCCAGACGGGAAGTTGACAATGTGGTGGAAGGGAATTATGACCAACAGCCGAAAAGAGGTTTTTCGATGAGAAAATAAAAGCCATAATGTAAAATAGTCAACTAAACAATTAAAAGGGATAGTGTCTATCCTCTCCCCTTTAATTACTTGAATAAAGACTGATATTCATCATCGTCTTGCATCTTTTTAACTAAAAACTCAACCCATTTTTCTGTATATAGATAACTATTATTAGGTTCATCATATAAACAGTATTCTGGCTTTGTTTTTTCAGGGTTATCTGAATTCCTTTCTGGACGAACTTCATATTTTTTCCAACACCTCGTATGAGTATCGGAATTAAATTTATTAACTTGTTTTTTCCCTCTTATAATCTTAGGGTTACCTAACCGTTCCTGAACTTGTTGTATTACGGTGGCAGGTTTTAATGTCCCTTTATTTACAACTGGAATATGCTTTTCCTTGATTAGTCCTGCGATTCTTTCAACTTTCTTTTTTTCATCATCTGTCAGTTTATCATATGGGAAGAACTGAACAGGAAGAGCATCTACTGACTTATGGTTGGCAACTTGAATCAAGAATGCTTTAAAAGAATACTCTCCGCTCTACATAATATCTGTACTTATTGACGCTCTATATTTATCAATAAATCGAGTAATTTTTTGAGCATCTTTGCTCATTTTTATCCCCATTGCAAGAGTTCTCGAAGAGGGAAATAGTTGCAATGCAAAGGACAAAGACTCTCTTAGGCAATAATCTTCACCAAACTCTTTCTCTACAATCTTATCAAAATTTAGCAATAGAGCTTGGCACTCTGCGAAAATATTAGCATCTAATTCTGGTAAGAATTTATGCTCCAATTTATTTCTTAATGGAATAAAGAGTTCGATGTTTTTCCTTATTGCACAATCTTCTCCTTTGAAGTATTCTTTTACACATGTGGCTAACTCCCAAAATTGAATTTCTCCATCAACTCTTTTAAATCGTACTTTATTTTTTTCTCGATAAAATGGTTTTATCCCCCTTTTGAAAAATATTGCATGAAACAATGATGTCCATGCGATACACATTAAAACAATGTACCCACCTGATTTAAATTTCACAGCAGGTTTATTATATGTTTCAACTGACAACAAAGCAGAATCCAATGCTTTATCCAAACATAATTTAACATTTAAAGGTAATCCTCTACTCATAATATATTTTTGCGTACAAATAAATATAATCAAAAAATGATAACCAGATAGGATATGAAACTTTATAGCTAACTTTCGTTATCCGAATCCGCATAAAGTTCACATTGCCGGATAACGGTTTCGAGAGCAGCCTCTTGTTCCTCTGGTGGGTATTTGTACTTTTTCAACAATCGCTTCACCATAGAGCGCATCTTGGCACGGGCTGATTCTTTCTGTCGCCAATCAATGGTCTTGCTACTACGCAGGGCTTCAGTCAGTTCTTTTGCCATAGCAACAAGTTGGCTGTTTTCATAGAAATCTCTTACGGCTTGCGGCTTTGTCAAAGCATCATAGAAAGCCTGTTCTTCCTCGGTCAGTCCCAATTCAGATGCTTGTCCCGCATTGGCTTTCAGTTCTTGCGCCATTTTGAGAAGCTCCTTAATCACTTCCTCGTTGGAGATAAGCCCACGGAGGTATTCAGCAAGCCGGGCATCAAGCATTTCACTGAATTTCTCGGCTTCAACCATTCTTTTTTTAGCATATTTCTTGATGTGTTCTTCAAGCAGCCGTTTGAGCAATTCGAGAGCAAAATTCTTCTCTTTCATCTCGGCTATCTCTTTCAGGAAATTCTCATCAAAGAGTGAAAATTCCGAGCCTTTTGTATTGAGAATTTCCACAATTCCCTCTGCCTTGATTGCAACTTTCAACAGTTGTGTGATGCGTTCGTCTATAATTTTACGGGTAATTTTATTGTTTCCCGAAAGGCGCAAGAGCAATGTCCGTACAGCTTCAAAATATGCTTCTTCAAAACGTTCTGCAGGGGTGAGCAAACTGCGGCAAAGCGAAGCAGCCTGTGACAAGCGTTTGCTTTCTTCCATAAAGACTTTTCTCGCCTCGGCAGGAACGGCATCCACAAGAATAATGTTACCATTTTCATCAGTTTGAGTGGTAGGTTCGGACGAGACAAGGTTATCCTTATCAAGCAACACGTTCACACCACCTCTAATGAGGTTAGCACGCTGCAGATTGGAACAATCGGAAAAAGAGGAATAATCGTAATCGTTCATACATTCCCGGCAACGCTTGAGTGCGGCGACGAACTGTTGATAGGCGGTTGTCTTGATGTTCGGGTCGCCGTAGTTTTTCTTGTCACGTCCTGTATAGTCGTGCATGGCCTTTTTGAGAGCCTTGGCAATGCCGATGTAGTCCACTACTAAACCGCCGCTCTTTTCGGGAAACACACGGTTTACACGGGCGATAGCCTGCATAAGATTATGTCCTTTCATCGGCTTGTAAACATACATTGTGGCAAGCGATGGAACATCAAAGCCTGTGAGCCACATATCGACTACGATAGCGATTTTTAGCGGTGAATTGTTATCTTTGAACTGGCGAGCCAGTTCTTCTTTACGTGCGGCAGAGCCAATGATGTCGTTCCATTCTACAGGGTCTTGGTTTCCTTGCGTCATAACTACGCAGATAATATCTTTCCATTGAGGACGAAGCTCCATCAACTTTTTATATATGTCTATACCAGTAGCACGGTCAATCGCTACTATCATGGCTTTTCCGGTGAGCAAGTCGGCACGGTTGTTTTCATAGTGATTTATGATGTCCTTGCAAAGTGTGTCGATGGTTTGTGGGGCTGAAAGCAAGGCGCGTAGCCGTGCATTTTCACTCTTTGAACGTTTGATGTCCTGTTCGTCAGCACCTTCTTCCGCCAGTTTATCATACTCGTCATCCAACAATTTGAGCGTGTCCTCGTCCAAATCCAATTTTACCAAACGACTCTCGTAATAGACAGGCACGGTAGCACCATCTTCCACGGCTTGGGTCATGTCGTAGATGTCAATGTAGTTGCCAAACACCTCTCTCGTGTCGTTGTCGTCTTGTTCAATAGGCGTACCGGTGAAGCCAATAAAAGCCGCATTGGGCAGGAGTTTGCGCACGATAGCCGCAAAGCCGAGTTTCAGTTCTCCAGTTTGTGTATCAATCTTTGTCTTGGTGTTTGATTGTGTGCGGTGGGCTTCGTCGCTAATCACAATCACATCCGAACGGCTGGTGATGAGCTTATCACGGTCTTTGAACTTTTGGATATTGGCAAAGATTATCCCGTGGCTCTTGCGCTTTTCGAGCAATTCATAGAGGTTTTCGCCATCAGTAGCTTTGATTGGTTTTTGGCGCAAATAGTCGCTGCACGATGCAAAAGTGCTGTGCAGTTGGTCGTTCAAGTCAAGACGGTCGGTTAGCACAAGCAAGGTCGCACTAAGCAGATTTTTCAAGAGTTGGTGGGCATAGAACACCATCGAAAGGCTCTTGCCCGAACCTTGTGTGTGCCAGAATACGCCGATTTTTCCATCATTGCGTTGCAGGGCTTGTTTGGTACATTCAAGGGCTTTCTTCACGGCAAAATACTGGTGATAGCCAGCGAGTATGCGTATCTTCTTATCGCCACCCATTGTAAGGGTAAAGTTAGCAATTATATCAATGACCCGATGCTTCTCAAATATGCCGTTGAAGAATGTTTCAAAGTCGGCAAACGCCGTGCTTTCATAGCTTCCATCCGTGGTTTTCCATTCCATATATCGGTCAAGCGGTGCGGTAATCGTGCCTACTCGTGTGTCTGCCATATCACTTATCACGAGCATTTGGCAAGCAGTGAAAAGTTGCGGAACAATGCGCATATAGTTCTGCAACTGTTGGTGGGCTTCCTCCGAGTTCGTCACTTCACGGGAAGGGGATTTCAACTCAACAACGGAGATTGGCAGTCCGTTGATGAATACCACTATGTCGGCACGTTTGGTGGATTTGCCATTTGTAACCGTCCATTGGTTGGCAACCACAAAAGAATTGTTGTTGATATTGTCTGTGTCGATTATCTTGATATGGTCGCTACGCAATGAGCCTTGAGCGGTTTTGAAGGTCACATCCAGCCCATTTTGCAGCCAATCGGTGAGGGTTATGTTTGCACTTACCAAAGGTTGGCTGAATTGTTCTCTGATTTTGCGGATGGCTTCATCCACGGCGGCGACTTTGTCCGCTCCGTTTATAGCCAACATTGCCTTACGCAATGCTCCCGGTATGGTGGAATCGGTAAGTTCCCTGCTGGTATCTGCGTCAAGTTCCGGGCTATAATGGTATTCATAGCCCATATCCTTGAACAATGAGATTATCGTTTGTTCGTATGAATCTTCTGTGAAATGAAACGTCTTAGGCATAATAGGTTGGCATTAAATTATCATTTATCCGGCGGTTCAGCTCGATTTTATAATCAATAGAGGAAAGAATCTCCGTAATACGTTTCTGTTCTTCAAGAGGAGGTAGTTTTAATGACAATCTCTTTAAATCATCAATAGTAATTTGAGATTGAGCTGAACCAGTATCTAAATACCTTAGATTTGATAATTTGTATTTATAGTAAAAATATAGTGGCTCGCATATCTTATTATCCAATTCAACTGCTATCGATAAATTCGTTAGGAAACAATCCTCGCTGGAAATTTTAACATCGCCTGTTCCACCTACGCCACGAGCAACCACAATGATAGTTCCTTTGCGACAATTATAAGTTGTTGCAAATCCTACATTTCTATATCCAGACCAAATTGGATATGAACCGTTATTTTGCTTTGGAGGTAGTTTCCCATATTTCATATTGGAAATATCTCCTAATTTATATTCTTTCCACTGTTCCATAAATGAGAATTTAGCTATTGGTTTGACCATCTAATTTAGCTTCTATCTCCTTGATGGACGGCATTGTGCCTTCCACCTTTTCGGGATATAGCTTTTCAAGCTCATATTCGGATATTCCGAGGGGCTGACTGCTTGATTCAAGCGCATATTGAGCCAGAGTGTTGCTCTTTTGTTTGCAAATAAGCAATCCTATCGTAGGATTGTCACGCCCTTCTTTGCGGAGAAGGTGATTGCAAGCCACAACATAACCGCCTAACTGCCCGACATCGGCAAAGTCAAACTCGCCTATCTTAACCTCTACCACCACATAACAGGACAGTTTTAGGTTATAAAAGAGCAAATCGATAAATTTTTCTTTTTCAGCAATTTGCAAGCGATACTCTTTGCCTACATAAGCAAAGCCTGTACCAAGCTCCAGCAAAAAGTTTGTGATGTTGGTAAGCAATGCGTCTTTAAGGGCACGCTCGTTGTATTTTCCTCGTAATTTAGTAAAAGAGAAGTTATAAGGGTCACGTGTTATTTCCTGCGCTAAATCACTGTCTGTATTAAGAAGTGTACTCTTGAAATTGGTCTGCGCTTTGCCGCTGCGTTCATACAGGTCTGTTCCCAGCATATTGAGCAACATATCCCTGCTCCAACCATTTTCCAAAGTCTGGCGGACATAGAACAGAGCCTTGTCGGACTCGTCCGAGCATTTGTCGATTATATAGCGATGATGCCCCCAAGGTACAGAGAATAAATCCGATTGCAATCTTTCCACAAGCTGTGGAAGATTTGCCTTTTTAGATTCTTCCACAAGTTGTGGCAGAATTGTAATCTGTTGGTTATAAAGCGAGTAAAAGCGTTTTGCGTAGCGGATTGAGGTTTCAGATAGTCCTTCAACATTGGGTAACTCATGGCGCAAGTCACGGCTCAATGTGGCGTAAAACTTACTGCCATACTTGTTGTCCGCTTGCTTTTCCTCAATGTCTTTGCCAAGCTCCCAATAAAAACGGAGCATTTCATTGTTTACCTTTACAGCCGCCTTGATTTGGCTACTGCGATAACGCTTTACGAGTTCCTTGACCCATAGCGTGTAATCTTTATCTAATATGCCGATTGATTTATCCATAACCTTATTATATTTCGTTTATTGTCAGTTCGCCAGACATCAGCTTCGGGAGAAGCGCATCGCGAATATTCTCTAATTTAGTAATTTCCAATCGTCTATCAATGATAGATTGAAACAACGGATTTATTCGAGCGTTAATTTCCAACATATTCAGATTTGTAGGAATAGCAACTTCTGCATTTTCAAGGTCACCACGCCTTATATGCCCCATTGTTACAGCTTTATCTTTTGCAATGAGTTTGAATTTCTTTAAATGACGGTTTGTCCAATAATAAACAAACCACCGTGGATAGTTTTTCAACGGAGTAACTTTAAATAAATGTTGGTTTAATCCACATTTACCTCCACACCAAACATCAACCATAAGAGTTCCAGACCATGAGAATATAATATCCTCATTGTCTATAATGTAATCTGCATCTATGGAATCCGAACAGCGGTCGCTACAATCATCGCATTTACGTTGTCCCAATTCTTTTATTTTAAGTACTGGTAAACTTCGTTCAATATCAGTTGCCGGAAATTTCTGCATTGCCAACCCGTTTAGATAGACGGCTATATCAGTCAAACATCCCATAATAGAATCTTCAAGATATATGCTTCCACTGTCAAAGTAGTGGTCGAACAATGCCTGCGCCTGCTGCTCTAAATTATCATTTCCACGCTTATTTTTGGGAAATGATGTTCTTCTGCCGTATGTCGAACAACACCACATGCTAATTTATGAATTTACGGTGTGAGAGTTTTACGTTGCTTTGATTAACCATAGCATAGTGCATGGTCGTGTCAATCTTGACATGACCAAGCAACCGTTGCACTTGTTCGACAGGCATACCTTTGTCGATAGCCATTGTAGCCAATGTGCGCCGGAACTTATGAGGATGAACACGTACAATCTTAGCCGAGCGGCCAAGTTTGCGCAGACGTGTTTCCACGCCCGAAATACCCAAACGCTTGTGCGGCTTAGCCAATGAAACAAAGAGTGCCTTATTTCGGTCTTTGCGAGAAGCCAAGTATTGTTGCAGATGTATCTTTGCCCGGGCATTAAAGTAAACGATACGTTCCTTGTTCCCTTTGCCGAAAACAATACATTCACGCTCGTTGAAGTTGATGTCCTCACGGTTAAGTTTCACCAACTCGCCCACACGCATACCAGTGGAAGCCAATATGTCAATGATGGCAAGGTCGCGGATTTCGGTGCAACTGTCACGGAGCTGTTCGATATTCTCATCGCTCAATACCTCTTTTACTTGTGTTCCGGTCTTAACCTTGTGTATTCTGCGGACGGGGCTTTTGATGATGTAATCTTCTTCTTCAAGCCAAGCAAAGAATGAAGAAAATATCCGGCGGATGTTGTCGATAGTTACACGGCTTGACTTGTTCTTCCGCTGGAACACGGCAAGATAGGCCCTGATGTCCTCGGTGGTGTAATCTGTTACCTTTTTAGGCATCTTTTTGAACAACTGCCGAATGGTAGAGCCATAGTATTTGATAGTCGGAGTGGTGCAGCCCTCCACTTGTTTTGCAGACAAGAAGATGTCAAGCAGACGGTCATTCGACACTGCATTTTCATGCAATGTCTCGCCGTCCTCGGTAATAGTGTACTGGCTTACAACCTGAAGCAATACGCTATTAAGGTGAGCTACTTGTTCAAAACTTAACACTTCTGCCATTGCGGTGCTGATTTCTTGGATTAATTTCTCTTTCATATCTTCGTTATTTTTGGGTGAACATAACGAAGAGTAGAAGTTTTTTACTTAACGGTAAAGCCAATTCTTGCCAACTGCTTGCGGATTTCATTTTCAAGTGTATGCGATTGGGCGAACAAATCCGACAGTTCGGAAGTAAGCCTCTCCATCTTCTCTTGGAACGGTTCACCGTCATCCTCCACTTCCGCAATGCCAACGTAACGACCGGGAGTAAGGATAAAGTCTTGCTTTTCTATATCCTCAATGGTTGCAATTGCAGAGAAGCCTTTTTCAGTTTCCAGCGTTCCGGCACGGAACTGTTCAAAGGTTTCTGCAATCCGTCCGATGTCATTACCGTGGTCTTCGGTTTCTTCACCACACGACAGTTCACGGTGTGTACGGTCTTTCATATAGCCCATGTTGCGAGCGTCAATGAAAAGCGTCTTGCCCGGTTGAGCCTTTTTCTTCGTCAAGAACCAAAGGCAGCAAGGTATCTGCACATTATAAAACAACTGCGACGGCATAGCTACAATGCCCTCTACCAAATCTGCATTGACAATGTTTTTGCGGATTTCGCCCTCTGTGCCTTGCTGTGAGGAAAGCGAGCCGTTGGCAAGCACTAATCCGATGCGTCCGTTGTCCGCCAAGTGATAAAGCATATGCTGCATCCAAGCAAAGTTGGCGTTGCCCTCCGGCGGTATGCCATATTGCCAGCGAGGGTCGTCACGCAGTTGGTCGCCGCCCCATTTGGAAATGTTGAACGGTGGATTAGCCATGACGAAATCCGCTTTGAGGAACGGATGTTTGTCATCGTGGAATGAATCGCCGAAGCTGTCGCCAAAGTTAGCCTCAATGCCACAAATGGCAAGATTCATTTGTGCCAATTTCCATGTGTTGCTGTTGAGTTCCTGCCCGTAAACAGAAATTTGGTTGATATTACCTCGGTGACGTTCGATAAACTTACTACTCTGTACAAACATACCTCCCGAACCACAAGCCGGGTCAAAGATTTTTCCTTTGTAGGGTTGGATAACCTCAACAATGGTGCGGACAACACATGATGGAGTGTAGAACTCACCGCCTTTCTTACCTTCTTCACGAGCGAACTCTCCAAGGAAGTATTCATATACACGCCCGAGCACATCACGGGCTTCTGTTCCTGTGAAATGCAGGTTGTTTTCAAAAATATCAATTACATTGCCCAAGCGGCGTTTGTCGAGTTCTGGACGGGCATAGTTTTTCGGGAGAATGCTTTTAAGCTGCCTGTTCTCCTGCTCCAACGCTTCCATTGCTGTATCAATGACAACTCCTATTTCAGCAGTAAGCGAAGCCTTGACGATTTTATCCCAACGGGCATCTGTAGGAACAAAAAAGATGTTGTCACCGATATATTCATCAGGGTCTTCCTCAAAGCCGGCACCCTCTGCTACAAGTTCATCGTGCTTAACTTTGAAGCAGTCGTTGATGTATTTTAAGAATACAAGTCCGAGCACTACACTTTTGTATTCGGCAGCATCAAGGTTGCCGCGTAATTCGTTTGCTGAATCCCACAAAGTTTGCTCGATGGTCTTCTTTGCTACATCTTTTGTTTTTGCCTTTTTTGCCATGGTCGTATATAAAAGTAAAACTCCATCACTATCCCTGCGAGGCAGACCAAAGCCTATAAGACAGCGAAGGAGTTTCGTATGTTATTTATTCTTATTCTTCAGGTCATTAGCGCAGTTGCTTTTTCAGTCACAAAGGTAATGCCTTTTCGTGGATTTTCTTGTATAATTCAAAAAAAGTGTATGTATGCACAAAATATAAACACTTTGCGATGTAGGTTTGGTGTCTGCTTATTTCAAGATTGCTCATTAGTATTTTGGTAAGATTACTTCAGAAAACCACACTAAATTCTATAAATATACTATATTTGCGAAGGCTTGTATAATGAGCCCCAATTAATGTGGAACATAGAGCGCAGATAGCACTGGAATGTGAAAGAACAGCCTATATTGAAGTTCCAAGAGAGTTAAGAATTAATAAAAGCGTTAAATATTCGCCCTTCAGAATGTACCATTAAAGATTAAGGCCATATTTCTGATTTATTACATACAAGATATTGAGTAACAATCGGTTGTAAATACTTTTCTTGGTTACATAGCAATATTTGCTTTCAATACAAGAAGTTCTATATACTTCTTAGGTGGAATATTTGTAATTAATTTGCTAAGAGATATGAGGAGCAATAAGATGAAAGTATGGCATAAAACAATGCTTATTGCATTTATAATTACAGTAATATATTTTAGTATGTCATATATTGAAACTCATTCATTAGGTTCACGTCTATCAACGGGGTTGACCAAAGATGATGGCAGTTCAAATGCAAGGTTTGTTTTAATAGACATACTTATGTCTTTGAATTTAAATGATATACTATTTGGTATTCGAGACGAGACGGTTCTTTTTATAATGCAAAACAACGAACTTATAGCTATTGAGAACTCAATTGTAAACTTAATATTTGGATCTGGATTAATTTTTACGATTTGCTTTTTGTTTCTCATGTTTAAAGAATTAAAAAGCATTGGAGCTAATAATTTTACTTTTTATACCACAATAATTATTTGTTTTTTATTACTAAATACAAATAATGCGTTACAAACGTCATGCCCCATTATACCGATATTGGTTATGTCATTGTATACTTTTAAAAATAATTACCTACAGAATAATACTACAAATAAAGAGTGTAAGCAGTCAAAAAATGGCTATTAATTGAAATGAATACCTTCGCTGCCAACCAAATTTATAGAATTATGTATAGCAGTGAAGATCTTAAAAGGTTTTACTTTCAGTACCAGACCGAGGCTTTGCTTCATAGAGAATCCCTCCAGTCGTTTTGTGTCAAGAACAAAGTCCCTTATAACATTTTCCCAAAGTGGTTTAAGGATACTCACTAATTAATTATCATAACTCGGTTTAGGGCACTGAAAAGTGCCCTTTCAAAGAGGGAATGCCCTAAATTGAGTGCTTACTTATAATCAATATACTGCGATATGAATATTATAAATAAAATCAAATATTATTGGCAAAGAAGAAACAGCCAAGCATATATTCAATATCTGCGTAGATGCGGAATCACAATTGGCGAAGGAACTATCTGCAAATATCCTAGAACAATAGAAATAGATACCTCGCGACCAGACTTATTGGAAATCGGTAATAATGTCCTATTACATAAAAATCTAACTATACTGTCTCATGATTATGCCTCCCGTGTCTTTGTCAACCTCTACCATGAATTTATTCCATCTCATGGAAAAATCACAATTGGAAATAATGTTTGGTTTGGAGAAAAATGTACCGTCTTAAAAGGGGTAAAAATCGGAGATAATTGCATTATTGGATATGGTAGTGTCGTCATAAAAGACATTCCAGCAAATTCTGTTGCCGTTGGCTGTCCGGCCAAAGTAATATGTTCATTGGAAGAATATTATCAGAAACGTAAAAAAGAATATATCAATGAAGTTTTTGAATACGCAGAGTGTATAAGAACACACCAACATAGAGAACCTATCCCAAAAGATTTCGCAGATGATTATCCGATTTTCGTAGATAAATACAATATCAAAGATTATCCTTATTTCCCTTATAAAAATGTATTTACTTCAGATCTTGCTTTTAACGAATGGCTGAAGTCCCATAAAGCTCCATTCAATTCATTCGAAGATTTTATGAACGAATTCTATAATAGATTTGGAAAATAAAACGCCCATATATCAGTATAATCATATCCATATACAATGAATAAACGTCAGAAAGTAAGTATAATAGTTCCGGTTTACAACGTCGAGAAGTACCTTGACCGCTGTATGCGGTCGCTGCTCGGCCAGACACTGAAGGACGTCGAGATAATCATGGTAGATGACGGATCGCCTGACGGTTGTCCTGCCTTATGTGACGAATACGCAAGGCGGGATGCACGTGTAAAAGTAATACACAAGCAAAATGCCGGACTTGGTTACGCACGCAACACGGGCTTGGATGTTGCAACCGGTGAATACGTCGCGTTCGTGGACTCCGATGACTACGTAGATTTGGAGATGTATGAAAAGCTATATGTTACAGCTATCCGAACAGAGTCGGATGTCGTATATTGTGGTTTTAACAGGTTTTATTCTGAAAATAAGGTCATACATTATACCAATGTAAATTCTGAGCATGTATATAAAGGGGAAGATGTTAACCAACTATTATTGGATTTTATTTCATCGTCACCTAAGTGTAAAAAAGATTGGAAATATGAGATGTCCGTGTGGCATTCCATTTACAAAAGAGAAATCATAAAAGAGAATAATATTAAATTCTATTCAGAAAGAAATTATTTGTCTGAAGATATTCCATTCCAAGTTGATTTTCTCAAAGCGGCTAATTCAGCGTCATATATCCCCGATACACTATATTATTATTGCATGAATAACGCATCTTCATTAACTCAAAGTAAATACTCTAATGACAAGCTTGAAAGAAGTATGGCGTTATATAATTTGTTGGCAAGCAAAACAAGGGATTTTGATAAAGAATGTCTTAGGGCGAAAAGATTTTTCATATCATACATGAGGGCGCATTTATATGGCATATCAGCGATGGACATACCATATAATGAGAAAATAAGATTAATGAAAGAGTTGAATGATAAAGACATATGGAAAACCGTAGACTCGTATCCATATTCTACACTAAACAAAAACTCCCGGCTGATTTGTTTTTTGCAAAGAAATAGGATGTACGCGACAGCATTATTTTATGTGAAAATCATTTTGTTTATAAAAAGTATTTTACACAAATAAAGCCTAATAGAGCATGAACATATTTTATTTCTTTAAGGAATTGCAAACGCCAATGTATCAATGGCAAAGGATACATTTCTTTGATGAATTAGAACGGGGTGGACATCACATCATTACATTCAATCCTTTGGATTATCTGTCAACAGATGAAGCTAACGAAAAATTAATTTCTGCTATAAAAGATACGGAGGATATTGACCTGTTTATGAACTGTGACGATTCCTCTGTCTTGTATCCCGAGACTATGAAAGAGATAAATAAAATGGGAATACCTTCATTGCTTATTTGTTGGGATAATTTGGAATTGCCATACAAGCACAAGTCAATAGCTCCTTTGTTTGACATGGTTTGGATAACTTCTGTAGAGACAAAATATTTGTTTGAGAGGTGGGGATGCAAAAACATTATATTCCAATCATTTGCTGCAAACCCTTATGTCTTCAAACCATGTTGGGGAAAACCGATAAGTAAGGTTGGCTTTATCGGCTCACCTTATGGTAGCCGGGTAAACAAATTAAATGATTTGTTGGCAAGTGGAATATATTGCGATGTCTTTTCTGATTCCTTGTTCAATATAGGATATAACACTTCGCTGGGAAAAGTGCAACAATTTGATCCATTGGACGTATGTGTAAAGGCAATCAGATATATGCGTTTTCCTATAGGGCGCAAGGTGCTTTATTCTACAATCAAGAATAAACTGATGGAGAAGACTGATTTATGTTCCGAAAGCAAATTCTTGACCAAATACAAGTCGGTCAGCGATGACGAAATGGTTGGCTTGTATTCAGACTTAGCACTTTCTTTGAATATAACTGAACTGCGGGATACTTATATCTTGAAGACGCCTGTAAACAAAACGCATCTACGTGCTTTTGAAATTCCAATGTGTGGTGGGCTGCAATTGGCAAGTTATACAGAAGAGCTGTCTGAATATTTTAAAGATGGCAAAGAAATTGTGCTTTATCATTCAAAAGAAGAAATGGTAGATAAGGCAAAGTTTTATCTGGATAAGAAAAATGAAAGTCTTGTTAATTTGATGAAAAAAGCAGCAAGGGCACGAGCTGAAAAGGAACATACTTGGACAAGGCGGTTTAATGAGGTTTTCAAAATTTGTAAGTGATGAAATTTCATGAGTGCTTGTCTTTAATACGAGGAGATTTGAGAATGTTTCCTCGGAAAAAAATGGGGGGGGTAAAATATTTCCTATCCAACGCATCCTTTAAATTTACCGTGTGGTTTAGGCTCGGAGCGTACTTGAGGACAAAGAAAAACATCTTTTTCAAGATGCTATATGCAATCGTTTTTTAATCCATAAGCACAATCAATACCTTACGGGAATACAACTGCGGTTAGAAACAAAGGTGGGTGAAGGATTAAGATTTCAACACTTTTCTTGTATCGTGATAAATGAAGCGACAATAATAGGAAAGAATTGTCTTATATTCCAAGGTGTAACAATTGGTGTGGGAACATCGGGCATACCGCGTATCGGTAATAACGTCATATTGTCAAGCGGTGCAAAGATAATAGGTGGCATCACTATCGGAAATAATGTTACCATTGGAGCAAACGCCGTCGTTACGAAAGACGTTCCAGACAATTCCATTGCTGTTGGTATTCCGGCAAAAGTGATAGCCGTAAACACGCCTGAGAAGCAAAAACTATATTATTGCCACTGAGTAAGTATGTAAAAGAGCACTGATTAAAAATAAAAAATCAAGAAGATGATTAATGAGGGTTTATCCCGTAAGGTTCTCTTTCTTGGCGTGTCTATGAAGACCAAAGGGGGGATGGCTGCCGTACTCGTTTCGTACAGGAAGTATATCGAGGGAATGAAGTTCGTGCCCACGTGGCGATTGGGTGGCAAGGCGGTGAAGGCGTGGTATGCAGTGCAGGCTATGGTAAGGACGTGGTGGCTGTGCCAATTTGACCGTAGCATCAGGATTGTGCATATACATGGTGCGGCCAACGCGTCGTTTTACCGTTGCCGCATGTTCATAGGGCTTGTACAGAGATGCGGAAAGAAAGTGATTTTGCATGAGCACGCTGCCGACTTCATCGAGTTTTATGATGCGGCTACCGACAAGGCAGGCATTGTCAGTACAATTAATGCCTGCGACTGCCTGATTGTTCTGTCTGAGTCGTGGCGGCGTTACTTCTCGTCCATTGGCGTGGAAGAGGGTAAGATTCGTGTGCTTAACAATATCGTTTTGCCGCCTGTTGCCGCCAACGTCAGGCACGATGACGGTAAGCTGCACTTGCTTTACATGGGTGAAATAAGTAACCGTAAGGGAGCGTTCGACCTGCTCAAGGCCGTAAGTGACAACAAGGATTACTTCAAGGACAAGCTCATTTTGCGTATGGGCGGCAACGAGGTTGACGGCAATGTCCGTACGTATATCCGAGAGCATGGTCTGGAAAGGTTTGTAAGCTACGAGGGATGGATTTCCGGACAGAAGAAAACCGATTGTTTGGCATGGGAAGATGTGTACGTCCTGCCGTCATATAACGAGGGTCTGCCCATAGCCATACTAGAGGCGATGAGTTACAGTCACCCCGTAATATCGACGCCGGTGGGCGGAATACCTGAATTGGTAAAGGACGGAGAGAACGGAATGCTTGTACAACCGGGCAATGCAGTGGAGATAGCTGGTGCGATAAGGCATTATATAGAACATCCCGAAGTGATAAAAGTGCAGGGGGACAATGCGTTCGCGAGGGCAAAAGACTTTTTCCCAGAAAGGGTTTTCAGGGATTTGGAAGGGATTTACAACTCACTTATAAATGTATAACAGTAAGCGTCCAAAAATGACGTATTGCTTCAAAGAATAAAAAACACGACCTTCGCTGCTGTAGTCCAAAATTAAAAACATTATGTATAGCAGCAGTGATTTTGAAAGGCTGTTCATTCGCTACAAGGCGGAAGCCATGCCACACGGTGAGTCCATACAGAACTTCTGTTTGAAAAACAAAGTACCCTACAATCTCTTCCATAATTCCCTATGCGATACCTCAAAATTAGATGCTTACATTTTGAATCGTGATGATTATTATGTACATTTGCATTATCGGTTTAAATATGGTTTTATGAGTACAATAACAATTGATACTTTATAACGAAGTATCTCATGCTTTAACTATGTGTAGCACTACTCCCGTTCGGCACTACTTGTTGACACGTTTCAACCTTCCGTTGTGGAATAAGGATAAGCGTGGATTGGCGACTCGGGATGAAGTGTGGTTGGAAGACAGGTTCCGCCTTTTTGAACAATATACTTTGCCCAGTGTTTTGCAGCAAAGTTGCAAGGATTTTACGTGGGTTGTACTTTTCGATGGGGATACTCCGCTGGTTTATCGCGAGCGTGTAAAAGGATGGGCGGAAAGATGTGAAAACTTTAAGTATGTACCCGTGAAATCCGAATATGCCTGGTTCTATCCGCAAGTCTTTGCGCGTTGGATAGAGAATGATTTGCAAGGGTGTGTTCAGCCGACAAAAGTAATTACTTCGTGGTTGGATAACGATGACGTATTGGGTTGCAACTATATGGCTACGGTACGAAATGATGCACAAAAGCTCTGCGGCGGAACTTTTTTCTTTTATAAAAGAGGGTTACAGTATTTCCTAAAACAAAACTATGCGCTGTGGATAAGCTTCCCAAGCAATCATTTCGTTTCAAGGGTAGAAGACTTTACGCTTGGATCTCATTTGAAAACGGTGTATGAGTTTGGTACTCATTATTATCTCTCTCGGATGGAAAATATACGTTCCGTTGTGTTGGATACTAAGGATGACGAGCCGTTATGGGGCGAAGTCGTACATGAGCGAAATGTGGATAATGATGTTAAAATGAGTCTTGATTTCCGTTTCGTTCGGGATTCGGAGTTGTTATCCTGTTTTGCGTTGAATCGAACCTTGAATGTGGGACGTTTGTATTGTTGGAGCCGATTTTTACCGCATGCTATAAAGGTGTTTTTAAAGCATGTGCAATGGAAACTTACAGGACATAAGATGGGACTGTAGGCATAGATTATAATCGATAACATTAATTTTTTTATTTCATGTCTGTTCGTATTTTGAATGCGAACCTCTTGTCCATTACCCGAATTGAACTGCTGCAAAGCTTGAAACGCGGGGTATTGGTCACTCCGAATCTTGATCATTTGGTCAAACTCCAGCATGACCGTGAGTTTTATGACCTTTATCAAAAGGCGGAGTGGGTGGTTTGCGACAGTAAAATCTTGTATTTGTGCTCTCGTTTGCTGAAGAAAGGAATACCGGAAGCTATTCCGGGTAGCAGTTTTTTTACGGCTTTCTATCAATATCATAAGGATAATCCGGATTGCCGGATATTTCTTTTGGGTGCGATGGAAGGTGTGGCACAAAAGGCCATGGAACGTATCAATGCCTCGGTGGGGCGCGAAATCGTGGTGGGGGCGATGTCTCCTTCGTACGGTTTTGAAAACAAACCGGAGGAAAATGAATTGATTTACCGTACCATTAATGCTTCCGGTGCCAATGTGGTACTGGTCGGTGTGGGGGCACCCAAACAGGAAAAATGGATTTTCCGTCATAAAAGCCGCATGCCGGGAGTTGATATATGGATGGCTTTGGGTGCTACGATCGACTTTGAGGCCGGCAATGTGAAGCGGGCACCGAAATGGATGCAGATGTTGGCGATGGAATGGTTTTACAGGTTTCTGATGGAGCCCAAACGAATGTTCAGGAGATACTTTGTGGATGATGTGAAATTCTTTTGGTATTTCGGCCGACAACTGCTTGGGATTTATCGTAACCCGTTTAAAGATTGAAATGAAAATGAGAAAGCTTGATGTGGTAAACTTTTTGCGCGGGTATTCCATTTCTACCATAGTAATCATGCATCTTGTAGGGATGTTGGGGATTTCCGGAATATGGGAAAAAGCAGCGGCCTTTGGTGGTGCCGGAGTGCACGTCTTTATCCTCTGCTCGGGATTTGGATTATACCTTTCTTACCTTCGTAAGCCTTTAGGATACATTGCTTTCCTGAAGAAACGTTTTACGAGAATTTATATGCCGATGGCCGTCTTGTGCGTGGCCACGGCTGTCTGGATGGCTTGTATGGGGCGTGAATGGTTCATGCCGCTGTGGGGCAATCTGCTGCTCTTCAAAATGTTCGTTCCCGAACTGGAGAGTTCTATGGGAGGGCAGATGTGGTTTGTGTCTACTATCATTCAGTTCTATCTTGCTTGGCCTCTTATTGTTAAGTTATTTAACATTCGGGGGGGGGTAAAGCTTGCGCTCATTATCAGCCTGTTATGGTCTACGACCGTAGGCCTGTTAGGGTATGCAGAGGAGCGAGTTTGGAACAGTTTCTTCCTGCAATATTTATGGGAGTTTTGCTTAGGGATGAAGATGGCAGAAATATATCATGGCAATCCTAAAGTACTGGAAGTGCCCCGGTGGAAATGTTTGTTGACGTTGTGTGTGGCCGGTGTGGGGTTGACAGGCATAATGGGTTTCGCGGGGTGGCCATGGAAACTTTACAATGATATACCTTCTTTGATGGGTTATATGTCTCTTGCGCTTATCATCTATAAGGTGGGAATCAAGCCGCTTAACCGGTTGTTGGAGTGGACTAACCGTTTTTCATACGAATGGTATTTGGTACACATGTTGGTCTTTGACATCATATTTTATTATATCGGGCATAATGCACCGATTGCTGTGGTATTCGTGTTGTGTTTGCTTTTGTCATATAGTACAGCTATTGCATATAGCAGGATATGGAGCAAGTAGATGCTGGCTATACGGAACTTCGCGACTATCAGCACGAAATGAAGCACCGCCTGTATGAAAAATGGTGGGGCGGGAGCAGGAGCGTGATGGTGCAGATGCCTACGGGGACGGGAAAGACGTTCCTGATGGCCGCCTTGGTTCGCGAGAATGCGGCGGACGGGGTGTTGGTCGTGACGCACCGGATAGAATTGGTAGAGCAGATTTCGGAAACCTTGTCTCGTTTCGGAGTACGTCACGGGGTGATTGCCGGTGGCCGGAAGGCGTTGTTGGCGGAGAACGTCCGGGTGGCGAGCATACAGACGTTGAGCCGATGTATAGATAGTCTTTCTTTTTGCCCTTCTGTTGTGGTTGTGGACGAGGCTCATCATGCCTTGGCGAAGACCTACCGCATATTGTGGGAAAAGTGGCCGGAGGCTCTTTTCTTGGGACTGACGGCTACGCCTTGCCGGTTGAGCGGCGAACCTTTCACGGATTTGTTCGAGGTGTTGCTCCAAGCGTGGAGTATGGAACGCTTTATCGACGAGGGATGGCTGGCTGATTTTGAATATATAAGTGCCGACCCGAACAGTAAGGCAGTACGCCGGGTGGGGTTGTTGTCCAAGCGCGGTGCGGATGGCGATTACCAGTTGAAAGAGATGGCCACGGTGATGGATTGCCCTGAAAGCATCCGGCATTTGTATGATACTTACCAAACGTTTGCTTCGGGGAAAAAAGGCATAGTATATGCCATTAATCGGGAGCATGCGCGTCATATCGTGGAGTATTATCGGAAGGGCGGGGTAAGCTGTTGCATGATTGACGCGAAGACACCGCCGGAGGAACGCCGGAGTTTGGTGGAAGACTATCGGAACGGCCGTATTACGTTGATGGTCAACGTCGACATATTCTCAGAAGGTTGGGACGTGCCGGAGGTGGAGGTCATTCAACTTGCCCGTCCCACGCTTTCATTAGCCAAATATTTACAGCAGGTGGGGCGGGGGATGCGCGTATCCTGCAAGAAAAGTCACGTGATGATATTGGACCAAGTGGGACTATATCTGGCATTTGGCATGCCGATACAAAGATGGGATTGGCAGCGGATGTTTGAGGGGAGGCAAGCCGGGCGTTCCGTAACGTGCAATACTTATCCTATATATATAGGAGAGGAGGCCATGGAAAAACAGTTGGTGAATCTGGAGATGGTCCGTATCAAACGGAAAGAAGAGAAGCGTGAGGGGATGGAAGTGTTTATGCAGGGCGGAAAATATGGCATAGCGTTGGATGGAAAAGAGGTCTGTGCCCCGCAGTTCACGCGGATAGAGCGGTTGCCGGAACCTTATTTTGCCCTATGTTTTTATCCGTATGATGCTGTCTTTCGGGGGAAGGTGACGGTGGTGGATGCAAAAGGGCGTGATTTGAGGCCGGAACTTTATGGAAAGGTGGAATGCAAAGGGGATTTTTTTAAGGGGTATGACTTTGCGGGAAGGCAGGTCTATTGGGACAGCAAGACGCGGAGGCTCTACGAAAAGATGCCGGAACTCGGGCGGCTCGGGCGGTTTGAACTGGTCAAGCAGGATGCCGCATACATGTTCCGCTTCAGGGAGCGTGGGCTGGACTTCTCGTTCCGGAAAGAAGATGTGCAGGTCTGTGCCACCGAAAAGGTTTTTATTATCGGCAAGCATCTGATTGTGAATGATAAAAAAGAACAGTTCCTGTATGAATTTCTTGGATTCAGCAAAGGAATGATTCTGGTAAAGTTGCCCGGGCAGAATGTGTACCGCCTAATATTGGATTCCGGAAATCGTTTTTGTGACTTTAAGCCTCCTTATCCGGGAACAGTAACCCGTACCCCTGACCGGATGTATATCCGATTTCATCATTGGCCGGGTTTTTGATTGGAATGAATACAAAAGTAGTCTAAGGATAGTTTTAAATTTGAAATACCTACAAATTAGTATAGGGGATTCCGTTATTTCTCCGTATCTTTGCAGCCGGTTAGCACATAAATAACTAAAACGGATAAATTATGGAACGTAACAACGAAAGCTGGGCCGGCTTCAAAGGCGAACTGTGGAAGAAGGAAATCAACGTGCGTGATTTCATTCAGAACAATTATACTCCTTATACGGGAGATGATTCTTTCCTGAAGCCGTCGTCGGAGAAGACCCGCAAAGTGTGGAACAAATTGACCGAGATGTTTAAGGTGGAGCGTGAAAAAGGCGTGTATGACACCGAAACCAAACTCCCTCAAAGTATCACGACATACGGGCCGGGTTATATAGATAAGGATAACGAAGTGGTTGTGGGATTGCAGACGGATGCTCCGCTCAAGCGTGGTATTTTCCCGAAGGGCGGTATCCGTATGGTGGAAAACAGCTTGGAAGCTTACGGTTATCATCTCGACCCGATGACGAAAGAGATTTTCACGAAATACCGTAAGACGCACAACGAAGGTGTGTTTTCAGCCTATACGGAGGAGATGTTGGCGGCCCGTCGGTCGGCTATCATCACCGGTTTGCCGGATGCGTACGGTCGTGGCCGTATCATCGGTGACTATCGTCGTGTGGCTTTGTATGGTACTGCACGTTTGATTGAGGACAAGAAGCAGTTCCAAAAACGCCTTGACATTCAGGAACTGAATGATGAAATCATCCGTAACCGTGAAGAGGTCACGGAACAGATTCATGCTTTGCAGGATTTTGAGAAGATGTGTGCCGCATACGGATTTGATGTGACCCGTCCGGCCAAGGATGCCCGCGAAGCCGTGCAGTTCGTATATCTGGCTTATCTGGCCGCTGTGAAGGACCAGGACGGTGCGGCCATGTCCATAGGGCGTACTTCTACTTTCCTCGACATTTATATAGAGAAAGACATCCGCGAAGGAAAACTGACGGAGGAGGAAGCGCAGGAACTGGTGGATCAGATGATCATCAAATTGCGCATCGTACGGTTCTTGCGTACGCCCGAATATAACGACTTGTTTTCCGGCGACCCGGTATGGGTGACGGAATCGTTGGGCGGAATGGGCATCGACGGCCGCACGTTGGTGACGAAGACTTGCTTCCGTTACCTGCATACGCTCTACAACCTCGGGCCGGCTCCGGAGCCGAACTTGACGGTGCTGTGGGCGGACAAATTGCCGGAGAACTGGAAGAAGTTCTGTGCCAAGGTTTCTATCGACACTTCGGCCATCCAGTATGAGAATGATGACTTGATGCGTGTGGATTACGGTGACGACTATGGCATTGCCTGCTGTGTGTCTCCGATGAAAATCGGCAAGCAAATGCAGTTCTTCGGTGCTCGTGCCAATCTGGCCAAGTGCTTGCTTTATGCCATCAACGGCGGG
>ENA-OROD01000452-OROD01000452.1-human-gut-metagenome-genome-assembly--contig:-NODE-452-length-40130-cov-3.033437_pt1 | contig 40130 bp, 42 predicted proteins | sample MGYA00242123_ERZ509038 | MGnify/ENA primary metagenome ERZ509038 (study PRJEB26280, sample SAMEA2338719) | human gut metagenome | biome: human gut; feature: human-associated habitat; material: faeces... | reverse complement strand
ATTGAACATTAGTGTTTGATAATTTTTTTTATTTTGGTATAATGTTTGTATAAGATAGAGGAAGTGTGATTATGAAAAAACGTTTGTTTGTGTTAGGTATGATGTTTTTTTTTCTTTTTTTAGTTGATGTTAAGGCATTACAATTAGAACATTTTAAGGATAGTGTTGTTGATTGGGATAGTTCTATAGATGATGTTTTCATTACATATAGTTATGATAGTACTTTAAATAATGATGGATATTATTTAATGTCTACACAAGGTGTTACTAAATATGATTTGGCTCTTAATAGAATTTATATAAAAAGTAAGGATGACATTATTGATTTATCTTATAGTATGGAAGTTACAGAGGTTGATAAGACAGTTAATACAAATGTTAAAGGAAGTACGGATTTATTGATTGTATTAAAGGACACTAATGATAAAATTATTTTTGAAAAATTATTTGGTGGTAATGGCGAGGAGAATGAGTTTTTTTCTTTTCCAACATTTAATAATGATGGTGATTTAGATGGATATGTTATACATCTTGCAACGACTTCTAATGATTTAAATGGGGTTAAGGCTGGATATTTAGTAATTAAATATGATTTAGATGGAAATTTATTGTGGCAACATAATGACATGTACAATGATACTTTTGTGTATGATAATATGGGTAATATTGAATCTTTGTTTATAAAAAATGGAGATAATATATCCAGAAAAAGAGTTGATGGATTTGTAGATTTATGGTCTGTTCCTAAAGTACCATATAATGTGTTTTATAGAACTAGTTATAATAAGTTAGGTAATGCTGATGGATTAATTATGACTGGTGTTTATATTTATAGTATGGGATGTGAACAAGGAAAGATTGTTAAGTATGATTTGGATGGAAATAATGTATTTGAAACTAAAGCTGATAGTTGTGGTAATGATTATTATAATGTTGTTAATTTTAAGAATGAAAAAGGTATCATTGATGGTTATTTAGTTAGTGGTACTATTCAGAACTCTAAGGCTGGATTGTTTAGATATGATTTAGATGGTAACCTTATTGAAAAGATTTCAAATGATAGTATAACTTCATATTATTATGCTATGGAAAGTTTTAATGAAAACAACAAGTTTAATGGTTATGTAGTTCTTGGAAAAGATGCAAATAATAAAACATTTATATCTAAATATATATATCCTAGTTTTGAGATAAAAACTGATTTTAGTGATTTTGGTACTATTAATGTTGATAAAGATGCTGTTCCTGGTACTTTGGTAAGCGTAAGTGTAGTTGCGAAAGAGGGATATAGTCTTGATAGAATTATTGTTAAAGATGAGAATGGTAAAGAGATTGAAGTTAATAGTGATGGAACTTTTGTAATGCCAGATGGAAAAGTTACTGTTAGTGCAATATATAAAAGAGTAACTAATCCTGATACAGTGTCTGCTGCTTATATGGTGCTTGGAGTAGTACTATTGATTGCTGTTGGAAGTTTAATTGTGATTAGACAAAATAATAAGAAAAACAACTAAAATTAGATTTTAGTTTGAGGTAGCAAATAAAAAAATATTTGCTATTTTCTTTCTTTGTACTATAATTGATATTGTAGGAGAAAAAAATGAAGAATTGGTTTTATAATATTATTAGGGTGTTTTTAAAGGTAAATGTTTATTTATTTTTTCATCCTAAAGTAAAAGGAAAAGAAAATATATTAGAGAGTGGTTCTATAGTTTTAGCGGGAAATCATACCAAATGGTTAGATCCTTTATTGCTTATAGCGACAGTTCCTAGAAAGATTCATTTTATGGCTAAGATTGAGTTATTTAAGGGAATAGAAGGAGTTGTTGTACGTAGTATGGGTTGTATTCCAGTAAATAGAAAGATACATGATAAAGATTCTTTAAAGAGTGCTAAAGATGAACTTAGAAAAGGAGAAGTAATAGGTATTTTTCCAGAAGGGACTATTAATAGAACAGATGAAGCTGTTATGCCTTTTAAAATAGGGGCGGTGAAAATGACTAATGATACAGATAGTTTATTAGTACCATTTGTTATTAAAGGTAAATATAATATTATTGGTAAAAGTGTTAGTATAGAGTTTTTAAAGGGTAGAAAGATTACTGATGATTTAGATAGTGAAAATAAAAAATTAATGGATGAGATTTCTAAAGAATTGGAGGAATTTAATTGAACGTTATAAATTTAATAAAACAAAAGTTAATTAAAACACCTTGGGCTAAGTATTATAAAAAAGAAGATTTAAAATTAAAAGTACCAGATATTTCAATGTATGAGGCTTTAAAAGAAGTTGTATTAAAATATGAAAGTAGAACAGCTATTAATTATTTTGGAAAAAAACTTAGTTATAGAGAATTTTTAAATTTAATAGATAAAGCTGCTTTAGCTTTTAGAAGTCAAGGAGTAAGAAGAGGAGATATTGTTACTATATGTATGCCTAATACACCTGAGGCAATGATAGCGTTTTATGCAATTAATAAGATTGGGGCTATTAGTAATATGATTCATCCTTTGTCTGGAGAAGTTGAAATAAAGGAATATTTAACTAGTACTAATAGTGTTATGTTAGTTATGATAGATGTTTGTTATGATAAAGTAAAAAATATTATTAAAGATACTAGTGTTTATAAGACTATAGTGGTTTCTGCTAGGGATAGTATGCCTTTTTTTACAGGACTTGGATATCAGATTAGTCAAGGTTTTAAAATAAAGGGGCCTACTAAAAGTGAAGCTTATTTATATTGGAATGATTTTTTAAAGAAAGCTAGTGGTTATAATAATTTACTTGATATTAAAATTTCTAGAGATGATCCAGCAGTAATACTTCATTCTGGGGGAACTACTGGTAAACCTAAAGGTATTATTTTGTCTAATGGGAATTTTAATGCTTTAACAGAACAGGCTAAAATAGTTTTTAATGATGTAGAGGTTGGGGATAGAGTACTAGGGATAATGCCTATATTTCATGGGTTTGGATTAGGGGTATCTACTATTGGACCATTTATATTAGGGTGTGAACTTATAATGGTACCACAGTTTAATGCTAAAAAGTTTGATAAATTACTTGAAAAATATAAGCCTAATGTAATATTTGGGGTACCAACATTGTATGAGGCTTTGGCTGGTACTAAGAATGATTATCTTGATTTAAGTGGTTTAAAATATGCTATTTCTGGAGGAGATAGTTTATCTAGAAATTTAATTAAGAGAGTTAATGATTATTTAAGCAGTCATAATGCTAAGATTAAGATTAGTCAGGGATATGGAATGACTGAGTCTTTAGCAGCAGTGGCTTTATCCTATGGTGAAGCTTATAGGGAAGATAGTATTGGAATACCTTTTCCTGGTAACTATATAAAAATAGTTACTCCTGAAACACAAGAAGAAGTTCCTTATGGAGAAGATGGGGAAATATGTATATCTGGGCCTACTGTTATGCTTGGTTATTTAGATAATGAAAAAGAGACTAATGAGATGTTACAAATACATAAAGACGGTATGATTTGGCTTCATACAGGGGATATTGGTATGATGGATAGTAATGGTATCTTATACTATAAACAACGTCTTAAAAGGCTTATTATTAGCTCTGGATATAATATTTATCCTAGTCATATCGAAGAAGTTATTGAAGGACATCCTTCAGTATTAAAATGCAGTGTTATTGGAATACCACATCCTTATAAAGTAGAGGTTCCTAAGGCTTTTATAGTTTTAAAAAATGATTATAATCCTTTGACAGTTAAAGCTAGTATAAAGGAATATTGTAAGAAGAATTTAGCAAGTTATGCTATTCCTAAAGAGTTTGAGTTTAGGAAGAGTTTACCTAAGACTTTGATAGGTAAAGTAGACTTTAAAAAATTAAGGGAGGAAGAAGTAAAAAATGAAGAAAAATAGTGAACCTGATAAAATGAGATCTTATAGATTTTTTAAGGCTATTTTAGTACCTATATTTAAATTTTGGTATAGACCAACTATTATTGGAAAAGAAAATATTCCGGAAGATGGAGCTATATTAATAGTTGGTAATCATAAACATGTATATGATCAATGTTTAGCTATAATGGCTACTAAGAGAACTATACATTATATGGCTAAGAAGGAGTATTTTGAAGGAAGACATGCTTGGTTTTTTAGAATGGTAGGATGTATTCCTGTTGATAGGAGTAAGAAGGATACTGAGGCTGTTAGTGTTGCTCTTGATGTATTAAACAAGAAGGAAGCTTTAGGATTGTTTCCAGAAGGAACTAGAAATAAAACTGATAAGTTCTTATTACCTTTTAAATTTGGGGCTGTTTCGATGGCTCATAAAACGGATGCTTTATTAGTGCCATTTGGTCTTACAGGAGATTATAAATTTAGAAGTAAGAATTTAACAATACGTTTTGGTAAGCCATTTAAAGTAGGTAATGATTTAGAAAAAGCAAATAAAAAATTAGAAAAAGAAGTAGAGAAGTTGATGAGAGCTAATTTAGATTAGTTTTCTTTTGGTGTGGAGGTGGCTTTAAATGAATGTTGTTGATTTACTCCGACAAAGTAGAGTGAAGATTCCGTGGAAAAAGTATTATACTAAAGAAGAGTTAAAGTTTAAGGTAGAAGATATTTCTATTTATGAGATGTTTAAAAGAAGTGCCCTTAGTAATTTGAATTGTCCGGCAGTTAATTATTATGGGAGAGTGTATAGTTATAAAGAATTTTTAAAAAGGATTGACAGAGCGGCTTTATCTTTTTCGCGTATTGGGGTAAAAAAGGGAGATATTGTTACGATATGTATGCCTAATACGCCTGAAGGGTTAATTAGTTTTTATGCGGTTAGTAAGATAGGTGCAATTAGTAATATGATTCATCCTTTATCTGGAGAAGAGGAGATTAAGAATTATTTAAATAGTACTAAGAGTAAATATTTAGTAATGGTTGATTTTTGTTATGAGAAGGTTAGAAATGTTATTAGTGAGACTGATGTATGTAAAGTTATAGTGGCTCCTGTTAGTAATTCTATGTTTCCTCATATGCAAGCAGGATATAAGTTTAAGACTTGGAGAATGAAGGAGCCCAGGAGAAGTAAGTTATATACTTATTGGAATGATTTTATTATTAGTAGTTATTTTGAAACTGAAAAACCTATCTCTTGTAAAGCTGAGGATCCAGCTGTTATACTTCATTCTGGAGGAACTACTGGTAAACCTAAGGGTATTGTGTTATCAAATGGTAATTTTAATGCTTTAGCGTTACAAGCAAGAGTTATTTTTAAGGATTTAAAACCTCGTGATAAAGTGTTAGGAATAATGCCTATATTTCATGGGTTTGGGCTTGGTGTTTCTTTTCATATTCCATTTGGTTTAGGCTGTGAAGTTATTTTGGTACCACAGTTTAATGCTAAAAAATTTGATGAGTTACTTGAAAAGTATCGTCCTAATGTTATATGTGGAGTTCCCACTTTATATGAAGCTTTAACTAATACAAAAAATAAAAAGTTAGATCTTAGTATGTTAAAATATGTTATTTCAGGAGGAGATTCTTTATCTAGTAATTTATCGGAGAGAATCAATGACTTTTTACTTAGTCATGGTAGCAAGGTTAAAGTTAGTCAAGGTTATGGAATGACAGAGGCTTTAGCGGCAGTTGCACTATCATTTGGAGATGCTTATAGAGATGGTAGTATTGGAATACCTTTTCCTGGTAACTATATAAAGATTGTTAAGCCTGGTACACAGGATGAAGTCTCTTATGGGGAAGATGGCGAGATTTGTGTGTCTGGTCCTACTGTTATGCTTGGTTATTTAGATAATGAAAAAGAGACTAATGAAATGTTACAGAAACATAATGATGGTATGATTTGGTTACATACTGGGGATATTGGTATGATGAATGAGAATGGAATTATTTATTATAAACAGAGATTAAAGAGAATGATTATTAGTTCTGGATATAATGTTTACCCTAGTTATATTGAAAAAGTAATAGAAGAGCATCCAGCAGTTTTAAATTGTAGTGTTATTGGAGTACCGCATCCTTATAAAGTAGAGGTTCCTAAGGCATATATAGTTTTAAAAGATGGCTATAGTCCAATTAGTGTAAAGAGTAGTATAAAGGAACATTGTAAAAAGAATTTAGCAGTTTATTCTATTCCTCATGAGTTTGTATATAGAAAGAGTCTTCCTCAGACTTTGATGGGTAAGATTGATTTTAAGAAGTTACAAGAGGATGACGATGAAGAAGAGTAAGATGGTAGGTTTTAGGTTTTTTAAGGGTGTACTGGGAATATTCTTCTTAATCTTTTTTAGGCCTAAAATAATTGATAAAAAAAATATACCAAAAGATGGTGGAGTAATACTTGCTGGAAATCATAGGCATATATTTGATCCTTGTATGCCAATATTATCTACGAAAAGGCCAGTTCATTATATGGCAAAGAAAGAATTGTTTGATAGTTCTGTTGGATGGTTTTTTAGAGTAGTTGGCTGTATACCAGTTGATAGAGGTCATGATAATACGAATAGTAAGGAAGCTGCGGTTAGAGTACTTAAGAATGGTGAAATACTTGGAATATTTCCAGAAGGAACTAGAAATAAAACTGGCAAGGAATTATTACCATTTAAGTATGGAACAGTTTCAATGTCTTATAAGACTAAGGCTTTGATTGTACCTTTTGCAATAACTGGTAAGTATAGACTATTTAATAATGGATTAACTATTAGATTTGGAAAAGGTTTTTTAGCTGATGATGATCTTGAAAAGTCTAACAAAAGACTTGCTAGTGAGATAGAAAAATTAATTAGTGAAAATACTGGTAAATAGTGTAAAGTGAGAAAAGTTTGAGAGAGAGAACTTTTCTTTTTATGTTATTATATAATTGGTGGTAATATGAAGACAACAAATGTTAATAGTTTTGATCAGACACTTAAATATAAGTTATATAGAACTGTTTATGAAATTATTCATCCAACTATATCAAAGAAAAATATTTCTAGTTATAGAATAGTTTTTAATGATGATGTTTTACCAGTTAGAGTCTTTTATCCAAAGAAAGTTTCTAATATTTCTAAGGTTATTATATATGTTCCTGGTGTTACAGAGGTTACTGGTTGTTTAGGCGACTATGCAGAAATTTGCAGAAATATTTCTCATGAAACAGAAGAGTTAGTTATAGCTTTAGATTTGGATGATATAGATAGTTCTTCTTTTTTAGATGTATTTGATTGGTGTTATAGAAGTTTTTTATATTTAAGAACAGAGTTAGAAAAACTTGGTATTTTAGATAATAATATTACTTTGATGGGAGATTCTATTGGAGCTAGTACTATTTTAGGAATAGTTAGAAAGAGTGGAACTAAAGATAGTAGATTAGTTTTATTTTATCCTGTTGTTTCTGATGCTTGTTTAGATAAAAGCTCTAAAGGAATTGATTCTTTAGTTATAAAAAAGATAAAGAAGTTTTATAAGGAACATGTTAAAAATAGGAAATTACTAAGCAATGAAATTATTTTTCCTGACTGTAATAAAGATTATAAGTATGAAAATGATATGCTATTTATCGTAGGTAATGCTGATCCTTTGAAGAAAGATATTTTGGAGTATTATAATAGAATTAATTATGATGGAAGACTAGAGTTTTTAGAACTAGAGTTTTGTGGACATGGATTTTTAAATGAAATGGATGAGTTTTTAGTTAATGAAGTATCAAGTAAAGTGGTTGACTTTTTGAAGTAGATTAGTAGTGAAAAACTACTTTTTCTTTTATGTTTTTTGAATTTCGTGTTATAATTTTTATGGTGATGATGTTATGGAAAAAAGAAAGACTAAAAAAGATATTGTTAAAATGTTATTAAAGAATTCTGAACTTGAAGCACAAGATGAGGAAGAGTTATTGGATTTATTAGTTGAACAACCTATTGCAATTGATGTTGATAAGCAGGAAGCTCAAAAAATGTCGTTTGGCGATAGGGCTGCTGATAAAGTAAGTGAGATTGCTGGTAGTTGGGCTTTTGTATTAGGATTTTTGTTATTTTTAATTGTTTGGATTATTATTAATACTTTCATTTTGATGGATGAAGGAGCACCAGATCCATTTCCTTATGTACTTCTTAATTTGGTTTTATCTTGTATTGCAGCAATTCAGGCTCCAATTATTATGATGAGTCAAAATAGGCAAGCGGCAAAAGATAGTTTAAGAAACCAAAATGATTATAGGACGGATTTAAAGAGCGAACTTATTTTAGAGTCTTTACATGATCATATTAATGAAGTATTAAAGAATCAAAAGAGAATTATTAAGTTGTTAGAGGATGATAATGATGAAGAGGTTGTTGATAAATAGTGCTATTGTTGCTACTATGGTTTTTCTTTTAACTGGTTGTACTACTGGTAATGTGGCTAGTGCTGATGGTAAGAAGATTTGTAGTAGAACTGGAACAGTTACTAATGGTACTTCTAAGATGAGTTATGAAGTTTATTATGAAGATGATTATGTTACAATACTTCATTCAATAGAAGAAGTTACTAGTGATGATAGTAGTGTTCTTGATACTTATGAAGAAGCATATAAGAATATTTTTAAACAATATGAAGGATTAAAATATTATGATAATATAGTTACTAGAACTGATAATTCTATAATTAGTGATACTACTATTAATTATGCTAAGATAGATATTGATAAACTTTTAGAAATTGAAGGCGAAGAAGATAATGTTATTGAAAATGGAAAAGTAAAATTATCGACTTGGCTTAATTTTGCAAAAAAGTTTGGGGTAACTTGTGAGGACTAGTTCCTTTTTCTTGTTCGAGTAGTTTAATGGATAAAATATTTCCCTCCGACGGAAATGATGTGAGTTCGATTCTCACCTTGAACACCATATTGAATATAAGTAATATGTAATGAAAGATGGTGGTAGTGATGAGGAATATACCAATAAGAAATTTTGAAACTGAACACTTACTGATAAAACAACCCACAATGAATGAACAATATGAGTTGTGGCAAATACTTAAGGATGAGAAGGTAAACAGATATTATTTTCCTACGCCTGATAGAATATTCGAGAAGAATAATTTGTCTAAAGATAAAATTGAGGATATGGTTGTAGCAAGGAAAATATTTATGGATCAGTTAAATGATTGGGAAAGACAAAAGCCATTTTATGAGAAAAAAATTGAGAGTATTGTTTCTGGAGATAATAGTCAGAAATTTACTTGGAGTATTTTTACAAAAGAAGGAGTGCCAATTGGTCAGTTAACTGTTCAACCTAATGATGAATATTCTTCACAACCAGAAATAAGGGATATAGGGTGGTTTATTAGTCCAATGTATCAAGGACATGGCTATGCAACAGAGGCAGCAAGTGCTGTTTTAGATTTTATGTTTAATGAAGTGGAAATTGATAAAATAATGACTTCTGCGGCTACTATTAATCCGGCTTCATGGAGATTAATGGAAAAGTTAGGTTTTATTAGAACGGTAGAGAAGACTTCTACTTATTTTGATGATGATAAAAATATTTTAAAATCTTATTGTTATGAATGCGATAATGAAAAGTTTAATAATCGTAACATTAATAAATAATTCTTGTGTAGAGAGATTATAAAATCATTAATTAGTTTTGTCAATGACTGTATGGGTTGTAAAGTATATTACTTTATGATAATATAGTCTTATGCCGATATAGTATAGTGGCAATACAGGTCCTTGGTAAGGATCAGCGGCAAGTTCAATTCTTGCTATCGGCACCATTGATGAATCTGTTCGAACTATTCGAACTTTAAATATATGAATCAATCAGAAATGATTGATTTTTTCGTTTTTTGAAAAAATCATAGAAAGGATTTGTCTATGGTAAATATTATTAAAGAAGAAATTGAAATTGAAGAATCTTTAGAATTGAGGTTAAGAGTATTACTTGTTAATACTTTTGTCTCCTCTTTTTTCGTAGAAAAAGGAGTGAAAAAGTTATGAATGAAGAAAAGAAAAGCGCAGGACTTTATATTCGTGTAAGTACCGAAGATCAAGCAAGAGAAGGATTTAGTTTAACAGAACAAGAGAAGCGTTTAAGGACTATGTAGTATACAATGTATATGAAGAACGTGGAATAAGTGCTAAAACTGGTAATTATAGACCTAAATTTGAAGAACTATTACAAGATATTAGAGATAAAAAAGTAAATACTATTGTAGTATTAAAATTAGATAGATTAACTCGTTCAGTTGCAGACTGGGAAAAGATTCTTACTTTTCTAGAAGAAAATGATGCTTATTTAGATTGTGCTAATGATGATATAAATACTACTAATGCTAATGGTAAAATAATTTCAAGAATACTTACTTCAGTTAGTCAACAAGAAATAGAAAGAATAAGTGAAGGAACTAAAATAGGACTTGCAGGAGTAATTAAAGTTGGTCATATTCCACATCAAGCACCTTTAGGATATAAACATGAAGATAAAAAATTAGTAATTGATTATGCCATAAAAGATGTGGTTATTAGAATATTTAATATGTATCATGAGGGAATGTCATATCAAACTATTAATAATGTTTTAAATGAAGAAAAAGTATTGGGTAAAACTAATTGGAGAGATTCAACCATATTTAATTTATTAACAAATGAAATATATAAAGGAGATTTTGTTCATGGTAAAAGAACTAAAAAGCCTACTTATTATAATGATGTAGTTGAACCTTTAGTATCAAAAGAGTTTTGGGAAGAATGCCAAGTTCAAAAGAAAAAAATCAAAGAAGTTATCAAAGAAAATTAACTTATCTATTTATGCAAAAATTAAAATGTCCAAAATGTAAAAGAAAACTCGGTGGAAAAGCAACTACTAAAAAGAATAATAACTCTTATTATTACTATTATTGTAATGATTGTAAGATCACTTATAAAGAAAATGAAATAGAAAAAATAATTGATGAATATATGGATTCAATTGTTGAGTATGATTCAATAGTAGTAAATCAATTTTTTTACCTACAAGATTTATCAGTATCATTAAAAGATATTTCTATTGAACTATCAGAAAGTAAAGAAACAATAAAAATATTACCAGAATCTAATAATGCTTTAGAATTAAGAAGTACAAAACTAAAAGAAGAAAAAAATAAGTTAAAAAGTAGAAACTCAAGTCTTGAAAATGAATTAAAAAATCTAAAAGAAACATTTGAGATATTTAAGAATAAACTAGAAAGACTATATCATTTCTTTGTTGATAAAATGTGGGGAAATAAAGAAAAAAGAGATAAATATTATCCAGTTGCTTATGAATTATATGGTAAAAATATTCTAGATGAAGAACAAATAAGAGGCATATTAGGAACTAAACAAAGATCTGCTGAAATAGATAATGAATCTAAATCAAGAGATGATGATATGGAATTATGATGAAAACAACTTATTAATAAAAAAACGTTAATCTTATGGTATAATTAATTATATAGTAAATTGTTGTTAATATATTACGAAAGAAGGTTTTATTATGAATGAATTGTTGAGATTTACAAGTGGTTCAAGTATTGGGGTTAGTTTTATTTTACCAGCTAAAAAGGAATTTGTTTTTTATGAAAATAAATTAGATATATATAATAAAGGAAAATTAATTAGGACTGTTAATTATGAAGATATAATTGATGTTTCTATTATAAAAACATGGCAAAACAATGTATTTATAAATGCTAAACCAATGGGATTTAACATTTATAAAGTACCAGATGAAATTTGTGAAAGAATAAAAGAAATTACAAAAAAATAATTTATATTGATTGGAGAAAATATTAAAATGGGAATATTAAATATATTTAAATCTAGTAATAAAGTTATTTATGATGAAAAAAATGTAAATTATAATGATGATTTAGTTGACAGAAAAAATAGAATTGTTGGTTCACTAATAGGTGGAGCAATTGGAGATGCTTTAGGATATCAAATTGAATTTAAAAGAAATGTTCAAGATAAAGAAGTAACTAAATATAAAAATGATAAAGGAATAATATCTGATGACACTCAAATGACTTTGTTTACTGCTAATGGTTTGATTTGGCGTGAAACTAGAGGTGCTATGAGAGGTATTGCATTATTACCTCCTGATGCAGTTTATGAATCATATTTAGATTGGTTAGATACACAAAATAACACTAATAATCATGATACAAAAAATTCATGGATAAAAGATATAAAAGAACTTAATATTCCAAGAGCACCAGGTAATACATGCATAAGTGCACTATCATCTGGTAAAAAAGGTACTATTGATAATCCAATTAATGATAGTAAAGGTTGTGGAGGAATAATGAGAGTTGCACCTTTAGGATTATATATGAGAAATCCTGAATATGCAGGAAAATATGCGGCAGAGATAAGTGCTATAACTCATGGACATCCACTTGCAAATATACCATCTTATGTTTTTGCTACAATGATATATTTTATTTTAAATGAAAAGTTAAATATTGAAGAATCTTTAAATAAAGCGATGATTCAATATAAGAAAAAATATAATATTTATGGTAAAAAAAATAATGATTATTTTGTAAGTTTAGTTGATAAAGCAGTAAGACTTAGTAAAGATAATACTTCTGATTTAGATGCGATAGCAGAACTTGGTGAAGGTTGGGTTGCTGAAGAAGCGTTTGCAATAGCAATTTACTCATGTTTAAAATATCAAAATAGTTTTGAAGATGCAATTATATGTGCAGTAAATCATGATGGTGATAGTGATTCAACAGGAGCTATAGCTGGAAATATTATGGGTGTTTATTTAGGCTATGATTCAATTCCAAAATATTATATTGATAATTTAGAATTAAAAGATGTAATTTGTGAAATAGCAGAAGATTTATCTAGTGATATACCTGTTGGTGAATATAATGAAAACAATGATGAATATTGGTTAAGTAAATATTTATATTGTAATAGGAAGAAATATTTATATAGAAACCTTTTTCTTGAAAGGTTCGATAGTAAAAAAATATGGTCAAAGTCGATGTCAATACAAGAAATAAAAGATTTACTTCAATTTCTTGAAAATGAAATTTCAAACTGTATTTTTGAAATAGATGAAAATTTTATTATGAATTCAAGAAGGAAAGTATTAAAAGATAACATTATGGATCGATTAAATAAATCTGAAATAGTATTAGAAGATGTTTTAGAATCATTATTTAATTTTTGGGAATTTATTCAAGATGAATATTCTGGAGACTTGATTATAATATCAAAAGAATTAAATAAATCTGTTCAGGAATTAGTTGTTATGGATGAAAAATATAGAAGTAAAGGAATAATATGTGAACAAGAAAAACAAGTAATTATGGAAATAATAAATATATTAAAAAAAGCAATAGTGAATCACATATAAGGTTAAAATATGTTAATAAATATGGAGGTATAAATATGGGATTATTTGATATTTTTAAAAGAAATAAAGGATTTGAAAATAAAAAAGATGATTTATTCAGTATACCATGTGATTATGATGGATACGATTTTGTTTTTAAAAGCAACATAACTAATCCATTAATATATGATGAAATAACTAAAATTCTTACAAATGGTAAAATAAGTATTAAAAACATGGAAGAATATAAAAATTTAACAATACATTCTGATATTGATGCGTTTTATGAATTTTATGATAAGTGGATGGAATTGCTAAGAAATAATAAATTTGTTATTCATTTAGATAAATATATGGATATGAATTCCTTTGCAAAATCTATTAATGAAGTATTATTAAATATTGGTTGCTCTGATAATATTGATGAAAAAGAAATCGTAGAAAAATATAATAATGAATTAAAAAAATATTCTTTAGATAATAAAGAAATTGTTGATAATATAAATTATGATATTTTACAAGCAAATGTTATGGCTGTAGAATTAAGAAAATTAGGTTATGAACTTATTTGCTTTTTTAGTGGCTTTGATAATGATGATAAAACTATTATTCCAATAAATAAGATAAATGAATTTAAAAGATTAGAAGAAAGTAATTTTGATAAAACTTAATTAATAAAAGAAATAGAAAATAATTTTAAAGTAACTTTATCAAAGGATTATATTGAATATATTAGTAAAAATAATGGTTTTTCTGGTGATCTAAATGGTGAATATTGTGACTTATGGAAATTGGAAGATATTATTTCACTAAATGAAGAATATAAAGTTCAGGAATTCTTCCCAAATTTAATTTATTTTGGATCTAATGGTGGAGATGAAACGTATGCATTTGATAAATCAAATAATATGTGTATAGTATCAATATCATTTATAAGTAATGAGAAAGATAAAAAAATAATTGCCAATAATTTCAAAGAATTTATTAATAATGATTCAAAAAAATAAATGTTTATGATACAATTTATATAGATTGATTCATATGAATCGTTATTGCTGAAAAAAGTTGTAGACCTCTACGTCGTTCGCACCATTGGGAAATCTGTCCAGACTTTTATAGTCTTGGATTTAATATAGAAAATATCAATTTTTAAAAGAAGTTGGTATTTTTTTGTTGTTAATTAAAGAAAGGACAGGTTTAAATGATTAATATTGTAAAGAAAGAATTAGAATTTGATGATGAATTAGTAAGGAGAAAATAATTGCTGATTATTTAGAAGTTATACAAAATGGATTTAGTAGTTATAATAGTAAACAAGATGATTTAGAACGATAATTTTATGGTAAAGTTATATTAGAGAAGAAGATTAATTAGTTAAACATGTAAATATAGTGGTGGAGCTTCTGAAAAAATAAATATCACTTTTGAATTTGCTAGTTTAAGTCGGCTTATATTATTATGAATATGTCAAGGAAACTTTCATAAAGTAAAAAAGGGAATACTTAATTTTGTTGAACTAGTACTATTTTTTTATTTAATGGCACTTTTAATTACTTTTTCTAAAGAATAGTAAGTTTAATATTTTATTAAACAAAAGGTATAAAAGAATGATATAATTATTTTAGAAATGTAGTTTGTAGTTACTATAAATATAGGAGTAAAGTTTATGTATAATGAAGCAATTAATACAAACAATAAAATTATTTCTACTAATTTAATAGCAAATATATTTAGTAGAATGAATGAAGTAATGAAGTTGTATATAGCAAAGGCTAAAAAGGAAGAACAAACATATGTGGGACTACCTTTTGAAGAACAACTTAATATGAAAAGAAAGTACAATACTTTTGTGTCAGACTTTTCTTTTAGTGTTGATTTTTATGATTCAACAATTATAAAAATAGATAGTTTTGAAAAGTTTATAGGAATATTTAATTCAAGAGTACCAGAGATTAAAAGTATCGTCAGTAATTTTAGTATTAGTTATTTTGATGATGAGAATAAGTATCATTCTAATTCGATAGGTTTTATGATTTATGAGAATAGTTTTGATATAAATGTTGCGATAGATACTACAAATGAGGAAGTGGTTGAATTATTTGATTATATAAAAGAATCTATTTCTAAAGCTCCGGCAAAGTATGATTTTGTAATGAAAAATAAGAATAAAATTTGTTTTTCATATACTTTTGCATCTGGTTGTTTTGTTGCAATTATATTATCTACTATTTTAGTTTGTATACCTCCAGTATTTTCTGTATTTATAAGTGGTGGGTATTGGATGCTATTTCCAATTTGTTGTTTAATACTAGGATATTCTTTAGGATTTGTATTGTTTTCAGGTTCTATTAATGATTTGTATAAGAGTATTGATATGGAGAAGATATATGATGGATATGATCCAAATACATTTGAGTCAAAATATAAATCTGATAAGGATAGTTATATAAATAGTAGTGAAGTAATTATAGGGAAGAATGTTCACAATTTGAGTACTAGGAAGAAAATAAAACATTTATATCGTGATAAGAAAAAGTATATTAAATACGAATTAATTGCGATAGCAGTTATTACATTGATTTTATTTTTACTTCAATATTTGATTGGGTGATAGATTATGAAAAAAAGAATAGCAATCATTTCTGATATACATGGAAATTTAGAAGCAATGGAAGCAGTACTTAACGATATAAAAAAACAAGATATAGATGAAGTAATATGTTTGGGAGACTCTATTAGTCTTGGACCTAACTCAAAAGAATGTGTTGATTTATTGATTGATAATAATATAAAGTCAGTTTTGGGTAATCATGAAATATATTTACTTAGAGGAGTAGATTTTGATTCATCTATTATGGGTGAAGAAAAAGAACATTATAAGAGTGTTTGGGCTTCATTAACTGAGAGGGAAGTTGATTATATAAAAAAGTGTCCTCTTTATTATGATGTAAATATTAGTTATGATGATGAGAAGTTTAATAATAAAATTATTTTGTGTCATTACTTAATTAATAATAAAGATGATATATATCCTTTTGAGAAAGATAATTTAAAAAGAAATATTAATTTATGGAAAAAGTATAATGATGATAATATAACTTATTTTATAGGTCATCTTCATAATTCGTTTGATGTTAATGAAGTTGATGGTATATCAGGTGACTATATAGAAGATGATGGAACACTTACAAATATAGTTGTTGTTGATAGTTGTGGTTGTAGAAAAGATGAATATACTTCTTATATGATTTTGGAGATTTCTAAAAGTATAAAATATGAAAAGAGAAAAGTTAAGTATGATAGAGATAAGTTTATTGGTAAAGTATTAAGTCATGACTTTCCTGATAAGAAGAATATACTTAAGTATTTTTATGGAGTAGAGTTGTAATTTAACAATATAAAAAACTACATTCATTTGATGTGAAAGTAGTTTTTTTGTTTATTTTAGCATATTACTTCTTATTTTGTATAATTAACTTTAATTATTGTTACTTATATTTTTTCTTGTTGACATGAAAAAAATTAAGTTTTACTTTTATTTTGGAGTTTTCTTTTTATTCGTGGTACAATATTAGCATAGGAGGTTTTATGAAAAGAGAGATTGAAGTAATGCCTGGTAAGGGACTTGAAGATGTTGTTTCGGAATTGATTACTGCTAGAGAAAATGGAGAGTCTGTATATTGTAAGTTTAATGGACATACATTAGATTCTGATACTGTTACTATGGATTCTGCTTTTTTAGAAGTAACTGGTAGATCTAAAGATGATTTTATGAGAGCAAGAGAAGAGTATTTAAAAGCATTAGAGAGAAGTTATGAGGGAATAGATATTCCTAAAGAGTTTGATTTAGGAGCTATTTTAAATATAACAACAGGACGTCTTTTTACGAATATGGGTGATGTTGAAGAAGTGTGTACTTTCTTGGCTCGTAAGGCTAAAGATAAGATGGGTTCTTTATTAGATCAAGGCGTTATGCGTGATTATGTTTTATCAGTATATCCAGAGTTAACTGGTGTTGGTAATGATGTTGTAATTAAGGATTTTGATGATGCTAAAGCTTATGTAGATAGTCAAAAGAAGGCTTTTGGAGAGAAATTACCATTAACTCCTATGTCAAAAGGTTACATAAGGGAACATTTAGAAAAAAGTAGTAGTGATACAAATAAAACAGAAGGACATAAGACGATGTAATATTTTAGGCAACAGTATGTTGCTTTTTTTATTTTCATTTTGGTATACTTATTTTAGTAATGGAGGTAATTTATGAACGATAAGATAGTAGTTAAGAATTTAAATGATATGGAAGCTAAGTATAAAAATGAGCATGATGGGTATGAGTATAATAAATATGAAGTTACTAAAAGAAGTGATTTTAGTCAGGCTTATATTTGTTTTTATGAAATAATGCCTGAAAAGGCGGCTTTTCCTAAACATTATCATTCTTATAATACAGAGTGTTTTTATATTATTAGTGGAGAAGGAGTTGTTCTTACTAAGGGGGAATCCATTAAAGCTAAAACAGGTGATATTATAGTATTCCCGTGTGGAGAGAATGGTACGCATAAATTAGTTAATACTTCTAAGACAGAAAAATTATTATATATTGATTTTGATACTACTAATTCTCCAGATATTATTCATTATGTTGATTCTAATAAGATTGGTATTATTGAACATAATATTTCTAGTACTTTTTATAGAGTTGGTGATGATGTTTCTTACTTTGAAGGAGAATAGACTAAATAAAAAAACTACTTTACAGTAGTTTTTATTGTTTTTTATATTCTTTTGGCACTAGTGTTTTAGCAGCAGCTTCATCTATTACACTATCTTCTAGAGTTGCTCGATTGTTGGTCATTCGCCAAGTATCTAGATGATCAAAAAATGTTTCTAAGTATGGATATTTTTCTTTTAGTTCAGTTGCATCAAGTACACCATTATATTCTTGTGATATTGGACAAAGAATTGATAAAACTCTATCTACATTTTCTTTTTTACTAAAAGCACTTGTTATTTGGGAAAAGAAACGATATGTTTCTTGTTCTATTACGACGAAATAACTGTAAGGTTTTTCTCTTTTTACTACATCTTTTGTTTCAATGAATGTTTCGTCTAGATATTTATATGAGCTTAGAGTTGGAATGTGTGATGAGTTCTCTGCTGCTTCAGTTATCCATTCTTTGTGGGCTTTACTATTAAAATTTAAAATTCCACATATATAGTTAGCATTTTCTTTTTCAGATATTATTGTAGAAAGTGTTTGTGAAAGTTTTCCGGTTACGTTAAATTGATCACGATATCTAAAATCCTTAAGTTCCATGTTACACCTCCTTTGCCTTTTGTATTATTTATTATATATTAAATATAGGGAAAGTCAAATACTTAGTTTGATTAAAAATTACTAATTTTTATTTTATATTAAGTTATGATATAGTATAAATAGGTGGAAATATTATGAGGATACATAATAAAAGTGAGAGTTTATATTATTTAGAAAAGCTTAGACTTAATCATTTTACAGAAGAGGTTTTTGATCCGAAAGATATGTTTATGATGAATAGGGTTAGAGAATTCTTAGAGGAGAATAATCAGAATTTATATGTTTTAAGAGATCCGACTAGATGTTCGGGAAAGACTTATTTTAATGTTTCTAGAGAGGAAGTTTTAGAATTAGTTGGACAATATACTAATAAGTTTTCAGTGGCGGTTAGTAGTAGGGCGTATGGGAAGTATGTATTAATTGGAGATATTTATATTAGTAGGGATTTGGATGAGTTTTGGTTAATTGCTTCTGATAATCCTGATTATAATACGAGAATGGTTTTAAGAAATCCGAAATGGAATATTAATACTTGTTATTATGATAAGAAAATAGGAAATATTCCTAATATTGATAAAATAATAGACTATATATTTAAAAAAGAATTATTTGATGTAGTTGTTGAGTTTGCAGTTTATTTGGAGAAGATTGGTAAATATAATGAGTATGTTGCGATATTTGAACTTAGAACAGATTATTAGTTTACTTTGTATAAAATTTTAAATTCTACTTATATTAACTATAGGAGGAATTTTATGGAAGAGAATATTAATGCTTTAGATGAAGTAAATAAGGGTGCTAGCATAGGAATGGATGCTATTAGTTTTACGATGGATAAGGCAGAAGATGCAGAGTTTATGAAGGTGCTAAAAGGAGAGTATGATAAGTACAAGGCTATTTCAGAAAGAATTGATAAAATATATAGAAAGTATAATGATACTGATACACCACATGAAGTTAGTCCAATTACAAAGACTATGACTTGGTGGGGAATAGAGATGAAAACTTTTAATGATAAGAGTAATTCTAAGATTGCAGAGTTATTAGTTAAAGGTACTAATATGGGAATTATTGAAGGAAGAAGAATTTTAAATAATAAAAATATAGGTAAAGAGGTAGAAAAGTTAGTTGATGAATTTGTTAGAATGCAAGAAGATAGTCTTGAGATATTGAAAGAGTATTTATAGAATCAATTCAATTGAATTGGTTTTTCTTTTGTGATATAATTAGTTTGTTAGTATGTGCCGAATTAGCTCAGTTGGTAGAGCAGTGCATTCGTAATGCAAAGGTCGAAGGTTCAAGTCCTTTACTCGGCACCATTTTAGTGAATAAAGAGTTGACTTTTTAATTAACTCTTTTTATTTTTTAATAATTTTATGTTATGATACTTTTAGGAGGAGTTATGAAAGTAATTACCATTAAACAACCTTTTGCTTCTTTGATAGCAGCTGGTATTAAGGAGTATGAGTTTAGGACTTGGAAGAGTAAATATAGGGGGAAATTGTTAATACATGCCGGTAAGGGTATTAATAAGAAGGCAATGGAAAAGTTTAAATGTTACAACTTAGAATATCCTAGTGGTTGTATTATAGCGATATGTGATATGGTTGATTGTGTAAAGATTGATGATGAAGTACGTATGATGTTACGTGATAAGAATGAACTTGTTTATCATAATACTATAAATGATACAAGTAATGAGGGTTATGGTTTTAAATTAGAAAATGTTAAGAAGATAGAACCTATTTATGTATCTGGTAAATTAAGTTTATGGGATTATGATTATAAGGAGTAAGTATGCTAAGTTATAATAATAAAGATGATGTTTTAAAAATGATGCAGTATCATAGGACTAGAGATATGATTAATTTACTTAAGTATTTTCCGGATTTGAGTCCGGTTAAGGACTTAACTATAGTTAGTAGTATTGAAGACTTTAAAAATAATTATGAGTATTGTAGTAGTTTTATGTGTGAGAGAAATGATACTTTAATTACTAAGCCTTCAATGGTTAGTGTTGAGGCAAGTGAACTTGATAGAGAGCTTTTAGATATTTTTAAAAGAGTTAAGAAACTTGATAGTGATGGAGTACTTGTTTTATTTAATTTGTCACATGAAGCTAGTGAGAGATATGAAAGATATGCTGGTATAAGTGTTGGTGTTAGTGTAGGAAGAGGAGTATATATTGATGCGGTAGGTAAAGGGTATGATGGAAGAGAAGTGTCTAAAGGACTTGATTGTCATGAGAGATATTATATTCCTTGGTTTGATATTAGAAAGTGCAATATTAGTAATTTTAAAAATTATAGGACTTATTTAATTAGTGATGATGATTATACTTTGAGTAGAGAAAGGCGAATTGACTTTTTAACTAGTGTTGGAATAGATAGAGAAGTGGCTTTAGAAAATGTTCCAGAGGTTTATAGAGAGATACCTGATTTTATATGGATTGATATAATTAAGAATTTACTTAAGAGACTTGAGTATATGGAAGAAGAATTAAATTCAATTGGATTAGTTGAATTTGCAATGAGTGGGCATACTGAAGGAAGACATTTTTTGCCTTGGCAGATGTTTGATAAGAGTAGATATTGTTCATAGAAGTTTTACATATTTAAATAGTCATGTTATAATTATTTTTGAATGGGAGTGATGTTTTTTGACAACACCTAGAAAAGATGAGAATGAAATTAATCAGGGGAAAATTGTTGATCAAATTAGATGTTTAGGAATTGATATGATTAGTGAAGCTAATTCTGGGCATCCAGGTATTGTGTTAGGGGCTGCTCCAATACTTTATGCTTTATATGCACATCATTTAAGAATTGATCCTAAGAATCCTAATTATTTTAATAGAGATCGTTTTGTAATGTCTTGTGGACATGGTTCTGCTTTATTATATGCAACACTTTATTTAGCAGGATATCCTATTAGTCTTGATGATTTGAAAGCTTTTAGACAAATTGATTCTATTACACCTGGACATCCTGAATATGGAGTTACACCAGGAGTAGATGTTTCTACGGGACCTTTAGGACAGGGATTTGCGAATGCTGTTGGTATGGCTATGGCTGAGGCAAACTTAAGAACTAGATATAATACTGGTAAGAGAGAACTTATTGATTATTATACTTATGTTTTAGCAAGTGATGGAGACTTAATGGAAGGTATTAGTTATGAAGCTGCTTCTTTAGCTGGTACTTTGAAACTTAATAAGTTAATAGTTTTATATGATTCTAATGATATTTGTTTAGATGGTAAGACTTCTTTAACTTTTAATGATAATGTTTCAATGAGATTTGTATCACTTGGTTGGAATGTTATTACAGTTAATGATGGAGAAAGTTATGAAGCTGTATCTAAAGCAATAGAAGAGGCTAAGACTAGTACTGATAAGCCTACGCTTATTGAGATAAAAACAGTAATTGGAAAATATTCTAGTTTAGAGGGAACTAATTTAGTACATGGTAGTCCTTTAAGTAGAGAAGAAATTACTAAGATAAAAGAAAAACTAGGAGTTAGAGATATACCATTTACTGTATCACAAGGTTTATGTGATGATTTTAGATATTTTATTGATAAGAGATGTTCTGATTTAGTAGAAAAGTTTAATAAGACTTTGGATAGTTTGGGAGAAGAAGAACGAAGTGAACTTGATTATTTTATGGGTAATAATAAGGCTATACCTATAAAAGAATTTATTTATGATGCACCTGAGGATTTATTAGAGTCTCCTCGTGATACATCTTCTAAGTTGCTTAATTCAGTAGTTTTAAAATCACCATTTATACTAGGTGGTAGTGCTGATTTATTTGGAGCTAATAAAACTTATATTAAAGATGGAGGAGATTTCTCTTCTAATAATTATTTAGGTAAGAATATATTCTTTGGAGTTAGAGAAGGAGCAATGGGTGCTATACTTAATGGCCTTGCTTTATGTGGATTTAGAGTATATGGTTCTACTTTCTTAGCATTTAGTGATTATATGAGACCTGCTATTAGAATGGCTTGTATGATGAAGTTATCAGTTATATATATATTCTCACATGATTCAATTAGTGTTGGAGAAGATGGCCCAACTCATCAACCAGTTGAACAATTACTTGGTTTACGTAGTATTCCTAATTTGGAAGTATTTAGACCAGCTGATGCTAATGAAGTAATTGGTTCATATAAGGCAATAGCAGAGAAAAATGATTGCCCGGCAGTAATTACTTTATCACGAAATAAATTACCAATTTTAGAAACTACTAATGCTGCTTCTGTTAGTAGAGGTGGATATGTAGTATTTGATAGTGAAAGAAAACCAGATGGTATAGTTATCGCAACTGGAGAAGAAGTACATCAAGTTATTGAGGCTGCTAAAAGATTAAAAGTAAAAGGAATAAATATTAGAGTAGTTTCAATGCCTAACTTAAATAGATTTTTGAAAGAAACTTCAGAATATATAGATGAAGTATTGCCAGTAGAAGTTAGAAAAATAGTAGTAGAAGCAGGATCATCATTTGCTTGGAATAGATTAATATTTAATGATAAGTATTTAATTACACTTGATCAATTTGGTGCTTCTGGTAAAAAGGATGATGTTTATAAAAAGTATGGCTTTGATGTAGAAAGCTTAGAGGAAAAAATAGAAAACTTATTAAAATAAAATTCGACAGAAATAGACTTTTATATTTGCTAAGATGTAGTTGGTGATAATATGAAAGTCTATTTTATTTTTGATGTAAAAGAACAATTTATAAGTTTGTATCAAAATAATTATAGAGTTCTTTATAATATTTTAAGACAGATATATTATTTAGACAGAGAAGAAGTTAATTATGCATATACATTATTTAGACAACTTGTTAATACAATAGATAAGAATACAATAGATAGAGATATATTTTTAAAACTTCATAGAGATATACCTTATTCTAAGAGAGGTAATGTTCATTATATTAATAATTTGTATAAAGATGAAGTTAGTAGACTTACTATAAAAAATAGTTATATTAGGTTAGAAACAGAACAGTTAAATTCATCATTTTTTGAAGTACTAAAAAAATATTCTAGTAATTATTTTGTATGTGATTTTAAGAATTATAACTATTTTTTCTTAAGTAGTTATAATTTAATGGGAACATTAACTTCTTCTTGATATCATTTAATTATAATGATACAATAATTATGTATTAAGGAGATGAGATAATGTTACATGATATATTAATGGTTCTTGTAGGACTAATAATTGGTGCTGTAATTGGTTTTTTTGTAGCACGTAAAGTAATGGAAAAATATTTAAAGAAAAATCCTCCAATTAATGAGGATATGATTAAGACTTTAATGATGCAGATGGGTAGAAAACCTAATCAAAAACAGATTAATCAAATGATGAAAGCTATGGAGAAGTATAGATAATACTTTTCTTTTTTTTAGATTTATTTTATAATTTAGTTGGTGTTTATTATGAAAGACTTTAGAGAGAAATTAGCTTTAGTACCTACTAAACCAGGTAGTTATCAGATGAAGAATAAAGATGGGATAATTATTTATGTAGGAAAAGCAAAAAATTTAAAAAATAGACTTAAAAGTTATTTTACTGGTACAGTTACTGGTAAGACTAAGATGTTGGTTGAAGATATAGATGATTTTGAATATATTGTGACATCATCCGAGTTAGAGTCGTTGATACTTGAAATTACATTGATAAAGAAATATGATCCTAAGTATAATATTATGCTTACTGATGATAAGACTTATCCATATATAGAACTTACTAAAGAAAAGTATCCAAGACTTAGAGTAGTTAGAAATGTTAAGAGAAGAAGAAATTTAAATTACTTATATGGACCTTATCCTAATGTTAGTGCAGCTAGAAAGACTGTTAATATGTTAAATAGACTTTATCCACTTAGAAAGTGTGAACATCTAAAAAAAGAATTATGTCTTTATTATCATATACATGAATGTTTAGGATATTGTGTTAAGGAAGTTGAACCTAAAGTTATTAATGAAATGTCTAAGGAAATTGTTTCGTTTTTAAAGGGAGATAGTAGTTTTATTAGAGAGAAGATTAATAAAGAGATGATGGCTGCTAGTGAGGCTATGAATTATGAGAAGGCTTTAGAATTAAAGACTATGTTAGAAGATATTGATATTACTTTGAGAAGACAGAAAATTGATTTAAATAATAATTATAACTTTGATTTAGTTAATTATTATGTAGATAAGAATTATTTATCTATTCAGGTATTCTTTATTAGAAATGGATTATTAGTTGGTAGAAATAAAGATATAATTAGTAGTGATTTAGATATTTATGAGCAAGTAGTTGAATATATTATTAAGTTTTATGAAAAACATACTGTATTACCACATGAGTTATTAGTACCAGAAGAGATTGATGGAAGTTTATTAGAAGAATATTTAAGAGTAAAGGTTACTTCTCCTAAGAAGGGTAAATTAAAGAAGCTTCTTGATCTAGCTAGGGATAATGCTAAAGAGGTTCTTGAAGCTGAAGAAGAGATGTTAAAGAAGAATGATGATTTAAGACTTGAGGCAATAGATGAGTTAAAAGAACTTTTAGGGACTGATAAAGTTTCTAGGATGGAAGCTTTTGATAATAGTCATTTATTTGGTACTTTTTATGTAGGAGGCATGGTTGTATATGAAGACTTTTTACCTTTAAAGGATGAGTATCGTAAGTATAAGATTTCTAGTGATGTTAAAGATGATTTAGGTGCTATGAAGGAAGTTATTTATAGAAGATATTATAAAGTATTAATGGAGGATCTTACTCCGCCTGATGTAATTGTTATGGATGGAGGATTTAATCAAGTTAAGATAGCAGTAGATATTATTAGAAGTTTAGGACTTAATATTAGAGTTATTGGACTTGTTAAAAATGATAAGCATAAGACTAGTTCAATTATTGATGAAGAGGGTAGAGTTTTAAATGTAAAAAGTGATAGTAATTTATTCTTATTTTTTAGTAAGATACAAGAAGAAGTACATAGATTTGCGATTACATATCATAGAAATATTAAGGCTAAAGGAGCATTGTCTTCAGTACTTGATATGGTTCCTGGAATTGGGGAAGTTAGAAAGAAGGAACTATTAAAAAAATTTGGTTCATTAAAGAAAATGAAAGAAGCAACAGTAGAAGAACTTAGTGAAGTTGTATCGCGTGATGTTGCGGTAATTTTATTTGATTATTTACAGAAAATATAGTATTATATAGTTAGAGATTGGTGGGGATGATATGGCTAATGTTAATAGTTCTTTAGCTAGAAAAAGAAAAACAGTTATTGGAGTTATTGTAGTTTTGATACTAGTAGTAGTTTTTGTTTATTCTTTTGTCGTTTATATGAATGCTAAAAAGAGTAAGACTTATACTACTATGGAAAGAGAAATGTATATGGCTGCTAAAAAATATGTTAGTGAGGTACAGCCTTTTGATAATGAAGCAACAGTTAGTTTAGATATTGATGCTTCTAAATTACTTGATACAAAGTATTTAGGTAGTATGAGAGATCCAGAAGATAAAAATAATGTTTGTACTGGCAGTGTTAATGTTACTAAGACTAGTGGTTCAGAGTATGAATATATAGTTTTACTAAATTGTGGTCAATATAAAAATAATGGTGTTAAATATAATGAAGATGGTAAAGTATTAGAGTCTAAAGTTTATACTGATAATAGTTCTAGTGATAATAATAATTCTAATACTAATACTAATGATGATAATACTACTAATGTTCCTGATAATAGTTCTAATAATAGTGATACAGATAATAATCAAAATAGTAATGTAGCTACACCTAGTACTGATAATAGTAGTAATACAGGTTCTAGTAATAATAGTAATAGCAATAATAACAATAGCAGTTCTGGAACAGGTAATGTAATTGATGGATCAAATATTATAGGTACAATTGATTCTTCTACTAATGTTGTTGAACAACCAATTACATCTGGCGCTATGGTTAATGGTCGTATGATTAAGATTGTTGATCGTTCTAGTGGAAATTGTGCTCAAGCTATTGAATATTATTATTCAGATAGTAAATATAAATATTACTTTAATTGTATTTTAAGTCCTAGTATATTTGTTATAATAGATGGAGTTGAATATAATTTAAAAGTTGCTCTTAATAGTGGTGTTGTTAGTATGGCAGAGTTAGAAAAAGCTGGATTTAGACCAATGAAAAAACCTAATAATTTAGTAGATAGATAAGATAATTTAAATAGAGAATAATAAGAGTAGAATTTGTTGGTGTTTAGTGAGCATTTGATAAATTCTATTTTTTATATTTTGAGGTGGAAGTATATGTCAAAGATTAAAGTAATGGATGAAGTTTTAGCTAATAAGATAGCGGCTGGAGAAGTAGTTGAAAAGACTATGAATGTTGTTAAAGAGTTAGTTGAAAATTCGATAGATGCTAAGGCTACTGAAATAACAATTAAGTTAATTGATTCAGGTGTTAAAGAAATTGAAGTTAGTGACAATGGTGTTGGAATGGATAAAGATGATGCGATGATGGCTTTTTCTAGACATGCAACTTCTAAACTTAAAAACTTAGATGATTTATTTTATATTGAATCTTTAGGTTTTAGAGGAGAGGCACTTCCTTCTATTGCATCTGTTTCTAATGTTAGGTTAAAGACTTCTGATGGGACTAAGGGAACACTTGTTACATTAGAGGGTGGAGAAAATATGCAAGTTTCTTCTTGTGACTTACAAGAAGGAACGACAATTACGGTATCAGATTTATTTTATAATACACCAGTTAGATTAAAATATTTAAAGAATTTATATATAGAACTTGCTAATATAGTGGAGTATGTAGATAAGATGGCTTTATCATATCCAGATATTAAGTTCTGTTTAATAAATAATGATAAAGTATTACTTAGAACGGATGGATCTGGGGAGTTACTTAAAGTGATTTATCAAATATATGGTGCTGATATTACTAAAAAGATGATTAATATATCAGGAGAAAATGATGATTACTATGTATCTGGTTATATATCTTATCCTGAGGTTACTAAGAGTAATAGAAATGGGATTACAACTTTAGTAAATGGAAGAGTTATTAGAAATAATGAGTTAAATAAGATTATTACTGATGCATATCATACTTATATTCCTAAAGACAAGTTTCCAATAATAGTTTTAAATATAGATGTTGATCCGATACTAATAGATATTAATATACATCCTACTAAAATGGATATTAAGTTTTCAAAGATGGATACTTTAAAAGAATTAGTTATTGATCTTATTAGTAAGAAATTAAAACAATTGACATTAATACCTACGGCTGCTGTTAGAGATGTTTCTTCTGTTTCAGAAGTAAGAGATCAAATAAGAGAAGAAAAAGAAGATATAGATAGTGATTATAAAGATGTGTTTGGGAAGAAGACTAGTTATGAAGAAATAAAGTTAGATTTTGAAATAGCTGAGGCAGAGGAGAATTATAAGAAGACTACTGAAGATGATACTAGTGAAGAAGATGTTCCTATTAATGAAGAATATCGAATAAAGAAAATGGAGCCTAGAGGAATAGTTTATTCTACTTATATAATTGCTGAAAATGAAGATGGTATGTATATAATTGATCAACATGCTGCAGCTGAACGTATTAATTATGAGAAAGTATTAAAATCATTAAAAGAAAAACAAGTAGTAGTTGATTTACTTATTCCTATTAAGATTGAACTTAGTGCTAATGAATTTTTGGTTGTGAGAGAGAATTTTTCTTTACTTGAAGAGTATGGTTTTAAAGCAGAAGAGTTTGGTATTAATACAATTATTGTTAGAAGTCATCCTAGTTGGATTAGTGATGATATTGCGGAAGAGTGTATTCGTAAAGTAGTAGATATTATAATAACTAAAGAAGCATTTGATTTTGATTTATTTGTATGGAGAATGGCTGCTACTATGGCTTGTAGAATGTCTATTAAGGCAAATGATTATATTTCGTATGATGATCAAATTTTCCTTTTAGATACATTACGTAAGTGTGATAATCCATTTACTTGTCCACATGGTAGACCAACAATTATTACTTATACAAAGTATGATTTAGAGAAGCTATTTAAGAGATCTCTTGATTAGTTTTGTTATTTATGATATAATAGCGGGACTTTGAGGGGGATTATAATTATGGGGTTTACAAAGGTTTATCCATTTACAACAGAGAAGTTGTCAGGGTATTTTCCGGTAATGAATTTAAAAGATAAAAGTGTTTTTACAGTAGGATCTTCAGGTGATCAAGTGTTTAATGCTTTAGTATGTGGTGCTGGTAAGATTACTGTTTTTGATATAAATCCAGATACTTCTAAATTTTATAAAATTAAAAGAGATTTAATTTTATCGGTTCCAAGAGAAAAATTAATTGATGAGGTTTCTTTAGTTAAAGATGTTCAACTTACTGCTGACTTTTTTTCAGAAGAAGTTATTACTAGTTTTAATAAGTATTTGCAAGATGAAGAATCATATCAGTTATTAAGAGAGAAACTTAGAGATGATGATGTTTCTTTTATTGTAGGTGATATATTTAGAATGAGTGATAGTATAGGAGATAAAAAGTTTGATAGAATGTTTTTTTCTAATATACTTCATTATATTGAATATTTTTTTCCTAATGATGATCCTTACTGGATATTAGAAAGTAATTTTGAGGAATGGAAGAGTCATCTAAATGAGGGTGGAATATTACAATTGCTTTATTTATATGATCATTCAATAGATAAGATTAAGACTAATGAAAGACTTAAGAGAATGAGATTAAAACAAATATTTCCTTCGGCTTCATATGATGTTTTTAGAGTACGTGAGACTTTAGGCAGTGATGGTTTTGATGTTATTGATTTTAAGGGTACTCAGGGACTTCCTTGGAGTAGAGATAGTATTGTTACTTATACAAAGAAGTGAGATGATGTTATGAGAGATATTATAGTTATTGTTGGTCCGACTGGAGTTGGGAAAACAAAACTTAGTATTGAACTTGCGAAAAAAATAGATGCTGAAGTTATTAATGGAGACTCAGTTGCGATTTATAGAGGACTTGATATTGGTAGTGCTAAACCTACTTTAGAAGAGAGAGAAGGTATAGTACATCATTTAATTGATATTTGTGATGTAGATGATAATTATACAGTTTATGAATATCAGAAGGATGTTAGAAGAGAAATTGATGATATTAGTAAAAGAGGAAAAAGAATTATTATTGTAGGTGGTACAGGATTATATATAAGGGCAGCTTTATATGATTATAAGTTTGTAGAAGGTACTAATAATAATGATTATAAAGATTTAAGTAATGAAGAATTAACAGAGAAGATTAAGTCTTATAATGTAGAAGGTATACCTCATGTTAATAATAGACAACGTTTAGTTAGACTTTTAAATAAGTTAGAAAATGGAGAGGAAATTGTTACTGAAAAGAGTAAATTATTATATCCTTGTAAAGTTATAGGTTTAACTACTGATAGAGATTATTTATATGAACGTATAAATATGAGAGTTGATAAAATGATTAGGGAAGGATTAGTAGAAGAAGTTACTAGTTTAAAAGATAAGTATTTAACTTCTAGAGTTTTAAATACAGGGATAGGTTATAAGGAGTTTTATAATTATTTTTATAAGGAAGGATCTTTAGATGATGTGGTAGAGGCAATTAAGTTAGATTCTAGACGTTACGCTAAAAGACAATATACTTTCTTTAATCATCAATTTGATACTAAATGGTTTGATGTTAATTTTGAAGATTTTTCAAAGACAGTAGATGCAGTTTATGAATATATAGAGAAGTAGAAAATTTAGAATTTGTTCTAATTTTTTTTATTTGTAGTAGTTGTGTTAGAAATTAAAAAATAGTATAATTAATATAGTAAAAATACTAAAGATGGTGATAATATGACAGCGTATAAAAATACTAAATCTACTTCTAGAAAGTCGGATGGATATGTTAGATTGTACCAATTTTTAGATGGAAAAAAATATATACTTGGTTCTATTGTTTTTATAGGACTTTTTATTGTGTTTATGTTTAATTCATTTGCCACTCTTGAACCTGTTTCTAGTATAACTGTTGAATCTACTACTTTAGATTATAGCAAAAGAGAAGAGGGTTCTTGGAAATATACTAAGTCTGCTAAATGGATAAGTAAGGGAAAAGCTAGAATTAATATAAAACTTGAAACAATAGAAAAACCAAGAGCAGAATATACAGATGTAATTTTAGTACTTGATACATCTGGTAGTATGGTTAAAGATAAAATAGACCAGTTACAAAAAGATGTTAATGAGCTTATTAATGATACAATACCAAAAGGTAATAAAATAGCGTTAATTACTTTTAATGATACAGCTACTATTGTAAATGATTTTACAGATGATACTGTTGTGTTACAGGAAAGTATAAATAACTTAACTACAGCAGGTGAAACTAATTATTATCAAGCATTATTAAAAGTAGATGATATATTAAACACGTATAATAAAGAAGATAATAGAGATTGTGTAGTGTTGTTTTTGACTGATGGTTTACCTACATCTGAAACACCTAGTGAAGTAGGTGAGTATAAACTTTTAAAAGATAAGTATGATTACTTAAGTATTAATGGTATTCAATATGAACTTGGTGAAAAGATCTTAGAAGGTATAAAAAATATCACTGATATTCAGTTTATAGCGAGTACTAAAACACTAAATGAATTTTTATATAAAGCATCTATTTCACCTGCGAGTTACGATAACTTCGTATTAACTGATTATGTTGATGCAGATAATTTTAATTTGAAAGATGTTAGTAATATTTCTACAACATTTGGTAGTGCTAGCATTGAAGATAATCAAGTAATATGGAATTTAGATGGTTTTAAAACTGGTTTGTATGCGGAACTCACAATAGATATAAATTTAAATGATGATTTAATTGGAATAGGAGGAGTCTATCCAACTCATACTAAAACCAATTTATCTTATAAAATAGGTACTATTTCAACAGTAGAAACAACTGATAAAACTACAGTTTTAAAAGATAATTATGTGGTTTCATATGAACCTAACACTCCAACAGGTTGTGTAGTATCGGGGGTACCTAGTTCTAAAGTTTATTCTGTATTTGATACAGTAAGATTGGATGATAGTGTTCCAACCTGTAATGGTTATCAATTTAAGGAGTGGAAAATAGAAACTGACAATGTAGAGAAAATTGGAAACAATCAATTTATAATGCCAGAATCTAATGTGAAAATAAAAGCTATTTGGAAGAAATTAAGCATTAGTAAGGCAATGGATGGAAAAATTTCTAATGCTCAATCTTTATATAAGTATATAGCTAGTAATACTAGAGGCTTGGATACTAATATTGATTTTAGTAAATCACCTACAGATACTGATTCTGGTATTTATACTTCAAAAGATACAGAAAGTGAGAAGTATCCAATTTATTATTATAGGGGTAATGTTGATAATAATAATGTTTTATTTGCAGGATTCTGTTGGAAAATCGTAAGAACTACATCTACTGGTGGAGTAAAATTAATTTATAATGGAATTGTACCTAAGTCTTATGATAGTATAACTCCAATATCTGAAGATAAATATATTAATATTTCAAATGATGAAACATATCCGTATACTTATGATGCAACAACTAATAAATGGACTAGTACCAACAAAACAAACTCTGCAACTGGTGCCATATCGTTTTCGGTATCTGAACCTGGAACTTATATCTTATCATATTCTGTTTCGTCAGAGAAAAATTATGATAAAGCTTATTTTTATAAAGATGGTACTCAAATAGGTGTTTACTCTGGTACTGCTTCAGGTACATTATCTTTAGGAAAATTAACATCATCAAACGTGATAATGGTAAAATACACTAAAGATAATTCCGGTTCGAGTGGCAGTGATTCAGTAATTTTCTCATTAGATAAAGCCATTGGGGAAGTTGTTAAAAGTTGCAATAATACTGGTTCTGCTACTCAAGTTAAGAACGTTCAATTTAATCCACCTGATTCTTCTCCTGGAGATGTTGGGTATATGTATGGAGTAAAATATGAGTATGGTTCTTCTGCCACATATGCGTATTCTTATGTTTTGAATTCAATGTCTATTAGTTATAGTTCTAATTACTATTATGGTAACTCAATTACATATTCTGATGGAACTTATACTTTAGAAAATGCTGAACAAAAATCCTGGTCAGGCAATTATACTAGTTTGAGAGGCTATTATACTTGCGGAAGTACATCCACTACTTGCACAACAGTTTATTATATAGTTGGAACTACATCCAGTCGTCAATATAATTTGCCTTTAACTGGTGGTGTAACTGATCCAGCTACTGAAACTATAACCCTAGGTAAAAATACCGAAGATAATGGTGATGGTACATATAGCCTAACTGATACTGTAACTATAAAAAGATCTGATTGGTATACAAATTATAGTACTTATGATAATTATTACTTTTGCAAAGATTTTACTAGTACAACATGTGATGGTAAATATCCTATAATGTCAGCTTATAGTAATTACATTATTTATGAAAAAACATTTAATTATATATATGGAAATGATATCACTTGGGATGGTACTAAATATACTTTAGTAGATACTTATACATCACTGAATACTTGGAAAAAAGATAGTACAACTATAGCTAAAAAGTATCATTATACATGTCTTAATACAACTGGGGAATGCAGTAATGTTTACTATATTGATTATTTTGGAATTGATGATACTATTTATTACTTAACACTATCGTCTGGTAAAAATATAGAGGATGCTAAGAATGAGATGTTTACTAGTACAACTGATTCTACTGTAAAAAAAGTAGTAGACACTTGGTATAAAGATAATATGATTCCATATACTGATAGATTAGAAGATACCATTTGGTGTAATGATAGAACATTTTATTCTGGTTCATTGAAGGGAAAAGATATTGATGCTGGAGGTGATTATTCGTTTTCATACTTTAGTGCTGATAGTCGACGGAGCAAACCAAGTGTAGAATGTCCAAATGAAAGCAGGGATGGCTTTACAGTATCAACTTCTTCTGGAGGAAATGGAGCATTAACTTATCCAGCAGGATTGTTAACTATGGATGAGGTGATGTTAGCTGGTGGAAATAATAATTCAAATTCAAAATATTATTTATACACAGGTGAATATTACTGGCTCTTGTCACCAGTTTTATTTGACTATAACACTGCTGAAAATTTTTATGTCTATGGGTCTGGCTATCTTATGGGATTATATAGTAACTATTCTCTTGGAATACGTCCGTCAGTTTCTCTTGCCACTGGTACTAGGTACATTGATGGAGATGGCACTGCTGATAATCCATTTGTAATTGGTGATGAGTAGGGTTGATGCTAAACTAAAAAAGAGATTTGAAATCTCTTTTCTTTTGACTTATTTTAGTTCTGTATAGATATCTTGATTGAATTGATGTTCTGTTGTTTCTATTTCTAATAGTTTATTTGTATCTATTAAGAAGAAACTATTATCAAGAATTTGACTATTATCTGGGGTTACTGGATCATCCCAAGTTAGATCTAGATGATACCATTTATTATCTAGGTTAACACCATTCCAGATATGGTTTTCACTAGCAACTTTGTAACTTATAATATTCATTCTTTCTAAGACTAATTCCATAGCATCGGTATAACCACCACATATTCCATAGCCTTGTATTAATGGACCGTAAGCAATATCAGATTCATAGTTTGTAGTACCATTACTTTTTTTATCTATATCATATTTGGTATTATTTATTATATAGTCATGAGCAGCTTTAATATTTTCAATAGTAGATTTATTTTTATCTAAGACATTTTGTTCTATGTAGTCTATTTTTTTTTCTATTTCAGTTATTTCTTTTTCAGTATAACTTTTATGAATTGTTATAGTTATTTTACCGAGACTATCATATTCTGTTTCAATATGTTGGAAACCATTGTAAGGATGAACAAAGTTATTTATATAAGATAGAGTTTCTTGATTGTTAGCAAGTTCTTTTATATCATCTAGACAGGTTGTATAGTCTTTAGAACAGTAGAAAGTAAAAGTATTTTTACCGGCATTTATAGCTGTATAATAAATATTTAAAATATCTTGACGACACTCTGGAGTAAAATTATCAGTATTTTGAACATAAGAGAAGTCGTAGTTACGATAATATTTATTTTTTTCTCCTAGAGTTACACTTTGATTATTTAAATTAAAATAAGAATTTATAAAAGTAATAATTGTATCTTTTTGAGTTAGGATTACTCCTATAATTATCATTGTTAGACCTAAGTTAACTAGTTTTTTGACAGCTTTTTTCATATGCCCTCCGTTTATTCTAGATTAATTGTATCTTAAATTCTTATTATTGTAAAGCAAAATAAAAAGTCGTAGATACGACTCTTAATTCATTCCGTTTTTCATTTTTGTTAATCTTGATTTTAAACGAGCTGCTTTGTTTTTATGTACTAAACCTGATGACATAGCTTTATCAATTCTTTGAATAGCAATATTTAAGTTGTTACTTGCTGCTTCTTTGTTACCAGCTTTTGCTTCTTTTTCAAATTTTTTGATAGCAGTTCTCATACTTGAATTTACTAGTGTATTAACGTTAGTTTTATTTACGCTTGAACGCATACGTTTTTTTGCACTTTTAATATTTGGCATACTTTCACCTCACTTTTTGTAAACACATTAATTTTATCAAATATATAGTAAAAATGCAAATAAAAGTTATAAAAATTGTGAATATTATTAATGGTGAAGAAATATGCATACAATTGATTTAGGAAAATATAAATGTAGAACTGATCTAGTAGTTGAAGGTGATGGGTATAAATCTGATAGTAGTTATACTGTTAATAAAAACATTTCGGTTGAGAAAAAGTGTGATGATTCTGGAAGATATGTAACAATTAGTTTTTTAGATGTTACGGATAAAGATAATTATAAGATGGTTGAAAAGACTTTTATAACTGAATTAAAAGAGATACTTGGTGATGTTAAAGATAAAAAGATATTAGTAGTGGGACTTGGTAATTATAAGTCAACACCTGATGCTTTAGGACCAGATACTATTAATAATATTTTAGTTACAAGACATTTATTTTCTTTGGGAGAAGTTGAAGATGGTTATAGTAATGTTTGTTCTTTTAAACCGGGAGTTACAGGGGTTACTGGGATTGAAACTTCAGAATTAATAAATAACTTAGTTTCATTTTTAAAAATAGATTTACTTATTGTGATAGATGCTTTGGCTGCTAGAAGTATTGAGAGAGTAAATAGAACTATTCAAATATCTGATGCTGGTATTAGTCCTGGATCTGGAGTTTATAATAATAGAGGGGAAATTAGTACCAAGACATTAAATATACCAGTTATTGCGATAGGAGTTCCAACAATAGTTGAAGCTACTGTAATAGTATCAGATACTTTTAATTATATGCTTAAACATTTTAGTTATAAGTTAGAAAATATTAATAATCCAAAGTTAAAACTTGTTATGGAAGATAAGCAAGATTATAGAGGACAAGAGATAAATTTAAGTGATAGTGATAAGGAAAAAATTTTAGGAATGGTTGGTACTTTAAGTAAGGAGGAGTTAGATAAGTTATTTTATGAAGTACTTACACCAATTAATTTTAATATGATGGTTACACCGAAAGAGATTGATTTTATAATAGAAAAACTTAGTATGCTTATTGGTAATGGTATTAATAAAAGTTTGCATGATGCCTTTAATACGACAAATTAAGTGGAAGATCTTTAGTATATTTAATTTGGTGATAAGATGAAAAAGAAATTTATTACTAGAAAGAGAAAAAGATTTAGAGTACTTAAAATAGTACTCTTTTTGGCATTTTTTATTGGATCTTTAATAATTACTTTTCATCTTTTAAATAAGGGTAATATTAGTATTGATGATAAGAGATTGGTAGAAGTATTACTTCAATATAGTGATAGTAGTGAAGATAAGGGAATAATTAAGAGAGTTAAAAAGATGTTTAGTACGCCTGTTTTATTTTTAGATAATAATTATTTTAAGGTAGAGAAGGTTTTTAATGAGAAACCTAATTTGGATAATACTAGTCAGACTTTACCAACTATTTATATATATAATTCTCATCAAGGAGAAGAATATGCCCCTAGTAGTTTTGCTGAATATAGTGTTTCTCCTACAGTAATGTTTGCTGATTATGTATTAGAAGGACTTTTTAAAGATAAGGGATATGTTTCTTTAGTTGAGGAGAGTAGTATTAAAGAGATCTTAAATAGGAATGGATGGCGTTATTCTTATAGTTATATTGCTAGTAGAATTTTAATGGAAGAAGCTTTTAAAAATAACCCTAGTTTAAAATACTTTATTGATGTACATAGAGATAGTTTAGATAAAAGTAGAACTTCTGTTATGATTGATGGCAAAGTTTTTGCAAAAACTATTTTTTTAATTGGACTTGAAAATGATAATTATGAAGAAAATTTAGCGTTTACTGAAAAAATTAATAATCTTATGAATGAAAAGTATCCTGGTTTATCTAAAGGTATTTATAAGAAAGGAGGGGTGGGAGTTAATGGTGTCTATAATCAAGACTTTTCTAATAGAACAATTTTAATAGAAATAGGAGGATATGAAAATACTCCATCAGAAGTTTTAAACTCGACTTTAGCATTTGCAGAATGTTTTTTGGAGGTGATTAAGACTGATGAAGGCTAAATACATAGTAAGGTTTTTAGGAATTATTATTGTAATACTATTTTTTGCTTTATACTTTGGACAGTACACTGGTTATTATAATATTTCTAATGAGAGGAAGAATACTCTTACAAAAGAGGCAATTGAGAGGTTTGAAAGAGATGTTTCTGATGGAAAAGAGATTATTGCGGGGAACTATTTAACGAAAGAGAAAAACTATAATAATAATTTATCAAAGATGGGACTTGGTATTTCTAGGTTAATTGGAGAAGGTTTTGATAAGATGATTAATACTATTTTTAAAGAGGTAGAAAAAGCGATAAGGAATTGATCAAAAGTCATTCCTTTTTCTATTTTTTTGTAGTATAATTTTTTATAAGAATAGGGTATTGGGGTGAAGTGATGCTAAAATATAATGATACTTTAAAACAAGTTTTAGATCAGTTGTCTTTAGAATTAACAACAATACAAATAAAACTAAATAATTTTAATACATCTCGTAATATAGAGTCTTATAAAGAAGATATATTACGTTTAGTAGATTCTAATACTTTATTACTGGCTTCATATTATATGGAGAGTAGTATTGAAGAGAAGAAGAAATTTGATTGGTTACTTAGTAAGATTTTTTCTACTAGTGATGAGAAGGATATCTTTCAGCAACAGTTAAAAAACTTATATTATCTTGGTAAAAATAAGTTATATGATACATCACAATATAAAACTATTAGTGATGAGATTTTGAAGTTTAGAGAAGTTCTTTTAAAGACAGTATTTCAAAGTGATGAAGATAAGGATGAAGAAGAAAAGTTATTACTTAGAATGAATAATTTAAAGAGAGCTAAAAAGTACTTTTTAAGTGAACATAATAAAGTATGTGTTAAAAGTATTGATAATTTAAGAGAAATAATTGAATCTTTAAATATGAGTGATACTTTAAAGACTGATGTTTTAATGATTATTTTTACTAATGAACTTGATTATTATAAAGCAGTACTTAGTAAAGAAAGAGGTAATATTGATGATGATATTAATAACTTTTTAATGGTTTCTGGACTTAGTAGTATTTTAAGAGCAAGTGATAATATTTATTTAACTAACGCTACTATGGAAGATGATTATAAGAGTGTTGTTACAACTATAAAGAATAGTTCTAAGTTAGATAAAAAGAATAAAGAGTAGGTGATAGACATGAATTGTGGTTATTTGGTACAATTACTTAGAAAAAATATTACAAATAATAAAAAATTAATTCATGATTATCATTTATATAGAGATGATTATCTAGATGAAAAACAGGAGTTAGAAAAGTTACTTTTTATTACTACTTTAAATGTTTCAACAATGTCTTTTGAAAAGATTAAGAATATAGTACTTGGTTTTTCAATTAGTGATGAAGAAAAACAAGATATGATAGAAGAGTTAAGTGTAATTATGACTATACTTAAACTTAATTCTATTAATGGTACTAATATTTTGTTAGATGATGTACAGAATGAAGTTTTAGATAGATTTTTAAAGTACGTTACGTTCGATACCCAGTCGAACGAGGAGACGGGTACGACTCCTAGTACGCCGGGACAACGTGTCTTTGCCGAGGCTTTGGTGAAGGAATTGGAAGCGATTGGTATGGAGGAGATCTCCTTGGATGAGAATAGTTATGTAATGGCTACTCTGCCGGCTAATACGGACGAGAAAATCCCGACTATCGGTTTTATCGCTCATTTGGATACGAGTCCGGATATGTCGGGTAAGAATGTTCAACCTCGTATCGTGACTTATCTGGGTGGTGATATTGTCTTGGATGCGGAAGAAAATGTTGTACTATCTCAATCGATGTTCCCAGAGCTTTCTGATTATAAGGGACAGGATATTATCGTAACGAATGGTAAGACTTTATTAGGTGCCGATGATAAGGGAGGTGTAGCCGCTATCGTCGCCTCTATGCAATATTTGAAGGATCATCCGGAGATCAAGCACGGTAAGATCCGTATCGCTTTTACCCCGGATGAGGAAATCGGACAAGGTGCCGATCATTTCGACGTGGAGAAGTTCGGTTGTGATTGGGGATATACGATTGACGGTGGACAAATCGGTGAGTTGGAATATGAGAATTTCAATGCCGCCGGCGCTAAAATTATCTTCAAGGGCTTGAACGTACATCCGGGATACGCCAAGGATAAGATGCAAAACGCTTCCTTGCGTGCGATCGAGTTTGCTTCTTGGTTGCCGGCCGAGCAACGTCCGGAGCATACGACTGGTTATGAGGGATTCTTCCATTTGACCGGTATGACCGGTTCGGTTGAGGAAGCTACTCTATCTTACATCATCCGTGACCATGACCGGAAGTTGTTCGAGGAGAAGAAAGAATTGCTTCGTACGTTGGTTGATAAGATGAATGAAGCGCATCCGGGATGTGCGCATTTAGAGCTTCGGGATCAATATTACAATATGCGCGAGGTCGTGGAGCCCCAGAAGCATATCGTTGATTTGGCGTTTGAGGCGATGACCTCCGTTGGGGTAGAACCGATCGTGAAACCGATCCGGGGAGGTACGGATGGTGCCCGCCTGTCGTTTATGGGATTGCCTTGCCCGAATATTTTCGCGGGAGGCCTGAATTTTCACGGACGTTCCGCCATCAACCACGAATTTTGGAGGTGCAAACAAATGGCTCAGAAGGTTACGGGCTTTATTAAGCTGCAGATACCTGCTGGCAAGGCAACCCCGGCGCCCCCTGTTGGACCGGCTCTCGGCCAGCACGGC